>Ga0233437_1001385_pt1 | contig 44593 bp, 48 predicted proteins | sample SI_122_August201_FD_182714 | JGI IMG/M metagenome (GOLD analysis project Ga0233437, IMG submission 182714) | Seawater microbial communities from Saanich Inlet, British Columbia, Canada - SI_122_August2016_200_MG | ecosystem: Environmental > Aquatic > Marine > Inlet | place: Canada: British... | reverse complement strand
CTTCTGGGTGAACTTCCAAAGAGGGATTTTCCATGCCTTGAACCTAGTATTTGTGGATAAAGCTGGATTATTTCAGATTCTAACTGCTGAATCTAGGATTAAAGATATTTTTTTTCTGCGTGACCGTTCTAGTGGGGATTATTTTATTATGAAAAAAAGCACGAATTATTTGCGTCAAGGCATTCGTTGTACCAGTTAATGCGCCAGCGCTTTGCATGGTATACATGGGGATGTTAAATACATCTTTTCCTAAGGGTAAATAAGGATTACCTTTAATGGCCGAAAGCTCAAAATAACCATGCAGCATTCTTCGTCGTACATTTTTCGGATAATCTAAATAATAATAAATAGCCATAGGCTTTTTTTGAAAAGTTTGCAAAATGGTTTGATCAAACGCATCTTTAAAGCTCGTCTTATAATACTTTTCAACAACAAGACCTAAAATAATATAGTTTGTATTTGAGTAGAACCATCTGCTAGAAGGTTTGAAGCACCCATTTTTTCTAACACAGCCCGATTTTTTTTGATATTGCGAAACCAGATTAATAAGAGCATCCTTTGAATAGGCCTTATGAGGGTTCATCTTCAACCAAACACCTTTACTTCTGAGATAAGCAGGAACACCGCTTGTCATATTCAAGAGTTCCTTAATCGTGACAGCCTTCCAAGCATTAGGCCAGGAGTCTTTATTTGAAACATTAAATTTTTTAGGAAAAATATCGCCAAGTGTTGTAGTGTATTGAATGATACCTTTACGGATCAGTTTAATAACCAAACTGCCAGTAAACATTTTTGTAATACTACCATATTGCACAAGATCATCAGTTGTAGCGTGCTTAGAAACATTTTTCATTATTGTGCCAGCAGCAAAATTCCGAGCGTAAGCGCTCGAAAATCCCACCTAGCCAGCCAAGCAATTCATAGATAAGCTCTATACGGTGAGCAAAAAAACTGAAGCTTACAGTAGCGTCCGATCAATCGTATTAGGCAATAGTGTTGCAGGATCGACTTCTTTTCGGCGCATTCGGTGAACTTGATTTAAGACATATTCAAGGTAAGCTCGCGGATCAATATCATTAAGCGTGCACGATTGAAGTAAACTATAAAGCAAAGCTGCTTTTTTCGCAGAGGACTCGTTGCCAACAAAGAGCCAGTTGCGCCTACCGATGGCAAAAGGTCGTACTTGATTTTCAACCCAGCAATTACTGATCTGTGCTTCGCCATGATCAATATAGCGTATCAGTGTTTCCCATTGGTTTTTGCAGTACGTGACCGCCTTACCAAGTAAGCTGTGAGGTGGCGCATTGATTTTATAAAGGAAACTTTTAATGGTTTCAAATTTGGGTTTGATTTTTTCTTGGCGAATGGTTTTTCGTTCATCAAAAGATACGTTTTTTATCTCAGATTCGATCTCGTAAAGCTTAGCAATCTTCTCTAGCATTTTGCCTGCTTTTCCCGATTTGTTATTGCCGCAGACTTTAACAACATCAGCAAACTTGCGCCTAGCATGATCCCAGCAGCCTAAGCTAATAATGTCTTTTCGCTTTCTTTGTCCAGCGTACCCGGAATAGCCGTCCGTTTGCAAAATACCGGTAAAGTGTTTAAGACGCTCATTAACAACTTCTGAAGCACGGCTTAAATTAAAATCAAAGATCACAAAGCGCTTGCCAGGTAAATAACAGTGATAGAGCCACATGTATGCTTTCTTGTCTGGCTTAAGGACTTTGACGGGTGTTTCATCGACTTGCAAGAGGTTCACAGAAGCTAGCTGCTGCCAGAAGGCGTCACCTAATGGCTCAAGCTGCTCAGCCGAGCGCATGACCCAGCCGCCCAATGTGTTATCCGGAATATCTATCTGGAGTGTGCTGAACTTTTCCCTCTGACGATACAAGGGCAAATGGTAGCTATATTTATTTAAGATGATCTCAGCCAGTAAGCTTGTGCCTGCTTTGCTTTTTAGTAAAGGTAGCTCAATGGCTTTAGGCATTTTAATCGTTTCACAACGCCTGCATGTGTATTTTGCGCGAATGTGCTCGATAACTTTTAAGGTAGCAGGTTGAAAGACAAGCTCTTCTTTGGTTTCTTCGCCAAATTTTTCTAAACAAGCGCCACAAGTACATAGCTTTTCTTCTTCAGGTAAATCAATGTAATGTTTCTCACGTGGTAACTGGCTAGTATCAAGGTTTTTAGATTTGCGATTGGGTTTGGCTCGCGTGTAAGTGATGGTTTCTTTGGCTTGTTCGTTATCGTCTTGAACCTCTTCATCGCTTTCGTCAAAGAGTTGCGGTTGAATGATGGATTTTTTTTCCGTGGATTTGGCAAAGTGTTTTGATTTAAGCAAATTGAATTGTTCTTCGAACCAATTGAGCTTCGTTGTAAGTTTATTTATTTGTTCGTCTTTATCAGCAATAACCTGGTGCATGTCTAAAGAAGATAATTTCGACATATCCACTTGCTTTTCCATGTTTTTATCGATCGTTTTCATCTTATGATTATAACAAAATAACCGAGTAAACACCGCTTATTTGTTGCATTATTTTAAAAATAATCCTCATAGGAAAGTGCACTAAAGCCTGACATATCTATCCAATCTAATCCCGCTAATAACCAACTTAATTGCTTCTCAGTGATTTCATAGGGTGATGTTTCCTCTAAGTTCAAGGTAAACTTTTTCTTATCAAGACGCTTGTAAACAAGTATCGCACCATTGCGATGATAAGCGAGTAATTTTAATTTGTTCCGGGCGCGATTGTAAAAAATAAAAAGATGGTCTTCCAAATTTTGTTGGAATTGCTTCGCAACTAATTCACTTAAACCATCGATGGCTTTCCTGAAATCAACAGGCTCACTTGCCACCCAGCATTTGGGCGCTGTTATTTGAATTTGCATAGGCTTATCTCCTTGATAATAGATAAAAGGAAAGGTGTTTCGAGCGCACCTTTCAAGCTTAAGCTGGCACCGTTTGGAAGCTGGCAATCAAAGCAAGTTGCTTGCTCCGATAAGAAAGATGGCTCACGTTCGTTTGGTTTCAGTCTCGCTAGCTCAGCGCGAGTTTTTGATAGCTTGAGCCAGCGTAAAAAGGTTTGCCTGTTAAGCTCATGCTGTTGACAAAAGCCTGTTTGCGTCGTGCCGCTTTCTCGCCAGAGACTAATAAAATGGTCTTGCTCTGCTTCTGACATGCGGGGTCTTTTCTTTGCTCTAACACAATCTACAGTGGCTGAATTTGTCAGCTGTTTGAATTCCACATCTATTCCTTGTTTGGTTTCTGAGGATTGTGAGGTTACTGATTAATTGCTTGGCTGGGTAGGTGGGATTTTCGAGCGCTTACCCTCTGAAATTTGCATCCTATTTAAACTTGAAGGGTGTCAGTTGCGAGCTGGGATGTAATGATGCAGCAAAACTTGTTCAATGCAGTGTAACGGCGCTACCTCTGGTGACACGTGACTATGGGCCAGGGTATGCTTATAAGGTAGGTACCTGCAGCGGAAAGTGTAATTAAAGCAGAAGTTTTTTTAAGTTAAGAAAGAAGCTCTTTAACCATCTGGCTGACCTGAGTCATATCAGCTCGGCCTTTGGTTTTGGCTGTTAAAGCGCCCATGATCTTACCCATATCTTTCATTGAATCTGCGCCTAGTTCAGCAATGGTTGAAGTCACCATCGCTTTAAGCTCATCTGCTGAAAGTTGCTCAGGTAAGAAAGTTTGGATGATGCCGATTTCAAAATTTTCTTTATCAGCTAAATCATCACGTTTAGCGTCTTGATATTGCTTGGCAGCATCACGACGTTGTTTTAGCATTTTATTAAGAATCGTTAATGTTTGCTCATCCGTGATGTCTTCACGGTTATCAATTTCGTATTTCTTAATATCAGCCATCATAAGGCGAATAGCGCTTAAGCGAGCTTTATCTTGAGCTCGCATGGCATTTTTCATGGCTTCTTGGATGCTGTTTTTAAGTGACATATTGATTAGTCGCTTGTTTTACGGCCACGTACTGGCATAACACGTTCTTTTGAAAGGCGTTTAAGCTGACGTTTTTTGGCAGCAGCAGCGCGACGTTTGCGTTTCCAGGTTGGTTTTTCATAGAATTCATGACGACGCATTTCAGTCAAAAGACCTGCTTTTTCGCAGATACGTTTAAAACGGCGAAGGGCCGTGTCGAATGCTTCATTATCTTTTACTCGTACTATTGGCATTGAGCTTACTACTCCTCGTTAATAATCTGTTGGTAATTCAACAAAAGGGGGGGTATTCTAATGCACAATATCAGTCCTTGTAAAGGAAAAAAGTGGGTTCTGTGCTTGGTTAAGGTGAATTTTCAGGATGCTTGGATATGTTCTTCCGAAAATGGCTCGTTGTCGTCCCTCCTCCTGCGCTTTATTTTTCTCCAGAACACATCCAAGCATCCTGAAAATTCACCTTAACTGAGTGTAACTCCTAGAATAAAAGAGGAAAAAAGAATGAAAGTGCTGGGAATTGAAACATCCTGCGATGAAACAGGGGTCGCTATCTATGGTAGTGATCAAGGTTTGCTCGCTGAAGAGCTTTATAGTCAAATCAAACTTCATGAAGAATATGGGGGTGTTGTGCCGGAATTGGCGTCTCGGGATCATGTTCGAAAGCTTTTGGCACTGGTTAAGTCTGTCTTGAAGCAATCAGATTTAAATTTTGAGGATTTGGATGGGATTGCCTACACAGCGGGTCCTGGTTTGATTGGGGCTTTGATGGTGGGAGGAGCTTTTGCGAAAGGTTTAGGTTTGGCGCTGGACAAGCCAAGTATCGGTATTCATCACATGGAAGGGCATTTGCTTGCGGCAATGCTTGAAGATGAAAAACCAAGCTTTCCTTTTTTGTCACTTTTGGTTTCGGGCGGGCATACCATGTTGGTCGAGGTGAAAAGCTTGGGAGATTATACTGTGTTGGGTGAATCAATTGATGATGCCGCGGGCGAGGCTTTTGATAAGACGGCTAAGCTTTTGGGTTTGCCTTATCCTGGCGGTCCTCAAATTGCAAAACTTGCGAAAGAAGGTGTTGCAGATCGTTTTACTTTTCCAAGACCTATGCTTAATCGCCCGGGTTTGGATTTTAGTTTTAGTGGACTAAAGACAAGTGTATTAACTTTAACGAAACAAGTTGAGCTCGATCAACAAACCAAAGCAGATGTTGCGAGAGCTTTTGAAGAGGCAGTGATTGATACGCTTTATAAAAAATGTAAGCGCGCATTGAAACAAACAGGTTTAAAACAATTAGTGATGGCAGGAGGCGTGAGCGCTAATCAACTGTTACGTGAGCGTTTAAAATCTATGGAAAAATCGATGGCCGTTGATGTTTTTTATCCAAAGCCGGAGCTGTGCACGGATAATGGCGCGATGATTGCTTATGTGGGATGTGAGCGTTTAAGTAAAGGTTGTCAGGAAGATTTGAAAATTTTAGCTAAGCCACGTTGGCCTATGGGCGAATTAAAAGAGGCATAAAAAAACCCGGGAAATTCCCGGGTTTTTCAAAATAGTTGTCATTAACCGGCTATTCTTTTGCGTCTCACGTGACGATTAGTGCCTGTTTGCGTATCAAGTCCCGTAACAGTTGACGGAACGCCAATAGAAGCAATAGCGCTACCAGCACTACCCGCTTGATTGCCAGCAGGTGAAATAGAACCCGCGAAAGCAAGAGAGGTAACTAGGCTTGCACTTGCAAGGCCAATTAAAAGTAAAGATTTCGTTTTCATGACTTAAGCTCCTTGCAATTAACTAAAATTAAACACATAACCAAGAGAAGCATAAAATGCTTGCTTGTTACTTACGCGTTGAGTGATATCGATGGCACCAAAGTTCAGACTGATTGGAACCGTTTTGAAAGGTATTACTGAGAAACCTGTATCAAGTGTTTCAGATGTGTAATCTGCGATAAGGCTTGCTCTTGGTACAAATTGCCAAGCAAGAGAACCAAAAACACCCAGCATGTTGGATTTTGTAAGTCCGTTAAGTCTTTGGAATTGACCGTTACCATAACCGATCGTAGCAAAAATAGGCATTCTATTTGTCATGCTACTTGGGTTTGCGAAAAAGACTTGAGTGTATGAACCATAATAAGAGTTCGGTACATTTTTACCAGAACCCCAGCGAACACCGTTCATCGTACCTACAGCAATCGCTGCATTCCAAGGTAAGTTGCGATGAATTTTTAAAGCAACATTACCATCTTCGCCAAAGCCGCCATCATTAGGATCAACGCTGATGATACCTACATCAAGTTCAACACCTACATATTTATTGGCATTACCAAAACCGATACCACCGGCTAAAGATCCGTCAACTTTATTGCGCCCTGGTGTGCGAGTAGCACCCCCGGCAGCAAGGAAGGCTTGACCCCAGCTAGCGCCATAACCTGCTGGTGCATTGATCACGATACCAGGACCAATTTGGCCAGGTGTCATATACCAGGGTTGTGAACCGGATGCATAAGTCGCTGCAAATGCGTTAGAAGAAAGGGCCATCGTTGCTGCAATTCCTAAAGCGACAATGGCACTACGTTTGTGACCCATAATGCAAACTCCTTTGCGTTAATTTAGAACTCTTCCATAATGGAAGTTAAAAACGGGAATGTCAATACTAATTAAGGGCTTGCTTGCACTTTTGAGTAATAGTTGGAAAGTTTTTAACTATTTTCGCTCTTTGTTTCACTTGTTAAATCAATTTTAACTTCAGAACCTGTTTTTAAGCGATTAATATTTTCCAAGTGGCGCCATGCAATAAGCGCTGCGACGATAGCAAGGCCTAAAAAATAAGCAGGTTGGAATAACAAAATAATAAAGGGCGCGGCAATCGTTGCAGCAAGTGATGCAAGAGAGGCATAACGAAAAACAAAAGCTAAAACTAACCAAATAACAAGTGTCGTCACACCCAAGGGAAGAGAGAGAGCAAAAAAACAGCCAATGGCTGTTGCGACACCTTTGCCACCTTGGAATTTGAAAAAGGCAGGGAACATGTGACCAAGTACGGCAGCGACAGCAACGATGCCTAGCATCCATCCGTGAACGCCCAAAACAAATGCGATGAAAACAGCTACAAAACCTTTAAGTCCATCACCTAGTAGAGTAATTGCAGCATAAGTTTTGCCTGCTATGCGAAGTACATTGGATGCACCAGGATTGCCTGAGCCTTCTTCACGCGGATCATGGAGGCCTGCGAACCTGCAAACGATGATGGCAGTGGAAATCGAGCCAAGTAAATAGGCAACAATAATAGCGATCGTGTTCATCATGAGTTATTCATTCCTTTTTTGATTTTCGTGTTTTTTCTAGTTGTTTTGCGGTCCAAGCTATAAGCAAATGATTGTACGCAGAAAAAAGAGGAGGAACAAGAGAGCGCCATTATTTTAATTGAATGATCAAACCCTTCTGGAATTGTTCAATATCTGAAACAATTGACTGGTAATTGTCTGAAGCAAAATAAGCATAACCCGTGAACTGTCCGGAACTTTCTCGCACTTTTATTTTATCACCTACTTTATTTTTTAAGTGAAGCTTGGTTAAGGTGGGCAATGCATTGACAGTGTTGACACCCTTGATTGCTTTTATTTCACCTTTGCCGGGATGAAATATAATACAAGCTGAAAATTGCTGAGCTTTTTTTTGAAAGTCGGGTGCTTGATTTAAATAAATTTGAATTAAGAGTTCCCATGGATTAAAGCCATAGCTTAACTGTATCAAATCCATAATAAAACCACCGGGTGGTCGTATAGTGAGTTCATTTAAAATTAAATTATCTTGAGTGGCGAAGCACTCGATATGCGCTATGCCATCATCCAGTTTAAAAGCTTGTATAAGCTTTTTTGCGAATGCTTCAAGTTCTTCATAAGAGGCGCAATCAAGCGGCGCTGGAACAATATTGATGGCAAGGTGCGAGTAGTATTGGGTTGGGTTTAGGAAAATAAGTTCCCCGTTATGAAAGAAAATCTCCATACTCATTTCTGTGCCGATAATGGATTTTTCAATTAAATAGTTTTTGCCTTTTAATGCCGTTAATGCTTTTTCTGAAGGTATAATTTGTAAGCCGCGACTACCGGAACTGTCACGAAGCTTTGCAAAAACAGGATAACCCCATTGCTTGAAGATATCCAAATGATTAGTTTCATCAAGCAAGGCATAGGGCGTAATTGGAATAGCATGCTGTTTGGCGGTTTCTTTCATTTGCCACTTGTCATGAGTGGCAGCCATCATTTTTTCATCGTAGTTAATATTGAGCCCTTTCATGAGTGCTAAGCTTGCGGGAATGGATTTTTCTGTCAGTGGAATAACTGCATCAATGGGCCCGTGTTTCTCAAAAAACTGTTTCACAGTAATGGGCAGTTTTTCATTGAGTTCGGGAAATGGTTCGATAATGAGCGTCTCTTTGCAGCTCGGGGTATTTTTTATTTGCCAAATGATAGGTTTATGCCCAAGTGCAATGGCAGCTTTTATCGCTTTCTTCCTGTAACCAATAAATGCAATCTTTGCCATGGGTTTTTGAAGTCATTAATGATATAAAGTTGAATTAGATTCTCATAGAGTGACAAGAAGCGCAAACATGAAAGAAAATAATTTAATTTGGATTGATTTAGAAATGACGGGTTTAAATGTTGCACAAGAGCGCATTATTGAAATCGCAACCATTGTGACAGATTCGGAATTGAATATTATAGAAGAAGGGCCTGTTTTGGCCATTCATCAATCAGATGAACTCTTGTCTAAAATGGATGAGTGGAATCAGAAGCATCACAATGCATCAGGTTTGGTTAAGCGGGTTAAAGAAAGTAACGTTACTGAAAAAGATGCGGAGCTTGCTACATTGGAGTTTTTAAGAAAACACGTTAAGCCAAACAAATCACCTATGTGTGGCAATACGATTTGTATGGATAGGCGCTTTTTACATCGCTATATGCCAGAGCTAGAAGCTTATTTTCATTATCGTCATCTTGATGTTTCAACCTTAAAAGAATTGGCAAAAAGATGGGCTCCAGATGTTTACAAAAAAATTAAAAAAGAATCCAAACATTTGGCGTTAGATGATATTCGGGAATCCATTGAGGAAATGCTTTTTTATCGAGAGCACATGATGAAGGTTTGAAATGGCAAGTAAAAAACCTGTAATAGAAAAAGTCTCCAATATCTCAAGCTCAAAACTTTTTACTATTGAGCAAGTTGATCTTTTATTTTCGAATGGTGAAAAAAGACAATACGAACGAGTGAAAGGTAACCAACGACCAGCTGTTTTTGTTGTTGCGATTAATGATGAAAATGAATTAATTTTAATTAAAGAGTATTTGGTCGGCGTTGATCATTATGAATTAGGCCTTGTTAAAGGTTTGATGGATGAGGGCGAATTTCCTATTGAAGCTGCTAACAGAGAGCTAATGGAAGAGGCGGGTTTTGGTGCGAGTGATTTAAAAGAAATTTGTACTATGTCGGTGTCTCCTGGTTACCTTGCTTCTCGTTTTACGGTAGTATTGGCGCGCGGTTTATATAGGAAGCGTTTGCCGGGTGACGAACCTGAGCCATTAGAAGTTGTCAAATGGCCGTTAAAAAAAATAGATGAACTAATTAATCGTGATGATGTAACAGATGCAAGAACGATCGCGGCATTGTTGCGCATTTCAAAAACTTATGAAAGGAGAGAATATGTCTAAACATGTTAAAGTCGCAATCACAGGTGCCGCAGGCCAAATTGGTTACGCATTAATCTTTAGGATTGCATCAGGTCAAATGTTTGGTGCTGATACAACGGTTGATTTACAGCTTCTTGAGTTGGAAGCAGCGCTGCCATCGTTAGAAGGTGTGCGCATGGAATTGCAAGATTGCGCTTTTCCATTATTACGTAATATCGTTTGCACGGCCGATATCAATGTTGCAATGAAAGACGTTAACTGGGCATTACTTGTTGGCGCTGTCCCAAGAAAAGAAGGTATGGAGCGTTCAGATCTTTTGAAAATTAATGGCGGTGTTTTTACGGCGCAAGGAAAAGCGATTAACGATAATGCGGCGGACGATGTTCGCGTGTTTGTTGTGGGCAACCCTTGTAATACGAACTGTTTAATTGCGATGAATAACGCACCAAAAATTCCTAACGATCGTTTTTATGCAATGACGATGCTTGATCAAAAGCGAGCGATTTCTCAATTAGCCATGAAGTCTGATCATTTGGTAACTGACGTTAAAGACATGGTGATTTGGGGTAACCATTCTGCGACGCAATTCCCTGATTTTTATAATGCAAAAATTGATGGCCAGTCAGCAGATAAAGTGATTGCTGATGAGAAATGGTTGCAAGAAACATTCATTCAAACCGTTCAACAACGTGGCGCAGCGGTCATTAAAGCGCGAGGCGCATCTTCTGCAGCATCCGCGGCGAATGCCATTATAAATGGTGTTGCAAGTATTATTAATGACACACCCGCTGGTGATATGTATTCAATGTGTAAGTGCTCAACGGGTGAATATGGTGTTGATGAAGGTTTGATTTATTCTTTCCCTTGCCGAACAGAAAATGGAAAGTTGAGTGTTGTTGATGGTGTTGAACATAATGCGTTTGGACAAGAGAAGCTGAAAGCGACACTGGATGAATTACGACATGAGCGCGACACAGTGAAAGAAATGGGGCTAATTGAATAGCGCAAATGTTGAAGGGGTCAAGACTTGACCCCGCCTGTCTGCCTGTTACTATAAAGTTTGTATTGTCTTAATGAGACTCTGATGTCAGATCGTATTAAAAAACTTATACCACCTTCACTCTTTATTTTGGTATTGATGGTATCCATTGGCCCATTTGGTGATACGGAATATACCCCATCACTGCCTCGAATAGCGCGTGAGTTAGGCGTTCACTATAATCTTGTTCAGTTAACGATGACCTCATATTTGATGGGTTATGCCATTAGTCAGCTTTTTTGGGGGCCCTTGTCTGATCGTTTTGGAAGAAAGCCTATCATGTTAATAGGCGCAAGCGTTTTTATAGCTGGTTCTGCTGTTTGTTATACGAGTTTTGATATTTGGCAATTAATCGGAGGCCGATTTATTCAAGCGATTGGTGCTTGTGCCGGCGGCGTTATTTCGAGTGCGGCAGTGCGTGATGCTTATTCAGAAGAGCAGCGAGGACATGTCTTTGCAAAAATAAACGCAGCCTTTGCTGTTGCGCCAGGTATTGGGCCGATTGTGGGAAGTTTTGTTGATCATTCTTTCGGTTGGCACGCGAACTTTCTTATTCTGCTTGTTTTATCCATTATTTTGTTTATTTGTGTTTGGTTGTTTTTTCCTGAAACGAATTTTCATCGCATTAAAAATGCTTTACATCCGAAAACCTTTTTCCATAATTACAGGTTGTTATTTAAAGATCCGTATTATTGGGCCTATATTATTCCCATGGGATTTTCGATTGGTATTGTTTATTCAGCCTTGGTTGGCGCACCCGATTTGGTGATTAATATATTGCATCAACCTTCCTACGTGGTTGTAGTGATTGCCTTGGGTGTGCTGATTGGTTTTGTTGCGGGTTCGTTAACCTGTAACTTTTTAGCGGGACACTATGAGAATAACACGCTTATTTTTATTGGCATGTGTACTATGCTTTTAGGTTCTTTGCTGCTTGCTTTGATGTCTTACGTCGGTTGGATGTCGGAATATTTAACGGCAAGTATTATTCCTATTATGATTATATTTGCAGGGATTGCTTTTGTTATTCCGCTTGCAACCGCTGAAGCACTTGAGCCGTTTGAGCATGTAGCTGGCTCGGCATCGGCGATGCTCGGCTTTTTTCAAATGGGCCTCGCTTCAATTAGTACAGGCGTTATGAGTAGTATTCCCTATGATAGTGCTTACTCAATGCCAATCATCTTTACCGCGCTTTCTTTTTTCGCATTACTTATTTTTGTTCCCTTTATTCTGCTTCGTAAAGGGCGGGAAAGAGAGCTCGTTTAAATGATTTCTTCATCTGTTTTTAAACGGCATCCCACAGGATTGTTTACTTTTACTTTTGCCGAGTTTTGGGGGCGATTTAATTACTACGGTATTCAAACATTGCTTGTTTTGTACCTAACAAAAAATTTCTCATTTTCAGCAAATTTAAGTTATTCTGCTTATGGTGTTTATACCACTTTTGCTTTTATTATGCCGCTTGTTGGTGGTTTGCTGGCTGATCGTTGGTTTGGTCTTTTTAATACAGTGATAGTAGGCACAAGCTTTGTTTTAGCTGGAAATGTTTTATTATTTATTGGAGGCTTAAAGGTAACCTATTTTGGATTAGCTTTAATTATTTTGGGAATTGGTCTTTATAAAACAGCTTATACAAGCTTGGTGGGTGAAATTTATCCAGCGAGTGACTCTAGGCGACAGGCTGGATTTACTTGGTTTTATATGGGAATGAACTTGGGTGCCATTTTTGGCCCTATTATATATGGGTTATTGGCTTATAATATTGCATGGCGCTATGCTTTTTTATCAAGTGCAGTGGGTGTTCTAAGTGGCTTTATTCTTTTTCTTTTACGGAAAAAAACTATCTACAATACTACTAGGCTCAAAAAAAGATATAATGAAAATTTCCCTGTTGTTGCTTTAAAATTAAATTATATTTGTTTGTATGCGGCTTTGTTTGCCACCGTCTTTACTGTCTTTATTATTTTTTCTTATCCGTTTCTCTTGAATATTTTTATCATTATTTTTTTTACGATAGTCTTAATCGTTTTGTTTTTGTTTGTTAAGCGTTATTCCTTTGAGCAAAGAAGGCGTATATTAGGTTTGCTGTGTTTAACTTTTTTTGCCACTTTCTTTTTCTCTTCAACATTGCAGCTAGCTAGTTCGGTCATCTTATTTATTCACGATCATATCAACAGAACTTTTTTTGGTTTCACTATTCCTGCGCAATTGTTTGGCTCGTTGGAGCCTCTTTCGGTTGTGATAATGATGCCCGCACTTACATATCTATGGTTAAAGCTGCGTGCTGTAAATTGCGATCCAGCCGAACCTTATAAAATTTTTATTGGAATAAGTTTAGCAAGCTTGGGCTTTTTCATCTTTACATTAAGTGCGCTCGCTTCGCAGCATGGGCAACAGCACTGGGCGCTAGTTTTGATCGTGATCGCAAATCTTGTTATTGGAACGGGAGAGTTGGCGCTAATGCCGGCAATGCTGGCTGCGATTAGCCGATATGCACCACTAGATTTTAAAGGAACAATGATGGGCGTCTGGTTTTTGTCATCAGCTTTTGCTGGCTATATTGGTAGTTGGCTTGCGAAAATCAGTGTTTATCATGACAAATATATGCACGCAAAAAATCTCCCCGTCAGTAATTTTATCTACGGATTTTTTGCAGTCGCGGTGATTATATGTTTATTGGCGTTGCTGCTCTTAGCTGTGGCTCAACCTATTAAAAAGCTGCTTTACTAAGTATTAGTTGAATTTTTGATATTGATTGTTGGATTAGAATTAATTTCAACTAACTCAATGTAATTGTCTGTACTTTCTAAATGTTCAATAGTAAGTTTTTCTGCATTTTCCATAAGTTTAAAGTCCTTGGCCCGAACGAAAAATTATCTTTATTAGATGCTACTTAATGCACATTATCTAATATCATTTGCCAAGAATCAAGATGGATCTTACTCTTTTTTGGATGAAAGCCGTATACAACCTCTAAAAAATGGGGCTGTGTCACAAAATCGAGGATTTGAAGTCCTTTTTTTGTTTTCCTGAAACGCCGGATCTAAATTAAAAATTTCTTTTGAGGGTTGAATTTCTCCCAGCGCATCGTTTTCGCTATGGAAAAATTGTATCAGAGCATCTATGCATAGACGGTAAAGAGGGGTTTCAGTGATATCTTCACGAGATAAGATATCTGAAACAATGGAATCGGTAATGTGTTTAACTTCATGTAGGTCTCTCATTGTGCTTGTCGCATTTCGAGATTTTGGACTAAATTCAAAAGCCGTCGGATACCTTAGTGAGTAGTAAATACTGTGTTTGCTTTCATTCATATTAAAAGTGCTAGGGACCATAATGCTTGGTGTGTAGTTATTTCTTATCTGATAAATATCTTGGTATATTTTTTCTAGCTCATGGATCGGCCCCGCCATTTCGTTGTTAGCAAGTTGAAACCCGGGGGCAGCACCCATGCCTATAATGGCTAAATGTTTCACCGTGTCAGCGAGATAAGGATTGGGACGTAGATTTTTTGCTGATAAAGCTCTTGAAAAAATAAGATCCAAGACAACATAATTACGCCAAAAGCTAGTGCTATTCCATGCGCTTTCATAAAGGTGTCTATAGAAATTTGTCCACACGGGATCATTTTCGTTGTCTTCGAACCATGCTTTTCCAAAGTAAATAAATTCAACATACCATGGCGTTTTAAATTCAGGGGAGTTAGCGAGAGATTTAAAAACGTCCCAATGTTCTTGCAATGATTTTGGCGTATTTGAATGAATATGAAACTCACGTTTTATGCGTTTGTGTCCAGCATCATCAGTAATCTTTGGTAACATAAATATAGAGCGCGCACCCGCGGTAATATTTCTAATCTTTGCAGCATGTAGGCCAAAAGGTGAGTCAAGAGCGCGATACAGCGCGAAAATACGTCCTGGCAACATGAGAGAAAAAGGCATAAATCTATCTTTAAATTCAAAAAAAGATTCAGCCATATTGTGGGTTACAATGCCAACGGGAACAGTTTGGTCATGGCTATAGTGCAGCTGTTCGCGTATCTTGTTGGGGATGGAGCTGTCAGTAATAGGAACGAGTTCTTGCTCGTCATTAGGAATTGAAAAAACCGAATTTTGTAGGATTCGACTACCAAAAGGATAGCGAGCTCGATAAAGGGGTAGATGCTTTCCTGGATTAAGTTCATCAATGATTTTAGCAAACTCAGGTCTTAAGGGCTTAATAGTGTCTCTGGCATCACTCCAGGCTATTTGTTCAATCGAGCATGTTTGTTTAATGGTTTTTGCCATGATTCCTCTAAAATTCAATCAGTTAATCATACTAAATATAGCACGATTAATTAGAAAACGACCAAAAAGTGAAAATTTTTATATATTCATGTAAATTTATTGTGTAAAATTTGCATGAAAATTTCGTTAACTATTTGTGAAAATGGGTTTTATATGTGAAAATGCGCCTTGAGTAGACTACTATCAGGGAACGACAGAAGGAAATAAGAAAAACAACCTGAATTTGGATGAAAAAATTACAATAATCAAGGGTGAATAAGTTGTATTTATGTTGAAAAATCAAACACTTGCTTTAGATAAGCTTAGTTGGGCTGAGGCTAGGGAAACCGTTTTAGAAACTAACCCTGAGTTAGGGGCCCTAATTGATGAGGTTGACCCGGGAAAAGACTGCTTCTTATATAGGGCTCGATACCCCTATGGAAGCCAGATTTTAAAGTCGGGTAAGTTCTATTTGCCAACGATAGATGGCGGCTTAATTTCATCAAGCGATGAAGCGATTGACCCAGAAATCAGGGAACAGCTTGGCTATAACAAGAACGCTAATCCAATGGCGCTTGTGACAGGCAAATCCATTGAAATCTTTTTAACATTAGAAGATCGCGTTATTCCTTTTAGAGTTTTACGTAAGGGAAGTTTTCTTGGTACATGGCGAACGCTTGATAAGCTAGGCGGTAGTCAAAGCTCTCACGCAAGCATGTTTCTTTGGGATATGACAGCGGGTGCAAGATCTATTTTTATGTTGCCAAAAATTTCGGAAATGATGGCGCACAGTAAGTTAAAGCAAGCCTTTCGTGTGAATGTTGATAAGCCCAAGAGTGCACTTGATCATTGGAAAGTGTTTCGAGCCATTGCTCAGAAAGAAGAATTTACTGAGCCTTGGGAAGCGGAAATACTTTATTTTTCTAAAGGGTGGTTTGAGCATTTTAATGATTTAGCTTGGCTTAAGTTGAGGCATCATTTATTAAATAAAGCATGGTGTGATACGGAATTTTGGCGCAATCAATTTATTTGGGATTTGATCTTTTCCCGCGTATTAACCTTAAAACACATTAAAGCATCAGCCTATGTTGCCGATACGGTTAAACATATTTTAGCGGTTGGGTTAGGTGTAGTACCAGGTTTTAGACCAGCGCTTGATAGTGCTTTGGCGCCAATAAAAGGTATTCAAGATGCTTATATTAATCATTATGATTTAAAGTATTATAGCCCGCTCATTATGCAACCTGCGCCGCTTGGTTTTAATGATTATAATGATGTTGTTTATTACTCGCTTCAATATCCCTCTGCATTAGAGCTTGCACCAAAATCAAGTGAACGCTCAAGCACGATCTCAGATTTATATGATGTGCGCGCGCTTATTAATAAATATATTCGTGAGATTTTATCGGGTGGATTAAGAGTTGAATCTACGCCTTTATATGATTTGGCTAAAATGATTGAGCTTCGTTATTACCATAGCAATGTTGATTTATATACAGGTATGCGCAATGGTTCGCAAATGTTAGAGGATGATCCAAACTTTGCTTTGGCGAGTAAAGGCTTTGAAAAGAGAGAGTTCCCTAAAACAAGCGGGTTTATTAAGGGCGCGATCGCGATTTCACACCCTGAAAAAGATTAGATTTAAGTAGCTTTTTTGTACGCATTGCATTTAGAAAGTCTTCTCTATAAACTACATGATAAGTTTAGGGCTTTGAAGGTGAGGCGCTATGAATGATACTAACCAGTTTGAAATGGGCGGCTTAGAGGAAGTGAGCGGTAATTTCTTTGGTTTGTCAGAAGAGCAATCTGCTCAAGTTAAGCAATATATCCAAACAAGCCGTCGAAAATTTTTAGATAACATCGATCAATTTTTTGATGGGCGCCTTATTTATAAGCCTCAAGATAAGTCCTTTATTGCTAACGCAAGATTATTGAACTGGCTGCACTACGACAAACAGCATTTCCCTTCAGTCAAAGCGCTTATGAAAGCTATTGTTTACCAGGAAGACTATCAAAAATTTCAAGAAACAATCGAGCATGTAGCGACAACGGCATCGAGCCAAGACATTGTTATACGCTTTGTGACAAAGCAGCAAGAAATTCACTGGGCTATATTGCGGGTCAGGAAGCTTTCTCACTTGGTTGTGGCTATGGTTGTTGATATTACCTCGCAAAAGCGCATTGAAACCGCTCTAAAAACAGTCGCGCTTTACGATGACTTAACCAAACTTCCTAATAGAACTTCTTTTTACGAATCGCTAAAGCGTGCGATTGCAAGAGCTGAACGTCGTAATCAGCAAATTGCGCTTTTTTATATTGATGTTGATAATTTTAAAAAGATTAATGATACGCTCGGTCATGACTATGGTGATAAAACGCTTAAGCATGTCGCCAAAGTATTAAAGCGCTCAGTGCGAGATGAGGACCTTGTTGCAAGAATTGGTGGTGATGAATTTACGATTATCTCTGAAGATGTCACAACACCCATGCAGGCCGCACAAATTGCAAAACGTATTATTGAGGGCTTAAAAAATCCCGCATATTTTGATGATAAAGAAGTGCAATGTACAGTAAGTATCGGAATCGCGATTTTTCCTTCTGCTGGAAAAAGCATTGGTGAATTGATGAGGCATGCAGACCTTGCAATGTATGGTGCAAAAACAAATGGCCGCAATGATTTTCGTTTTTATAGTGAAGCTCGAAATAAAGAGGTGGTAAGGAAAAGTCGCATCGACACCGAGTTGCGAAAAGCACTCGAAACAGAAGAATTATTTTTTGAATTTCAACCGATTGTTAATGCAAAAAGAAAAAAACATATTGTGGGTTTTGAAGCCTTTATACGCTGGAACAATGAAGCGCTTGGTATGGTCACGCCGTATGAAATCATCCCAACTGCAGAAGAAACAGGTTTTATGCGGGAGCTTGGATTATGGATTATTGAAAGCGTATTACGTAAATTTTCATCTTTCCTTAAACAATTTCCTGAAAAATTAAAAGAAGCAACAGTTTCAGTTAATTTATCACACGTTCATTTATATCATGAAGACTTTCCTTTGCTTCTTCAACAAGCGCTTAGCAAATACTGCATCGAAGCATCACGTTTAATTCTTGAAATTTCTGAAGTTACCATGGTGGGTGTCTTATCAAGAGATGTTGAGGTATTGCATCGATTAAAAGAGTTGGGCGTTATTTTGGCGGTTGATAATTTTGGCATTGGCAATCTTTCACTTGTCAGCGTCGCAAGAACACCCGTTAAATTAATTAAAATCGATCGCTCATTTATTCAAGAGGTTTCAAGCAATGCAAAACAAAAAGAATTATTAAAATCCATTTTGAAAATGAGCAAAAATTTAGAAATCCAAGTTGCCGCAGAAGGCGTCGAAACAAAAAAACAAAAAAGACTTTTGTCAAAGCTTGGTTTTCATGCTGTTCAGGGCTATTTTATTAGCAGGCCTTTGAGCGAGTCAGACTTTATTAGCTTCATCGAATCTTATGGCTCCGCACGCCGCCCTTCCATTTTTGCGAAAGCTTCAATAGATAAGAAATAAACCAGAGCAATGCCAGGCATGCCTAACGCACCCTAATCGTAGGTTTTATATAGGTTTTTTTCAATAAGTGTTTTGCTTTCTTAGTGCGATGATCATGGTTTTGTTCGAGTAATTTTTTTTATTTGCTTTGTAGTTTTCATGAAGGGCAGGGCTTATATTGGCATTTAGTCCAGCTTTCCCAATAACGGATTCAGTAGTATAGAGAATAATTTCATCTGCATATTTGTCGTCAATAAAGCGATTAAAACAGCGACTACCTACTTCAACCCATAGTTGATGTATACCTTGCTTGCCAATGGTTTTTAAAATATTTTCTAATCCCTTTTCTTTAAACACATGAATTGATTTTGCTGTCTCATGAATGTGTGCGTTTTTAGGTAATTCTGAATGATGGTCTAAAACAAAAACAGGTTTTGAAAATGTTTGATTATGTAATCTTGCATTTAATTTTGGATTGTCATTGATAATCGTTCTGGCGGTGCTTAATATTGCATCCGACGTTAATCTTTTTTTATGCGTTAACAAGTTAATTTTATCACTTGTGATTTTAATAGGCTTGCCGTTTTCGCCCGCAATTTTTTTATCGCTACTTATGGCAAGTTTGATAGTGACCCAAGGTTTTCCTGTTGTCCACCAATGCGAATAAGCTTTGTAGAAAGTATTGATCTCTTCTATATCAACATAAGCGCACTCGATGCCTTTCTCTTTTAACTGTTTAATGCCTTGTTGTTTAATGATGGGATTAGGATCATGATAAGCATAAACCACACGTTTAATTTGTTTTTCAATAATGATGTCTGAACAAGGCGGTGTTCTTCCGTGATGAAAGCAAGGTTCAAGCGTGACATAAAGCGTCGCATCTTTTGCCTGTGATGGCGTTAACTTGTTAAGTGCGGCTCTTTCAGCATGTAAAGTTCCAGGCCCTTGATGATAACCAGACGAAATAATTTCTCCATGCTTAACAACAATGGCGCCAACAGCAGGATTGGGCGCACAAAACCCTTCGGCAAGCTTTGCGTATTTTAAAGCGAGCTTTAATAATTGTATATCGTTAGACATTCGATTTAACAGGAAGTGTGATAATGACAGTAAGTCCTTTGTCTTTTCGAGATTCAAGTTCAATGTCGCCGCCATGCGCATTAATAATATTTTTAGAAACAGCAAGTCCCAAGCCTATGCCACCCGTTGTTCGGCTTCTTGAATGTTCGCCTCGATAAAAAGGTTGAAAAACTTTTGTTAGTTCGTCTTTAGGAATACCAGGTCCATGATCAGTGACAGCAATAATGTATTCACTCTTATCTTTCACCAGGCTCACATTAACTTTTTCACCAAATTTAAGACCATTATCAATAATATTATTAAAGGCACGTTTTAATGCTAACGCATCGCCATACAAAGGTTCATTTTCTTTGGGGCCTTGGTAAGTGAGCGCATGTCCCGTTTCTTGATAATCAATACACGTTGCAACCATAAGTGATGCAATATCAATTTTTGTTTTTTTATAGGTTTGATTTTCGTTTTTAAAATAAGCTAGACTTCTTGAAATCATTTCTTCCATTTCATCTAAATCATTAATAAATTTTTGATATTGTGCTTTGTCATCGATAAATTGCGCTCTTAATTTTAAGCGTGTAATCGGTGTGCGAAGGTCATGCGAAATAGCGGCAAGCATTTGAGTGCGATCATTTACCATGTGTTGAATACGCGATTGCATATTGTTAATCGCTTTCGATGCTTGTCTTACCATCGCTGGCCCGTCATTTTCAGAAAGTTTAGAGCGCGAAAGATTATGCCCCAAGTGCTCAACGGATTGAATGAAGCGTTTTAAAGGGCGGTTAAATCTGCTAAATGACCAGGCAATAAAAATCAATGCCAAGACAACAATCAATTCAATAATAAAAAGGAAAATTTGAATATTCCAAGAAGATTGTAAAATAACAGCCGAAATGTTTAGCCACTTATGATCCGCAAGCTTAACTGAAACACGAATAGTTCGCGCAGATTTTGGTATTTGATTCATTTTTAAAATAACATCCCAAATCTCAAGATTGGAAACGCGAAGGTGATATCTTGGGTAATGGTTTAAGGCAATACTAATGTTGGGAATGTCAATCGCGTTAACCACAATGGATTGCTTGTTAGGAGGATTGATCTCTACCGCTTCAATAAGCGTGATAATTTGCCTTGCAATAATGCCTCGGTTAATTTCTAGTTCAGTATTGTGCGTGTATCTTGAAAACAAATAGAAAGCGATAAGGTGTATAACAAACACAAGAAAGATAATGATAATTAAAATCATAGTCCATGAATTTCGAACGAAGAGAAACGATTTGTTCTTCATGGGGTTGTAACCTTGCTGACAGGCATCGCAAAGATGTAGCCACCACCACGAACGGTTTTGATCATTTTAGGTTTTTTAGGGTCATCTTCCATTTTTTGCCGAAGCCTGCTGACTTGCATATCAATGCTTCGATCATAAGCATTGGCGTATCGATGTTTTGTGAGGTCAAGTAATTGATCTCGACTTAATACTTGTTTGGGGTTTTCAAGAAAGGCAACAAGCAAATCATATTCCCCTGCGCTTAAGCTGATTTCAGCTTGCTCGGGTGAAATTAATTGACGTGTTGAAAGATTTAAAGTCCAGCGCACAAATTTCAAAGCATTATGTTGAACCTCAATCATTTCTGGTTTTTCTTGCGCATTGCTTCGGCGAAGAATGGCGCGCATTCTGGCAAGCAATTCTCGAGGATTAAAAGGTTTTGAGATATAGTCATCAGCACCGACTTCAAGGCCGATAATGCGATCAGTTTCTTCGCCTGCGGCGCTTAAAATAACAATGGGGATACTGTGTTGCGCTTGTAATTTTCTGCATAATGTAATGCCATCGTCTCCCGGAAGCATCATGTCAAGAATAATTAAGTCGATAGGCTCTGCATCAATGTGTTCAAACATTTCAATGCCATCATTAGCCGCTAAAATTTTAAAATTGTACCGCAGTAAAAATTGGCCAAGCAAATCGCGAATTTCAACATCATCATCGACGATAAGAATGGTTTTAGCGTCAAGTTTTTCTTTTTGATTCATGCATCTTCTCGCGTTAATTTTTGACCCCAATGAAGCTTGCTTCTTACATTGGCAAAGTAGTCATAATGTTCTGGGTGAATAAGATTAAGTTGTTTGGTTTTTTTAGAAATATTAACATGTTGCCCAGGTTTAAGTTCGCAATAAGCTTCGCCATCTGCGCTGATACGTGGAAGTGATACGATTCTTTCACCAATAATGATAGTTATTTCACTGTTGCCAGGCACAACGATAGGGCGGCTGTTCAATGTGTGTGAAAACATAGGGACTAATACGATAGCATCTAATGAAGGTTGTAGAATAGGGCCGCCGCCTGATAGTGCATAAGCTGTCGAGCCTGTTGGTGTTGCGATAATCATGCCATCAGAGCGCTCACTACATAAAAATTGGTCGTTAATATAAACTTCAAATTCCATCATATGTGCAGTGTCACCTGAAGCAAGCACGACATCATTAAGCGCTGCACAAGGTGATAGCTTTTGTTCTTCAACACTTGCTTGAAGAAGGAAGCGTTGTTCAGTGATGTAGTGTCCATCTAAAATAGCATCGAGTTCTTTGCTTAAATTTTTAGGTTTAATGTCAGTTAAGAAACCAAGACGACCACGGTTAATGCCAATGACAGGTGTATCGTCATCAACAACACATCGCGCTGCTTGCAATAAACTTCCATCACCACCGACGACAATCACGAGATCAACCATTTGACCAAGCTCAGTACTTGAAACAATGTGAACAGAGTTCGAGCTTAAAAGAGAAGCCGTTTCTTTTTCGACATAGATATCAGCTTTTCTTTCTTTTAAGTAATCAATAAGACTTTGAAAAGCATCGGTCGCCTCTTGAGTTCGGTGACGCCCCATTAAGCCAATTTTTTTAAATGTCTTGCTCATAGTCGAGAAATCTCGCCAACACTGAATCAGCAATCAGTTTAATGGAGTTTTCTTTAGGATTCTATGGTTTTGTGATTACTAGGATAGGGCGGGTCAAAAATCCAGCAAAACAATCAATAGGCTTCTTCATTGTGATAGTGTTTGGCCTTCCTTAGATCCAGCCAGCAGGCAACTGAAAAATAGTATCCGTTAACCAAGTTGCGCGATCTGACTGGTTGATTAATAGTCCAAAAGCTAGTTTGTTTTGCTCAATGAATTTCTGTAATGACTGCAACCGTTTTAATTGTGTTTGAACGCCATATTTAATTTCGATGGGTAAGATGCCAAAAGGGCCCTCCAAAATTAAGTCAACCTCTGCACCGCCTCGTGTGCGGTAATAATGAGATTGCCAATTGGTTATCATGGTCGAGTTTAAGCCTTTAATAATTTCCTCAATGACAAACCCTTCAAAAGACCGGCCGACAATGCGATTTTCATAAAGCGCTTTTTCATCAGGTAATTTTAATAAGTAATGGAGTAAGCCGCTATCACACATGTGACCTTTAGGCATTTTTACAACTGATTTGAGATTTTGTTTTTCATAGCTTAACAGTTGACGCCACAAAAATGTGCCTTCAGCTATTTTTAAGTATTCTTTTACACTGCTTTGGCTAACTTCTATGTCTCTTGCTAATTCAGCTTTATTAAGAATGTTGCCTGATAAATGTGTAATGACAGCAAGAAAACGCTGAAAAGCAAGCCGATTAATTTTTGGAAACAACTTAATGATATCGCGATTAATAAAGTTTCGATGATAGTTTTCCATCCATTGATAATAGAAGATGGAATTTTTTTGAAGAACAGGTTCGGGGTACCCACCTTTGAACCAAGCTTGATGAATTTGACGACCATCTAACGGTGGTGAAGAAAAGGCGAGAGATTTGCGATCGAGTTTTGTTTGAAAAATCTCGTAAAAAGGACTTAGTGGTTTTTTATAAATTTCGTTAGCCTTTAGTGTCCCGAGTTCAACGGTTGCTATTCTGCCTGCTAAAGTTTCGGAAATATTATTAAGTAAATCTGGGCTGCTCGATCCTGTTAATATAAAGCGCCCCTTAAGGTCTCGACTCTGATCAATAATGCCACGTAATATTGGAAAGAGCTTAGGTAAGGATTGCGCTTCATCAATAATAATATTGCTTGGGAATTGCTTAAAAAACAATTCGGGATCAGCTTCAATTTGTGCTAAGTCACTGGGTTTTTCAAGATCGAAATAATCCCAATCAGGCCTTAATACTTTTGCTAAACTTGTTTTCCCAACTTGGCGAGCGCCAAGAATAGCAACAACGGGGAAGAATTTCAGTAACTCATTGATTTTATACGATTCGTTGCGTTTTACATCTGTCATATCGTCGCGATCCCCACGGAATTTACAGGTTAAATTATAGGTGTTGGGAGAGAAACATGCAATAAAATACTAAGTAGAGCCAAATCAAGTTAAGACAAATACCAGGAGGAGAGCTCAAAATTAATTAGCTTGAAATTTCTAGCTTTGCCCCTATCTTTACTTCAGTTAAATACTGTTAGGAGATAAAAATGACCAAAAAACATTCAAAAAACCCTTGGAATGATCGAGATTTGAATGATAAAGAAGAAAATGACGCGCATGAACCAGCGGTTGAGCCGGGTGAAGAGCGGCATTCAGATGATTTGGTTGATAAAGACATCGATCAAGAGCTAGATGATTTAGAGGAAGCCGAGCACACAGCAGAGCCTGAAAAAAATGAATGGCAAGAAAAAGTGTCGCAAGCGCATGACCAATTGATGCGCGCAAAAGCTGAGATTGAGAATATCCGTCGTCGTGCTGAGCAAGATGTGGCTAGAGCGCATAAATATGCCCTAGAAAAATTTGTTAAAGAATTGATTGCGGTTGTGGATAGCCTTGAGCATGCATTAGCGGCGGAAGGTGCTGAAAATGCAGTACGAGAAGGTGTTGAATTAACCTACAAAATGTTTTTGGATGTGCTAGCAAAGCATGGCGTTAAGCAAATCGACCCCGTTAATGAGAAATTTAATCCTGAAAATCACGAAGCGATGAGTATGCAGCCGAGTGCTGATGTTGAGCCGAATACGGTTTTGGCTGTCTATCAGAAGGGTTACTTATTGAATGATCGCCTAGTGCGCCCCGCAAGAGTGGTGGTATCTAAGGCCGAATGATTGAATGCTGGTCTTTTTTTGGGTCTTCTATTGAAAAGTGAGAATAGACCCCCAAATAACTACCAGTGATATAAAAACCGTTAAATTGGAGAAATAAAGTTATGAGTAGAATTATTGGAATCGATCTAGGTACAACTAACTCTTGTGTATCTGTTATGGAGACTGGTGGCAAAATGCCAAAAGTGATCGAGAATTCAGAAGGTCGTCGCACGACACCGTCCATTGTTGCTTACACAGATAATAGTGAAATCTTAGTAGGTGATTCAGCAAAACGCCAAGCGGTGACTAATCCTGAAAACACACTGTATGCCATCAAGCGTTTGATCGGTCGTCGTTTTGAAGATGATATAGTCCAAAAAGATATCAAAATGGTGCCTTATAAAATCGTAAAAGCTGAAAACGGAGATGCTTGGGTAGAAGCGTGCAAAGATAAAAAAGCGCCACCTCAAATTTCAGCAGAAGTTTTAAAGAAAATGAAAAAAACAGCTGAAGATTATTTGGGTGAAGCAGTGACAGAAGCGGTGATTACAGTCCCTGCTTACTTCAATGATTCACAACGTCAAGCAACGAAAGATGCGGGTAAAATTGCAGGCTTAGAAGTTAAACGTATTATTAACGAACCTACTGCAGCTGCATTAGCTTATGGTATGGACAAAAAACAAGGCGATTCAGTCATTGCGGTTTACGATTTGGGTGGTGGTACTTTTGATATCTCTATCATTGAAATTGCTGAAGTCGATGGCGAGCATCAGTTCGAAGTATTAGCAACGAATGGTGATACCTTCCTTGGTGGTGAAGATTTTGATAAACGTCTTATCGATTATTTGATTGAAGAATTTAAGAAAGAGTCTGGTTTTGATTTGCGTAATGATCCATTAGCGCTTCAGCGTTTAAAAGAAGGCGCGGAAAAAGCGAAAATCGAATTGTCTTCTTCGCAGCAGACAGACATTAACTTGCCTTACATTACAGCTGATGCAAGTGGACCAAAACATTTAAACATTAAGGTCACGCGCGCGAAGTTAGAAGCATTGGTTGAAGACTTAATTGAAAAAACGATAGAGCCTTGTAAAACAGCATTAAAAGATGCTGACTTATCAGTTTCTGACATTAAAGAAATCATTATCGTTGGTGGCCAAACACGTATGCCTAAAGTGCAAGAAGCGGTTAAAGACTTTTTCAATAAAGATCCTCGTCGTGATGTTAACCCTGATGAAGCGGTAGCGATGGGCGCTGCAATTCAAGGCGCTGTCTTATCGGGCGATGTTAAAGATGTGCTTTTACTTGATGTAACGCCTTTGTCATTGGGTATAGAAACAATGGGTGGCGTGATGACAAAACTTATTGATAAAAACACAACGATTCCAACAAAAGCTAACCAAATCTTTTCAACTGCGGATGATAACCAAACGGCTGTGACGATCCATGTGCTTCAAGGTGAGCGTAAAATGGCGTCTCAAAATAAATCATTGGGCCGTTTTGATTTAGCGAATCTTCCGCCTGCTGCAAGAGGCGTGCCGCAAATTGACGTGACTTTTGATATTGATGCAAATGGTATTTTACATGTATCAGCGAAAGATAAAGCGACAGGTAAAGAACAGAAAATTAAAATTCAAGCATCAAGTGGTTTGTCTGATGAAGATGTAGAAAAAATGGTAAAAGATGCTGAAGAGCATGCTGAAGAAGATCGTAAATTCGACGAACTTGTTCAAGCGCGTAACCAAGGTGATGCTTTAGTTCATGCAACTGAAAAAACACTTAAAGATGCGGGCGATAAAGTCGAGGCTGCTGAGAAAGAGAAAATCGAAGCTGCGATTAAAGAGCTTAAAGACGTCTTAAAAGAGGGCGACAAAGAAACCATTGAAGCTAAAACACAGGCGTTAACTGAAGCTTCACAGAAAATGGCGGAGCAAATGTACGCACAACCTGATGAGAACGGTCAACCAGGCGGCGCTGAAGGTAATGGTGCTGAGCAAGCTTCTTCTGAAGGCAAAGCGGCGGATGATGACGTTGTTGACGCTGAATTTGAAGAAGTGAAAGATGATAAAGACGATAAGAAAAAAGAGGAAGATCAAAAGAAAGGAGATGATGCGTAAAGCCATCTTTGCTGATCAAACAATGTAGGGTGGGTTCTTTTGTGTAAGCAAAAAACCCCGCCAATACGACTTAATAAGCGGGCTCACTTGTGAATCCGCTTTACTTTTATATAATTTAGGTAAAAAAAACCATGTCAACAAAACGCGATTACTACGAAATACTTGTCGTCTCAAAAACGGCAAGCGATGGGGAGATCAAAAAATCATTTCGTCGCTTAGCAATGAAATTCCATCCTGATCGTAATCCAGGTAATCAAGAAGCGGAAGAGCATTTCAAAGAAGTCAAAGAAGCGTACGAAGTTTTAATTGATAAACAAAAACGTGCTGCTTACGATCAATTCGGTCATGCAGGTGTGAGCGGTCAAGGCGCTGGAGGCTTTGGTGGTGGCGGCTTCGGCGGTGGTGGTTTTGATTTTGGCGATATTTTTGAAGATATTTTTGGCGGTTTTGGTGGCGGTGGCCAAGGCGGCCAACAAAGAAGTCGCGCGCAAGCAGGCGCTGATTTGCGCTATAACTTAAAAGTTAGCTTAGAAGATGCCGTTAAAGGTAAGACCGTTAAAATCACAATTCCAACCTATGTTGAATGTGGCGACTGTCACGGTAGTGGCGCGAAGAAAGGAACGAAACCAGCTACTTGTCCTGATTGCGAAGGCGCAGGTCAAGTGCATTTGCAGCAAGGCTTTTTTACGGTTCAGCAAACGTGCCCAACGTGTCGTGGCGCAGGTCAAATTGTTAAAGATCCTTGTAGAGCTTGTCATGGGCAAGGCCGTAAACGCACAGAAAAAACTTTGTCTGTTAAGATTCCGCCAGGCGTGGATACGGGTGATCGCATAAGACTTGCATCAGAAGGTGAAGCAGGTGTTCATGGCGGCCCTAATGGTGATCTCTATGTTCAAATGAATGTGAGTGAACATCCTATTTTTGTAAGAGAAGGTAATCATTTATTTTGCGAAGCGCCAATCAGTTTAACGATGGCAGCCTTGGGCGGTGAAATCGATGTGCCAACGCTTGAAGGGAAAATTAAATTAAAAATCCCGCCAGAAACACAAACAGGCAAAGGCTTTCGCTTGCGTGGAAAAGGGGTTAAATCAGTAAGAAGTCGATCAACAGGCGATTTAATGTGTAAAGTCATTGTTGAAACACCTGTAGCCTTGAATAAAAAACAAAAAGATTTACTTGAAGCATTTGATCTATCAATTAAAACAGATAATATCGATCACCGTCCTCGCTCAAGCGGGTGGTTTAATAAAGTGAAACAATTTTTTGAAGATATGACGTCATAATTTATTAGGCGGTCATCCCTGTGGAAACAGGGATCTTGCTGAAGAAGCAAAAAGATCTTGGCTCAAGGCCTAGATGATGTAAAACACAGAGGAGTAAAAATATGGACAGAGTGCCAGTAACCGTTAACGGTAAGCAATTACTAGAGGCAGAATTAAAACAATTAAAATCTGTCGAAAGACCCAAAGTCATTCAGGCAATTGCTGAAGCACGTGCACACGGCGACTTAAAAGAAAATGCCGAGTATCATGCTGCGCGTGAACAGCAAGGTTTCACGGAAGGACGAATCGCAGAAATTGAAGCAAAACTTTCAACAGCTCAAGTGATTGATGTCACAACAATTCCAAACCAAGGCAAAGTTATTTTTGGTTCTACCGTTGAATTATACGAACCCAAAGCTGAAAAAACATTAACCTACAAGATCGTCGGTGACGATGAAGCTGATATTGATAAAGGCATGATTTCATTCAAAGCCCCAATCGCACGCGCATTGATTGGCAAGTCAGTTGATGATGTGGTCGATGTCCAAACCCCGGGCGGCCTCCACGAATACGAAATCGCGGATGTTCGTTACGAGTAAAACATCTGTGTAGGATGGGTTCTTTTGCTCCGCAAAGAACCCATCCTGCTTTAGGCAAGTAGAGTACCGCTTGTTTGGCTAATTTCCCCTTAAATTGATGGTATTGGGCGAACGGTTACAACAAAAGTAACTTTTCTTTGCCTTGGGCTTGATAGAGTATGCAAACTTATGAAAGATGTAAAAATAGAATTCATTTCTGAACTACCAAAATCCATAGAAAATAAAATGAGCCGTGGACTAGTAGCATATGAACATGAACATGGTATTGATGTGAATTACAAAAAGTTTTCATTCGCGCTTTCAGGCCCTGAGAATCAAGCTCTAGGGGTATTGAATGCTTATACGGCTTTTTCTGAGGTATATGTAAGTGGTTTATGGGTAAATAAAGACTGCCGCAATAAAGGATATGGGAAGAAATTATTGAGCGCTCTTGAGAACCATTTCAAAGGAAAAGGATTCAACAATATTAATTTAGTAACATCTGAATTTCAAGCGCCAGGATTTTATGAAAAATGTGGTTTTGTTGTTGAATTTATTAGAAAGAACCCTAGGAATCCAAAGCTAACTAAAACATTTTTCGTGAAATATTTTGATGATGAAGTACAGACTCAAGGACTCCTTAATCATTCGTCAGATTGAGTAGATTTGAGCGAATTCTTTTGCAAAGCAAAAAATCCCACCCTACACATAATGAAAAAGCTATTCTTTGATTTTTATGATCATCAACCAGTGAGGTACTGGATTCCAGCTCGCAATAAACTCATCTATTTTTTTGAATCCTGCTTTTTTATAGGCATGAATAGCTTTAGTGTTTGAACATTCTGGATCAATAAAAACAATAGACACCTTAGGAAATTTTTCTTGTAAGAAGGTTTTAATCATAGGCGTTGCTAACCCTTTTCCTAGATATTTTTCTTCACCAATGAGCAAGTCTAAAGTAATCATTTTTTTACCTGGCTCAATCCACTTTGCAAGAGGATCGTTTTGATCGTTTGCTTGTGAATCTTTAACAGTGGATGTCATTAAATAACCGAAAGGCTCATCATCACAAAAAGCTATCCATGCATCAAAAGGCGAATCTTGTTTGTTTACAAATTTTTTCAAGCTACTGATAGTGTTTTTTAAGCCTTCACCGTGGAAGAATTCGTTGACGTGTGGTTTGCCTAACCATTTTAAGATAAGGGCTTCATGACTTACATTAGCGATGGAAAAAGTGAGGTTGTTTTTATTGCTTATTGCCATGAATTAATAAACTGCTAATCGCAGCGCCCCCTCTAATGCCGCCAGCAAAGCTGGAATGTTGCATTGATTTATGTTGAATTTCTATATCAGTTAAATTATTTTTTGTTCGAGCTTTTGTAGCAGCTTTCAATGCTTTTGCATTGGCGTTGAGCTCTGTTTGAGAGCGTTCCCAATAGGTTTCGTTTGCAGCGTTAGCATAGAGCGGAGTAAGTATAAGAATGCTTAAAAAAATAACACTAAGTTTTTTCACAATAAGCCTCCTGCTTTTGTTGTGATTTTGGATTTCAGTATATGCTTGTTATGCTTTATTTTCTATCAGGCTAACGTGCTTTTTTCTTCGGGCTTTTTTTGTTCTTGTTTTTGCTTGCCGCTTTCATGCGTGAATCATGTAATCTTGCACGATAACCAGGCTTGATGCGTTTTTTAGCATGCTTTGCTTTTTTAGCTTCAGTGGCAGCTTCAATGGGTTTAGGTCGATAAATAGAAACCGTATGTCCAATCGATTGAATCAGTGTCGCTCTATGTGCTTTGCAAATGGTTTCAGCCATGGCTAAGCGTTCTTCTTTTTCGCCTGCGGCGATTTTAAGCTTTAAGACTTCGTGAGATTTTAAAGCGATCCCAATTTCATCTAAGACACTTTCAGTTAAGCCTTTGTTTCCCACTGTGACAATGGGATGTAAAGCGTGCGCTTTTGCTTTTAATGCTTTGAGTTCTTCTTTGCTTAGTATCATAAGTTTTTGCCTTGTTTTTAAATGATTTCATGCTTGCTGCTCAAAGCAGAAAAGCTTGATTCCTATTTTTTCTTAACTTGGATGTCTTTTGCAGTTATTGTGATAATTTTTCCATTCTTTAGGACATGGATGCTCTGTCCTTTTTCTTTATGTTCTGCAAGAGCACGCGCCACCCCCTGGCGAATACCTAGGTCAATTTTTCTTGAAAGATCTTTTTGCTTAGGCGCATTTTTCATGAAATAAATCCCACGTTGCTTGGTTGATAATATTTAGCGAAGCATCTAGTTTCTTCTCTGCGACAATTTCTGGCTCTTCTGAAGAATTATCATATAAGTACCAGCTATCAGCTAGCGGAAGATAAATGTTGATAAAATTACTCATGCTACGCATGTAGCGTCGTAGAACAATCTCGTCAGGAATATGATGTCCACCATTTAATACTCTGTCGTGAACTCTGGTTATTGCTAGCTTTGGATTTTGTAGCCAGATATAGAGCAGGTTAATTTGGTAATTCTGTTCTTTGCATTTTTTCAAGAACATTCCAAACGTTTTAGAGGCCATTGTCGTTTCAAAAGCAAAGTCTTTTTTTTGATTGGCGAGTAAATGAATACGCTGCAGCATGAGTCGACCAGCTTGTATCGCGGTTGTTTCTGGCGCGAAAGGAGATAGAGCCGCTGCAATCGCATCTGCATTGATATACTCATGACAATTTAATAACTTTGGCAATAAAGACAAGCTTACTGTTGTTTTGCCGGCACCGTTTGGTCCGCCGATCATATATAATTGTCTCATATTTGGTCTTTGCAATTGGCTTTTTTCTAAACGACGATTATAATGAGTTTTTCATTTAAATAAAACGATTTTATGGCTCAATCAAAAAGCAGCAAAGATTGGTTAAAGCGTCACTTTGATGACCCTTTTGTAAAAAAAGCTCAAAAAGAAGGGCATCGCTCGCGTGCGGTCTTCAAACTGATGGAGATTCAAGAGAAATATAAGCTCGTTCAGCCTGGAATGAATGTGGTTGATTTGGGTGCGGCGCCGGGTGGGTGGTCTGAAATTGCGGTTAAACTACTAAAAGGAAAGGGAAAGCTTTTTGCTTTGGATATCTTAGAGATGGATCCGATTCAAGATGTGCACTTCATTCAAGGTGATTTTCGTGAAGAATCTGTTATGAACGAGCTTTTAACGGCGCTTAATGGCGAGCCTATTGATTTAGTTTTATCCGATATGGCGCCCAACATGAGTGGCCATAAACATATTGACCAGCCAAGAGCGATGTATTTAGTCGAGCTCGCCTTTGAGTTTGCAGAAGAAGTCTTAACTGATAAAGGTGCGTTTTTAGTGAAAATTTTTCACGGCGAAGGCTTTGATGTCTTTCTTCAGACGATGAAAAAACGTTTTAAGCAGGTGGTTGTTAGAAAGCCTGAGGCTTCACGAGATAAGTCAAAAGAGGTTTATATCCTTGGAAAGGGCAGAAAGTAGGCTATTTTAACACTCAATGTCTTGCAATCTATTACTTTAGCCCCCATATTCTTTCTAGTAATAAGAATCTATGGTTTAATTGATTTCTAACCTTGATTGGGACGTCTAAATTTAAAAAATACGAGGCATTATCTTGCGAAATGACATGTTAAAGAACCTATTTTTGTGGTTGATTATCGCTATTATTTTAATCGCGGTTTTCAATAATTTTGGCCCTAAAGAGCCAGTTGCTAATCAGTTGAGTTACTCTCAATTCATCGCACAGGTGAATAAAGGCGATGTAACTTCAGTCACGATCGCTGAGCAGAAAATTACAGGTATAGCGAAAGACGGTAAAGCGTTTGCGACTTACTTGCCGATGCAAGATCCTGCTTTATTGACGATGCTAGTTAAAAAGGATGTCAAAGTGACAGGCAAGCCGCCTGAAGAACGTAGCTTATTAATGTCGATCTTTATTTCATGGTTCCCTTTCTTACTTTTAATTTTGGTTTGGGTCTGGATTATGCGAGCTCAAATGGGGGGCGGTCGCGGTGGCGCGATGTCCTTTGGCAGGAGCCGTGCAAAAATGCTGGGCGAAGGACAAGTGAATGTGACCTTTACCGATGTTGCTGGTTGTGATGAAGCTAAAGAAGAAGTGAGTGAAATTGTCGATTTCTTAAAAGAGCCAGGCAAATTCCAGAAATTAGGTGGCCGCATTCCTCGAGGACTTTTATTAGTTGGTTCGCCGGGTACAGGTAAAACCTTGTTAGCGAAAGCCGTTGCAGGTGAAGCGAAAGTGCCTTTCTTTAGTATTTCAGGTTCTGATTTTGTTGAAATGTTTGTAGGTGTGGGCGCATCTCGTGTGCGTGATATGTTTGAACAGGCGAAAAAACAAGCTCCATGTATTATCTTCATCGATGAAATTGATGCTGTAGGGCGTCATCGTGGCGCAGGTCTTGGTGGTGGTCATGATGAGCGTGAGCAAACGCTTAACCAATTGTTGGTTGAAATGGATGGATTTTCAGGCAATGAAGGTATTATTATCATGGCGGCGACTAACCGTCCTGATGTTTTAGATCCTGCTTTATTACGTCCGGGCCGTTTTGATCGACAAGTCATTGTGCCATTACCTGATATTAAAGGTCGTGAGCAAATTCTTGCGGTTCACGCGAGAAAACTGCCTTTGTCTGACGATGTTGATGTGACAACCATTGCACGTGGAACGCCGGGTTTTTCAGGTGCCGATTTAGCGAATCTTGTGAATGAAGCGGCTTTATTTGCTGCGCGTGTCAATAAAGCTAAAGTTGATATGGTCGAATTTGAAAAAGCCAAAGATAAAATCATGATGGGCGCTGAGCGCTCTTCCATGGTGATGGATGAAAAAGAGAAAAAACTTACCGCTTATCACGAGGCGGGGCATGCGATTGTTGGGCTTTCTGTTCCTGACCATGATCCTGTTTATAAAGTTACAATTATTCCGCGAGGCCGTGCTTTGGGCGTCACGATGTTTTTGCCTGAACAAGATCGCTATAGTCATAGCAAGCAACGCTTGGAGAGCCAGCTATCGGCTTTGTATGGCGGTCGAATAGCAGAAGAATTAATCTTTGGTGGTGATTCTGTGACAACAGGCGCTTCCAATGATATCGAACGTGCCACTGAAATTGCGCGCAATATGGTGACGCTATGGGGTCTTTCAGACAAAATGGGTCCTATGGTTTATGGCGAAAAAGAAGGTGAGGTTTTCTTGGGTCAATCTTATTCTCAGAAATCTCAAGAAATTTCAGCCAATGTAGCGAAGCAAATTGATGAAGAAATCAGACGTATTGTTGATCGCAACTATGATCGCGCGAAGAAAATCCTAAACAGTAAAATGGATGTTTTGCATGCGATGTCTGATGCATTAATGAAATACGAGACTATTGATGCTGAGCAATTAGATCAATTAATGAAAGGCGAGGCAATCTCAGAGCCTAAAGGTTGGAAAGATAAGCAAGATCAAAAGAAAGCTAAAAAAGAAAAAGAAGCATTAAGGGTTAAAGAAGAAGAAAAAGCGAAAGAAGCGGCTAAACTTGCTGAAGCGAATAAAGATGTTAATCCTGATGCGCCAGGAACAGCAACGGATAAATCGTAACGATATAGAATGCTCCCGATGGTGGGATTACTTGCTTTGCTTGTGAACCCACCCTGCAGATTAATGAAAGGTTTTCCTGTAGGGTGGGTTCTTTTGCGGAGCAAAAAATCCCACCATCGGATCAAGAAAGAGGGCCATAATGAAAAAATACTTTGGCACAGACGGTATTCGCGGAAAAGTGGGTAACTTTCCAATCACGCCAGAATTCGTTTTAAAGCTAGGCTGGGCCATTGGCCGAGTTTTCGCTGATCCTAAAAAAAGAACCAAAGTCCTCATCGGTAAAGATACTCGCATTTCAGGCTATATGTTTGAATCAGCTTTAGAAGCAGGCCTTGCCGCCGCCGGTGCGCACACCTATCTTTTGGGCCCCATGCCCACGCCCGCCGTTGCCTATTTAACACAAACCTTAAGAGCTAATGTCGGTATTGTCATAAGCGCTTCACACAACCCTTACTATGATAATGGTGTTAAATTCTTTTCCCCGGATGGTTACAAGCTTCCAGATGATATTGAACTCGCCATTGAAGCTGAAATCGAAAAACTGATGGAAGTTGTTTCTTCAGATAAACTCGGAAAAGCGATTCGTTTAGATGATGCACCAGGGCGTTATATTGAATTTTGCAAGAGTACAGTCGATAGAGAAGTTAATCTTAAAGGTTTAAAGATCATCCTTGATTGCGCCAATGGTGCGGGTTATTACGTTGCGCCTTGCGTATTTAGAGAGTTAGGTGCAGAGGTTGTTGAGTTATCGGTTGATCCTAATGGGCAAAACATCAATGAATACTGTGGTGCAACCTACCTCAATACCTTACAAAAAATAGTAAAAGCTGAAAAAGCCGATTTAGGGATTGCTTTAGATGGTGATGCTGATCGCGTGATGATGGTGGATCACAAAGGTGAAGTTGTTGATGGCGATGAATTATTACTCATCATTGCAGAACAACGATTAAAACAAACAGGAAAAATTGAAGGTGTCGTGGGCACGTTAATGAGTAACTTCGGCCTAGAGCAAGCTTTTAAAAAGCAAGAGATCCCTTTTGTGCGAGCCAATGTGGGCGATCGTTATGTCATGGCAGAGCTAGCTTCTCGCGGATGGCGTATTGGTGGTGAAGGCTCGGGCCATATTGTTTGTTTAGATAAAACAACCACAGGCGATGGAGTCGTCTCAGCTTTACAAGTGCTTCAAGCAATGTTCTATAGCGGAAAATCACTCAATGACTTGAAAAAGGGTATGGATAAATGTCCACAAGTGTTAATCAATGTTCCCGTCGCTACAGGCAAAGTGATGAGTGGGAATAAAGCGATTGCGGATGCTGTTACAAAATTAGAAAAAACATTGGAAGGTAATGGCCGCGTATTGCTCCGCCCATCAGGCACAGAGCCCGTTGTTCGCGTGATGGTTGAAGGTCATGACAGTAAGCTGGTTCAATCGTCTGCTGAAGCGTTGGCCAGCGTTGTTAAAGAAGCTTTGAAATAGCACTAGACTAATCTTTGTTTAACTTGTCACTTGTCAAGACTTGCCCCCGATGCTGTTTTTTAGAGGTTTGTCGTAAATGCTCGGCATCGTTTTAGAGAATGGGCCTTAGGTGGTATCCTGAAAAAAGCGATATTTTAGGTAAATACCAAAATTTGGGCTATAATTTACCATGTTAGGATAACAATAGGATATCTATTATGAAATATTTAATTGTTCTAATCTCTATAAGCGGCCTTTTATTTTTTGCTGTTCCCAATGCAGCCGCGTCCCCAATGCAGCCGCGTCGGCCGAGTCCACTGCCTGCATGACGGCCTGCGAAACGGGATGGAATAAAAATTGCGACACCGCCGACACAAGTTGCTGTACATCGCAATGCAGTTGAAGGCTAAAGGAAGTCGCCATTTGCCATGCCAGCCTTGTTTGCCTTTTGAGTTCTAACTATTTGATTATAATCATAATAAACAGAACTAAACTCAGTATTTTTGCTTTAATTGCTGGGGGAATTACAGATGAAAAAATTAGTCGTAATAGCAAGTACACTAACATTGTTAATGGGGCTGAGTGTAACAAGTGCAAAAGCCTCTCCTAATGAGCTTAGTAATTTGAATGCTGATTCGGAGCTCTATAATGCGGTTGGCTGGCAGATGGCTAAGGTTACACAAAAGCAAGCGACTGATGTAGTAAGCTTTCTGAAAACGAAAGTACTACCGTCTACAAGGCTTACAAGTGCTCAAAAAGCAACGCTAATCAATAAAGCAATTACACAGCTAACGGCCAACGAGCCTTACCACCCTTCTAGGGTTAGCAGTTATGGTGTAAAGGCTCTATCAAATATTGCAACAATTGTTTCTGCTTCAGGTGTGCTAAATGCCCTGCAGAAACAAAGTCTAATGGTTCGCTCGATAGGGAAGGTAATCTATATTAATGGTCATTACTCTTCTTCTGATATAAAGGCTGCAACACTAAAGGCTGCATCCAATATCAATAAGCAAGCAAATAAATACGATATTGATCTTGGTGGGTATGCTCGTGATTCGCAAAGTACTTCTATCAGTCAGCCAGCTCCAATGGCGGCCCCTATGACAGAAAAGTTTGAAATGAGACCGCGCGTCTCTGAAAGCCATGAAATGAAGGTAATTCCTGCTAGTCTTTCTGGTGGTAGGAGTCAGCTGATTCAAGAAATGGGTGCAAGTACACCTTGAGTATTTAGCAAGCCTTGTTAGCCTTTTGCATTCTGACAGTTTGATTTTTGTAAGCTGATGATGGTTGTTATCCGTCTTCGCCGCGCTACGACGCGATTGCTTTATAATCCGCTTGCGGATTATAAAGCAAAAAAAAGCCCGCAAAAGCGGGCTTTTTCAGTAAGAAGTAGTGATTATAGATCAACCATTTCTTTAAGTGCTTTAAGTGCAGAAACTTTAACTGATTTATGAGCAGGTTTTGCTTTAATCATGATTTCTTCACCAGTGAAAGGGTTGATACCTTTACGTGCTTTACGAGCAGGTTTCTTAACAACTTTCACGTTCATCAAGCCAGCAACTTTGAATTTACCACAAGCGCCTTTTTTGATGTGAGATTTAAGAACTTCAACAAATGTATCAAGAACCTCGTTAACTTGAGATTTAGTAATACCAACGTGATCAGCAATTGCAGAATGAACTTGAGATTTAGTGAATGCTTTACCTTTAACAGCGCCCATTTTTTTAGGAGCAGTTTTTTTAGGTGCTGCTTTTTTAGCAGTAGTCTTTTTAACTACTTTTTTCACGACTTTCTTTTTAGCAGTCGTTTTTCTAGCAGTTGTTTTCTTAGGAGCAGCTTTTCTAGCAGCAGGCTTTTTCTTCGCCACTGTTTTCTTAACTACTTTCTTTACCGGTTTCTTTTTAGCAACCGATTTCTTAGCTTTAGTTGTCTTGCGAGCAGATTTTTTCGCAGCCATGTGTATTCCCTCATGTTATTGAAAAACAAAAAATTTCTAACGGACCAACGATAACACACTATTTGGAATATGGTAGAGTTTTTTTTACGAAAACACTGTTTTTTTAGCCTTTTTTTGCGTTATTATGGCTTTTTTTGCAGAATTTAATGCAAAACGCTAAAATTTACGAGGGAAATACATCATGTCGTTTTATAAAAAACACCTATTTTTTTGCATTAATCAGCGTGAAAATGGAAAAGCTTGTTGTAATAATGCTTCAGCGACAGAGATGTGTAAACATGCAAAAGCAAAAATAAAAGAGCTCAATATAGGAGGCCCGGGCGGCATTCGAGTTAGCTCGTCGGGTTGTCTTGGACGCTGTGCTTTGGGTCCATCGCTTGTCGTTTATCCGGAAGGGGTTTGGTATAGTTACTGCTCAAAAAATGATATTGATGAGATTCTTGAAAAGCACATCATGGGCGGCAATATCGTCGAACGGCTTCTTATGAGGAAAAAGTGCTAGAACCTCTTGTTATATAAGTATAATTAAAAAATTATTCAATCAAACCCCAGATACGGACTATTATTGTACATAACAGAAAAGAAAGGGGTGCTTTTATGAAAATGTTAATGACTTTATTGACCTGTGGCGTGCTTGTTATGAGTGCTAGCTCAGGGTTTGCGTTCGGTGATTGCCCGGACCATGAGGTTGTTTGCAACACTACTGACAAGTAGCGTTGTTTCGCTAAATCTAAAAACCCAAGTTTTGCCCGCCAAAGCCCTTGTATCTTGGAATTGACTCCTGTAGAATTCGGCCTCTTTTGGGTTATTTGGCTTGATATGGAGCAGAGAATGAAGACCTTTACGGCAACGCCATCAGATATAAAAAGAAATTGGTATATCGTTGATGCAACTGGAAAAACACTTGGACGCTTAGCGTCTGAAATCGCACGTCGCTTACGTGGTAAGCATAAGCCGGAATATACGCCTCATATGGATACAGGTGATTATATTGTTGTGCTTAATGCTTCAAAGGTACGCGTTACGGGTAACAAAGGTGACGATAAAATCTATCACCGCCACACAGGGTATATTGGTGGAATCAAATCTGAAACATTTAATCAATTGTTAGCAAGAAAACCAGAAGCTGTTATTGAAACAGCGGTTAAAGGTATGTTGCCTAGCGGTCCTTTGGGACGTGATATGTTTCGTAAGTTAAAAGTTTATGCAGGTGGCGAGCACAATCATGCGGCTCAGCAACCAGAAGCGCTAGAGATTGAGGAATAAATGAAATGACTACACAGCAACACTACGGTACAGGTCGTCGTAAAAGTTCAACTGCTCGCGTTTTTCTACGCCCAGGCACAGGTAAGATCGTCGTTAATACACGCGGTCTAGATGAATATTTCGGTCGTGAAACATCACGTATGATTGTTCGTCAACCTTTGCACGAAGTTGATATGTTCAGTAAATTTGATGTCTACGCAACCGTGAAAGGCGGTGGTATGACAGGCCAAGCTGGTGCACTTCGTTTAGGCATCGCTCGCGCGTTAGTTCAATATGATGAAGAAGGCGATGATGGTTCTTCAGGTGAAGGCGATCATGAGAATTCTTTCCGCCGCATTCTTCGTAGAGCAGGTTTCTTGACAAGAGATGCTCGTAAAGTTGAACGTAAGAAAGTCGGTTTACATAAAGCACGTAAAGCAACTCAATACTCTAAACGTTAATACGAGAAGAGATTTGAGGCTGGAAGCTGCCAACATTTTAAAAAATTGCCGCGCTTCATGCGGCAATTTTGTTTGGAATTCAAAGAGGAGTTAAGTATGTCAACAATGGCAAGTAAAAAAGCAGTCATGACGCTTTATACCGGTATTAATGATATTTATAGCCACAGAGCACGCATTGTTTTGGCTGAAAAGGCGGTTGCCGTTGATATTATCGAAGTGCTTCCTAACAAAAAGCCAGAAGATTTAATCGATTTAAACCCCTATCAGACTGTGCCTATGCTTGTTGATCGCAGTTTAGCTTTGTATGAATCAAGAATTATTATGGAATATTTGGATGAACGTTTTCCTCATCCGCCTTTATTGCCTGTGTATCCTGTCGCGCGCGCTAAATTTCGTTTGATGATGTATCGCATTGAAAGAGATTGGTACAAACTTGTTGAAGCGATTGAGAAGGGCGCAGAGAAAAAAGCGGAAAAAGCGCGAAAAGAATTAACAGAAAGTTTGTTGAGCATCGATCCTATCTTTAAAGAATATCCTTATTTTATCAGTGAAGAGTTTTCATTGATTGATTGCTGTATTGCCCCAGTTCTTTGGCGTTTACCTGCGATGGATGTTGAACTTCCTAAAAAAGGCACAAAACATTTGAGAGACTATATGGAGCGTTTATTTAAACGTAAATCTTTCCAAAAAAGTTTATCAGAAACTGAAAAAGAACTTTGTTTAGAGTTAGTCGAGGAATTTTAAGTGATTGCAAATAAGTCTTATCTAGCACGTGCCTACAATGACTGGATTGTTGACAGTGGTTGTACGCCTTATTTAATGGTGGATGCTGAGCAAGAAGGCGTTAATGTTCCTGAAGATTTTGTCCAAGATGGTAAAATTATTTTAAATGTTAAGCCTGAGGCTATCAGAGATTTAGATATCAATTATGATGAATTGACGTTTCGCGCCACTTTTGGCGGCGAAGAATGGGGTATTGTTGTCCCAATGGATGCTTTGATGGCTGTTTATGCTATGGAAGATGGTCGAGGTATTATGTTTAACCAAGATAACGAAGGTGATGAAGGCGATGAGCCACCAGAAGGCTCTGGCGGTAAAAAAAGCGGCAAGCCGAAGCTTCGATTGGTTTAAAATAAATCAAATTTTTCGGGTTGGAGCTATCTTGCCCGAATTAAATCTAAACTGTTACACTCTGTTACAAATTTCTCTTCCTTCGCTATAAACCTGTTACTTTCAGTTGCTATTCTAACAGCACATGGGAGGGGTTTGCAGGTTTAACCTAAGATCCTCCTCAAGAAGAGCAGATAACCATGTACGAAAAAGCCTCTACGGCGACAAGTTGACTACGTATCCCCAAGGTCAACAAGCCGCCGTAGAAACTTAAAGGCTTTGAAAGTGAACAGAATTTACGAGTGACCTCTCCGTCGTACGGAAACCAAACGACGGCCAATCCAAGCCCTAGCTGCCAAAGCAGCTGGGGTTTTTTTATGGCAAACATAAACCACGTCGTAGCGAAGAGAAGACAGGTTCTCTACTATAATCAAAATCAGGCTGACGAGTAGGGTGGTTTCTTTTGCAAAGCAAAAAATACCACCATCTGGAATATCCGAATGGTGGGGTTTTTTATTTGAGGCTTCATTGAGTAATTATTGTCTGACTTTACTTTAGATTATGTTATTTACACCCTTCAGATGCTATCTGCTTAGTGAAGTTGATGTTGCAAGTTTTTGAGCCTTCTTCCAATCTAAAGGATCCACGATTCGATCCCCCTGAAGGCGTTACGATATAATATAGCCCAACTTGGTTAAGAAGGGTATTTGGCACGGGGACTGTTTTAGACCAGCTCCCTTGGGCCTTGATAGGCTCTTCTATTATTTTATTAGAGCCTAAATTGACTCTATAGATTTTATTCATACGAACCTTGGCACCCGAGTAAAAAGTGAAAGTAACCATTGTTGTTTCGATGTTCGGTGTTGCTTTTTTAGCATAACCAGAACCAGAAAAACCGGCAACCGCCAGCCCAATTCCCGCACTTGTAATTAATTTTGTTAACGCTAAAGATTTCATAAAAATTCTCCTTTCACGGTAAGTAATCCTTACATGAGCAATAATAGACCAATCTAAGCCATTTGGAAGAATTTCCTCTTAACCCTCAGAAAAATTTACAGTTTTTATCTAGGTGTAGGGTGGCTTCTTTTGCGAAGCAAAAAATGCCACCATCGGAAACATCCGAATGTCGGAATTTTTTGCTCCGCAAAAGAACTCGACCTACTCAGCTCAGTTCAAAAGAAATGCCTTCATAAACGGGTAGGGTGGGTTCGTGAGCGAAGCGAATAATCCCATCATCGGATAAAGAAAATGGGATGGAGCTCACAAAAACTCAGCAGTAATCTCAATATCCAAAGGTTCATGATTTTCTTGAATATGAAAATCAAAATGCCAGAATTCTTCAATGAAAGGTTTAAAACCATAAAGAGCCATGATTTTTGCAAGGTAGCGCCGGTTGTCGTAAGCCTCTTTGCCGATTTCTTCTATTGTGGCTGAAGTGCGAGAAAGCGGATCAAAGAAATCAAAAATAGCGCCAAAGTCTAATTCTTCATTATTCAATAATCTTACCAAGGTCAAATCTACGGCAAACCCAAAACAGTGCCGCGAGACTTCTGAGGCGACATAACCAATTTCCGGTAAATCTGTTTTCTCAAGTTGAGGATAATGAATAGATTTTCGAATGAGTTCTACCTCATCTTGCACAGGCTCATCAAACCATTTTGTAAAATACCTCACAGCCCTCAAGGGCCTATAAGCATCATGAACGAGTATAGAATAACCATCTCGATTGAAATGTGTTTGTGCCATGCACAGTGCTTCAGCTGCTTTTGGAGCGAGTAAGCATAAATTTGTGATGCGAGGTGTGTAGCCGTCAATCGGCTTGCCAATAAAGTTTTCTTTGGTTGCATATTTCAAGTGCGCTTGGATAGGCTTTTTACAGCAAATTTTGCTGAGCGAAACAGCATCAACAAGTAAATGATCTTTTGTCATAGCCAACATATCCAAAAAGGTTTAAAATCACGGGCATTCCAATAACGTTTCTAAAGTAACCTCATGAATGCAGAAAATCAAGAACAAGCGCCAAAAAGTAAGTCACAAATAAAGCGAGATATGCATGCTTTGCAAGATTTAGGTGCAGAGTTGATTGTATTAAGCAAAGAGCAGTTGCAGGAATTTGATTTGCCTGAAGAATTATTGAGAGCTGTTTTAGAGACAAAGCGTATTACAAGCGGTTCAGCTAAAAAGCGTCAGCTTCAGTATCTGGGTAAGTTGATGAGAAAAACCGACCCTGAGCCTATTCGAATCATTTTAGATAAACTCAAAAACCAAAGTGCAGAAGCCGCAAGAGAATTACATACACTTGAAAAATGGCGGGAACGATTAATTAAAGAAGGGAAGCCGGCATTAACAGAATTTATATCAGCCTATCCTCACGCGGATAGTCAGCGTATGCGCCAAATGCTTAAAGAGGTGGAGAAGGATTTAAAAAAAGAAAATAATTCAGGGGCGAGTAAGAAATTATTTCGCCACTTGCGAGAAATAATAAAAGGTCAATAATATGGATAACGGTTCGCCAGGTAAAATAGTAGTCTTAATTATAGCGGCGACATTTTTCATGGAGAATATTGACTCATCTATTTTAAATATTGCGGTTCCAACCATCGCGAACTCACTGCATGTGCATCCATTACAATTAAAACTTGCGATTACAGTTTATTTATTAAGTCTTGGTATTTTCATTCCTGTGAGTGGCTGGATTGCAGATCGTTTTGGTACCAAACGTGTTTATGCGATTGCCGTTGCTGTCTTTGCTTTTTCTTCGCTTTCTGCTGGTTTGTCGTTAAATTTACCCATGCTGGTCATTTCTCGATTTATACAAGGTGTTGGGGGCGCTATGATGGTGCCCGTTGGTCGATTGATTTTGCTTTATGAATGTTCTGAAGAAAATTTCTTAAAAGCGATGGTCTGGATTATTGTGCCGGCACTAATGGGCCCCGTTTTGGGTCCTGTGATTGGCGGCTTGATTTTGTCGGTGGCTAATTGGCGCTGGGTTTTCTTTGTGAATCTTCCCATTGCCGCCGCCGCTTTTTGCTTTATATTAAAATACATTAATAATTTCAAAAAAGAAGATATTCATCCGTTTGACTGGTGGGGCTTTACCTTTCTTGGTTGCGGTGTTGCGGCATTGTCTTTTGGCTTTTCAGCGCTTGGACAACATACTGGTGGAGTGATAAATGATATCTTGCTTGCACTTGCAGGTATTGTTTTAATTTTTTCTTATATTGTTTACCAAAGACGCAAAGCGCATCCTGTGATTAATCGCGAGATATTTGAGAATAGGAATTTTACAATAGGTCTTAGCCTGGGGTTTTTTATGCGCCTTGGCATTAACTCGACCCCCTTTATACTTTCATTATTAATGCAGATAGGCTTTGGTTTTACGCCGTTAAAAACATCAGGTTATTTGGTGTGGATTTTTGTAGGAATGATTTTTATTAAACCTTTAAGTCGAGTAATTTTAAATTATTTCAGGCTTAAGCATGTCTTGATTGTTAATGGACTTTTTGTTTCAGGTTTTATTTTGAGTTTTGCTTGGTTTAATGCAAGCACACCCTTTTGGTTGGTTGCCATTGTGTTTGTAGCGTTTGGTCTTTTTCTATCAATGCAATTTACCTGTTTCGGAACGGTTAACTTTTCGGGCATCAAAGAAGGCTTGAAAAGCCAGGTCAGTAGTTTTGCAAGTGGTTCTCAGCAAATTGCCAATAGTTTCGCTGTTGCTTTGGCCGCATTGTTATTAAGTTTTTTTTCGGGCGATTTAATTCATTATAAAGGTATCTCATTGGAAGCTTTTCATCATACTTTTATTATATCTGCGATTATTGTTTTTATAGGAAGTCTTGGTTTTATGCTTATCGGAAAAGAAACTGGCTTAACCATGACAGCTTACAAAAAGCACAAACGAGTCAAGCGCACTCGGCCGCGCAAATTTTAACCCAGAAAAAAACCCATAAAAAAAAGCTGACAACTCCCAATTATTTTTGATAGAGTACTTGGAGTTATAAGGGTCAAAGGAAGTATGCATGGAAAAGGCAACATTTGCTGCCGGCTGTTTTTGGGGTGTGGAAGTATACTGCCCCCAGTTAAGTTAGCAGCCTAGTTAAGAGAGTGTTAATCTATCAACCTAAAGGAGATTGACACTATGAAGCGTAAAAAATGGCCTAATGATATTAAGTTTAAAATTGTATTAGAAGGG
>Ga0233437_1001383_pt1 | contig 44621 bp, 75 predicted proteins | sample SI_122_August201_FD_182714 | JGI IMG/M metagenome (GOLD analysis project Ga0233437, IMG submission 182714) | Seawater microbial communities from Saanich Inlet, British Columbia, Canada - SI_122_August2016_200_MG | ecosystem: Environmental > Aquatic > Marine > Inlet | place: Canada: British... | reverse complement strand
TCGTGTATTAGTGGATACATACAAAGATTCAGAAGAATTATCTACCAATCATAATATAATGATGATTGATATCGAGGTAGAAGTTACAGAGGGATTCCCATATCCCGAAGATGCTAATAATAAGATTACATCTATAGCTGTTTTTGATTCCAACAGCGATACCTATTATGCATTTGTGTTGGATGAGAAAAAGAAGCTAACATTACAATCAAAGGATAATATTGTTATAGAAAGTTTTGAAAATGAGTTTTCATTACTGCAAAGATTTTTAGTAAAATATTTAGAATTTAAACCAACAATTATTACAGGTTGGAATATAGATACATTTGATATGCCGTATCTATATAATAGGATTTGCAAGGTGGCCGGTAAAAATGTTGCTGCTATGATATCACCCATTCAAATAGTTCAATGGAATAAGCACAGAAAAAGGTATATGTTTGCAGGTGTTAGTTGTTTGGATTATCTTGCTTTATATAAGTTATTTACATATACCCAATTGTCATCTTACAGATTGGATGCTGTAGCAGAATTTGAATTGAGTGAGAACAAAATAGAATACAATGGTACGTTAACTGATTTATATGAAAATGATATCAATAAGTATGTAGAGTATAATATCCATGATGTTAGGTTAGTAAAGAAGATGCACGATAAATTAGATTTCATTGATATGGCTAGGGGTGTGTGTCATGTAGGTCATGTTCCTTATGAGGATGTATATTTTTCATCTCGGTATTTAGAAGGTGCTATATTGGTGTATTTAAAGAATTTGGGTGTGGTTGCTCCTAATAAACCATCGAAGCCGAATATGAGTAGTGGAGATAAATTTGCTGGTGCTTATGTACAATCACCACAAAGAGGAAAGCACGATTGGGTATTCGATTTGGATATTACGAGTATGTATCCATCTGTTATTATGTCTCTTAATATTTCGCCGGAAACTAAGATAGGTAAGTTAAATGGTTGGGACGCAGAAGAGTTTATGAAGGGCACGCCAAAAACTTATACGCTCGAATCCAACGGTAAAGAAAGAGGAAAGCTTACAGAAACAGAACTTAAAGATTTCTTTGACAATAATGAAGTTTCTATATCTTCTAATGGTGTTATATATCGTAGTGATAAGCCAGGTTTAATACCAGCTCTATTATCTAAATGGTTTGACACTCGTGTTGAGTATAGAAAGTTGATGAAGAAGTTTGGTGATGCTGGAGATAATGAAAAATACACATACTTTAAAAGTCGTCAGTTGATTCAGAAGGTGGTTCTAAACTCATTGTATGGCGTGTTGGGTTTGCCAGTATTTAGGTTTTATGATTTAGATAATGCGGAGGCTACTACACTCACAGGTCAAGAGTTGATTAAGTTTACTAAGAAAATTGGTAATCATTTCTACAATAAAGAGTTGGGTGATGATGAGGATTACTGTATATATATTGATACGGATTCGGTCTTTTATTCAGCGCTTCCACTCATTAAAAATAGATTTCCTACTATGGATTACGATAGCGAAACTCTAATGAGTAAGAGGATATTAGATGTAGCTGATGAGATACAAAAGTTTATGAATGGCTCATATGATTACTTTGCTAAGAAGTTCTTAAACTTAGATAAGCATAGGTTTGAGATAAAGCAGGAGTTGATAGCTAAATCAGGCTTATTCATTGTGAAGAAACGATATGGTTTGAAGATTATTAACGACAATGGAGTTAAGGTAAATAAACTGCACGTTAAAGGTTTAGACTTGGTTCGTAGTAACTTTCCAAAGGCTATGGGTGAGTTATTGAAAAGTGTATTGGAAGATATTCTTGCTACTGTACCGAAGGATAAGATAGATGAAAGAATTATTAACTTTAAAGAGTCTATGAAATTATTGGACTTTGATAGAATAGCGATGCCCACAGGAGTAAAGAATCTAAAAAAGTACTCTAATGGGAAGGTAGGTAAGTTTACTAATTTTGCGAAAGGGTCGCCAGCGCACGTTAAAGCCGCTATAACATACAATGATTTGATTGGTCACTTTGGTCTAACTAAAAAGTATGAGAAGATAACATCATCCGAAAAAATTAGATGGGTCTATTTAAAGCAGAATGAATTGGGATTGGAGTCTTGTGCTTATAAGGGATATGAAGATCCACCACAAATAATAGATTTTATTAAAAAGCACATTAACTATAAAAAGATGTATACTCAAATGCTAGAGAAAAAGATTATGATGTTCTATGAAACATTGAAGTGGAATGAGCCAGTAAATAAAAAGACATCTATGGAAAGATTTTTTTGATTTTGACAAATAACTTTGATATATATGTATATATCATATTAACAAATAAGGAGTAATAAATGAATAAACATTCATTAAATCGTTTCATTGAAAAATATTATCTTGGTGGCAACTGTTCGTCAGTTGTAATTAAGAGTGATGGGGATAAACTTTCCACTCGCTTTATTACCGGAGATAAGAATTTGCTCGGTGAACTAACAATGACAGATTGGAAATTTGATAACGCTGAACTTGGTGTTTATAACACAGAGCAGTTGGTTAAACTACTTTCAGTTATGTCAGATAATATCACAATGAATCTCACGAAAGCTGGAGACAAGGCAGTGTCTTTAAAGATATCAGATAGCTCGTCAAACATAAATTATATGTTATCGGATCTATCTGTTATTAGTTCACCACCTAACTTAAAATCAATACCTGATTTTGAAGTGAAAATAAAAGTAGACAAATCTTTTATGACTAAGTTTGTTGCTGGTAAAGGTGCTTTAGCTGATACGGATAACTTTACAGTATTGACTAGTGATGATGGAGTAAAGGTTGTAATTGGTTATGCAGAAATTAACACTAACCGTGTTACTCTTCCTGTAGAAACCGAATCGTATGATGTCATTGACAATGTTTCTTTTAATGCTAACCTATTCAGAGATGTATTGGTTGCTAATAAAGAATGTGAGAGCGCTACATTAGAAGTAAGTTCAGGTGGTTTAGCTCGTATCAATTTTAAGATTGATGAGTACGATGCTACTTACTATCTTGTTGCTGAACAAGATGTATAAATGGAAGAGTATGTAGATAAGTCTAGAGTTTCTGTTAGACCAATCTTCAAACCATTGGCTAGGGATATGATAGAGAAATATCATTATAGCGGCAGACTATCTTCTTGTAGGTATCCGCTTGGAATTTTTTATCAAACTGATAATGAACATAAATTCTTTGCGGAACCTGAAGAGAAACTTATAGGAGTTGCTTGTTATGGTTTTCCTGTTGGGAGAAGAGTTCTTGGTTCTATATTCTCAGAAGAAATTTTGGGAAATAGAAACATATTAGAACTAACGAGACTCTTCATTCACGATGGATATGGTAAGAACATTGAGTCTTTGGCGTTGGGTCTAACATTCAAATGGATGAAAGAAAATGCCAAAGGCATAAAGGTTCTAATATCATATGCTGATCCCGAACAATCTCATGATGGTGCTATCTATCAAGCTACTAATTGGATATATCAAGGCTGTGGCGATTTTCAGTTAGCACCTACATATTCACTTAGACTTACGGAAGATGGGGATTGGATGCATAGTCGAAGTGTGTATTCAAAATTTGGTTCGGCTGATCCAAAGAAGATGGTAAAATCTATTGGTCATACATTTTGGCTGAAGAAAGAAGCTAGTAAGCATAGATACATTTACTTTTTGGGTGACAAAAAAGAAAATAGGAAATTTCATAGTGTGATGAAACACCCACAAATGGAGTATCCTAAGAACTATAAACACAATATTGAAATAAGAAAAATAGAGGTTGATGACGATAAATGGAAAAAATAGAACATAGCTTGTGGGTAGAGAAGTACCGGCCTACATCATTAGATACTTACATTGGGAATAAACATCTCAAGAGTAAGGTTGAGGTTTATTTAAAAAGTGGTGATTTGCCACATCTCCTTTTGTATGGAAGAGCTGGTACAGGTAAAACCACTCTCGCTAAGTTATTAGTTAATAATATAGAATGTGATTATTTGTATATTAATGCTTCTGATGAGAATAGTGTTGATACAGTCCGCAATAAAGTTCGTGGGTTTGCTTCTACGATGGGTTTCAAAGATTTTAAAATCATCATCTTAGATGAGTGTGATTACATCACACCTAACGCACAAGCCGCTTTGCGTAACGTTATGGAGACTTTCTCAAAGCATTGTAGGTTCATCTTGACCTGTAACTTTGTAGAAAGAATAATCGATCCAATACAGAGTCGTTGCCAACCATTTCAGATAGTGCCGCCATCGAGAAAAGAAGTTGCTGTCCATCTAAACAATATCCTTAAACAAGAAAAGGTAGAGTTTAAGATGGATGATGTAGCTACATTAGTTAATGGTGGCTATCCTGATATCCGTAGAGTTATCAACTTTGCTCAAAGACAGGTAGTTGATGGTAAGTTGTCAATCGACCAAAACAATTTACTCGCAACTGATTTGAATGTCAATGTATTTTCTACACAGGTAGTTAATGTATTGAAAACTCAAAATAAAAAAGATGCTTTTATCACCATCAGAAAAATGTTGGGAGATAATCAAATATCAGACTTTGCTGACGTATTTCGTTTACTGTACGATGAAGTTGATAATTATGGTAAAGGGCATGTAGCAGAATGTATTTTAACCATAGCTAAATATCAGTTATCAGATGCGCAGGTGGTTGATAAAGAGATAAATGCTATGGCTATGTTAATAGAATTATTAGGAGTTATAAAATGAATATGAAAGCACAGAAATCTTTAAGCAAACAACAACCACAAATAGATATTAATGATACAGAAACAATGTCATGTGATGATTGTGGTAATGCTGTATTTATACAAGCTTTCTTTTTAAGAAGATTATCAGCTCTAATGTCTCCAACAGGACAAGAAGCACTTATACCAATCCAGGTATATAGTTGTGGGAATTGCGGTAAGGTGCCAGATAAATTAAAGCAAAATGCCGAAGGTTAAAAGAAAAAATTTATTTGATCATATAAGTGCTATAACATCTCAACAAAATCCTAATTATTGGGATGAGATTTCTGATGATGATAAGAAGTCGTGGTCAAATTATATGGTTAATAGGTTTCTTTCAATGAAGCCTGATTGGATTGAATTTGTAAACGAAGTTCAGAAGTATCCATTACAGCCAAAAGAATTGTATAAAGTTTATATAGATATTTTACCAAAGAAAAAACAATGGTTGAAATATATCAAAGGAGATAAGAAAATGAAATATCCAAAATGGGTCTATGATATCGTAGCCAAACACTTACAGGTTAGTATGAGAGAAGCTGACGATGCTGTAGAGATGTATGAAATCTCAGCAGGTGGTCAAGCAGAATTAGCTGATATTTTAGGTAGGTATGGAATTGAACAAAAAGAAATTCGAAAGCTCGGCTTAATATCGTAAAAAATGTCTGTAACCGACTTCACAGTTGAATACATAAATCGAAAGGCGCTTGTCAGTTTCATAGAGAAGCATCACTATTCACAGAATGTAAATGGTATTCAATCTTACCATCACTTTGGCTTATATACAGATGGCAACTTTGGATTACCTAAGATGATTGGGGCTATGATGTATGCTATGCCATCGATGCCACATACGGCTGCTAAGTACAATCCAATTAATCCCGATAGGTGTATGGAGCTACGAAGATTGGTTTGTATTGATGATACACCAAAGAATACGGAAAGTTATTTTATCGGTAAAACTTTAAGGTGGCTAAAGCACAATACAGATATAGAGGTTATAGTTTCATTTGCTGATCAACACTATGGTCATTCTGGAACAATTTATAAGGCTAGTAACTTTGATTATTTAGGAGAAACTGGTTCGGCTAGAGTGCTAATGGTTGATGGGAGAGAAATGCATACTCGGTCTCTGAATCAAGATAAAAGGCCGTATGGTAGAGAGTTAAAAAGAAGATATGATGCGAAAGATCCAAATGTATTTTTTGTTAAGAGAAAACCCAAACATATTTATACATACTATCTAAATAAAAAAATTAAAAGACAAATAAAAAACCTTGACTAATATACTAAAAAATGTGTATATTTGCATCTAACTTGGAGGAGATTGATGAGTGATATAATAAAAGAATCTAAAACAAAAGAGAAATATACCAATCACTATGGAAATAAAAAAGAAGTAAATTCTTATTTAACGGGTGACCACGGTGATATTGTAACTATGATGGAACAAGAGTGGCCACAAATGACCAAAGAATTTAAAAGATTACAAAGGGAACAATATGAGTTGTTTCTACACAAACAACATGATTATGGTCCTGGTAACATTTCAGTTGGAACACAATTACAAACAAAAGAAGAAGTTCACTTATCACTTACAGGTTTGTGGTTCAGAATGAACGATAAGATACAACGATTAAAGAATCTCTTAATGAGTGGTCGTAAAAATGCAGTAGAAAATGAACCAATGGAAGATGCGTTTCTTGATATAGCTAATTATGGAATTATGGCAACAATCGTAAAGAATGGTAAGTGGGGTAAATAATATGACAAGAAGAGAACATTTGAATTCACAAAATGAATTTTCAATTTATGGTGTATTTAGATTCGCATCATACTTAATGGCCTCAATAGCCATGTATTTGGGTGATTTACAAATCGCCGCGATAGCCTTTGGGTTTGGAGCCACTTTAGGTTTCATTCGTAGAGTAGCAAGGATTTGGGAATAGTATGGAAGGATTATTACATTATACATCAGAATGGTGGTGGATGGTAGTCATTATAGGATTAGTGTGGCTGACAGATATTGTAGATTGGATAGTAGATAAGTGGTTAAAATAGTGGCTTACAAACCTAAGTATAAATTAGAAGTAGAAGAGGGGTTTTATGAGAATGACAATCTACTCTTTTTAGTATGTCAAATATTATTACATAGAACTTGGCATTTAATTAAACACGGTAGGTGGGTAGATTAATGGGTAGAATATCATACAGTCAATACTCAATGTGGGCTCAATGTCCGCATAGATGGAAGTTATCATATATAGATAAGAAGAGAGAGTTTACAGAGTCAATTCATACCCTTTTCGGAAAGGCGATGCACGAAGTGATACAAACATTTCTAACTGTAATGTATGAGGACACAGCAAAGGCTGCTGAAGCCTTACCATTACCGGAAATGTTGAGAATCAGAATGAAGAGAAATTACGAGTCTGCTATGACAAAAAATGGTGGAGTTGAGTTTTGCACGCAAGCTGATATGGTAGAGTTCTATGACCATGGTCTATTAATATTAGAGTTCCTGCGAAAGAAGAGAGCTCAGTATTTTAGTAAGAAGGGCTATGAACTTATTGGAATAGAAGTACCACTTGACTTTGATTTACCTGGTGGTATTAAGTTTGTAGGTTATTTGGATGTAGTAATTAGAGATACAGTAAGAGATGTGATTAAGATTTATGATATTAAAACATCTACTATGGGTTGGAACAAGTGGCAGAAGGCTGATAAGTTAAAGAGTGACCAACTATTGTTATACAAACAATTCTACTCAAAGCAATTTAACCACCCGCTAGACAAAATAGAAGTTGAATACTTTATTGTGAAGAGAAAGTTATATGAGAACTTGGACTTCCCACAAAAGAGAGTTCAGAAGTTTATTCCAGCTAATGGTAAACCATCAATCAATCAAGTAACAAAGAGATTGGGTGAATTTGTAGAAGAGTGTTTTGATTCTAATGGAGAATACAATACTGAACATACTTATAGTAAAGTGGCATCTAAGAAAAACTGTAAGTGGTGTGACTTCAATCAAACGGAATTTTGTGACGCGGGAGTTAAATAATGGTCAAAATAACTTTAAGAATGAATCTATTTGATTTTTTGAAAATGCCACATGAAGAAGCGGTTATGAAAAAATTAGAAGATATCCATCGTGATTCTATTAAATTTTATTTAATATTGTGGTATGAAGCGGGGGAAGTCTCTAACAAAGATTTAAAACAATTTTTATTAAAATATGAATCCAAATTACATTTTAGTTCAACTGTAAAGGTTGGTAGTGAGATTAAAGTAAATGACTTTGTGTGGTTTGATATTATTGGTCAAAATAATGATGATACTTCAAATAGGATTCGATTCCGACATACTTATAGTAGTAAAGAAGATATTTTAAAAGGATTGGATGAGTTTCATAAGTGTGCTAAATTCTGTACATCTGATAAACCAGCTAAAAAACAAAAGAGGAACGATTATGAGAGTAGCAATAGTGGGAAGCAGGCAGTATACAAATAAAAGACGTATCCAAGAGTTTATCTTTAAGTTAAAGGAAAAGTACGGAGATAAATTAGAAATAGTGAGTGGTGGACAAAAAGATGGGGCTGATGGATATGCTAAAAAATACGCTTTAGAGTTTGATACTAAATATTCAGAGTTTCCACCCGTTCATTATACTTACAATCAACATTGTGTTCTTGAAAGTTATAAATATAGCAGACCTTATGCTGTTTGGCATTATCACGATAGAAATAAACATCTGGTCGAGTATAGTGATGTTGTAGTTGCCTTTATACCAAAGGGAATCGCATCCAAAGGAACTGAAAGCGCTTTGAGAGAAGCTAAGAAAAATGAAAAAAAATATGTAATAATAAATTAGTTTTTACTATTTATATATATATATACGGAGGAAATGTTATGTTGAAATTGACATCCGTGAAGTTATTAGACAATCTATACAAAAAATTCAAAATAAGTAATTTAGATGATAACTTTACACTACAAAAGCTAATAAATCGATCTATGGACTTGTATGTTCATGATGAAAAATTTAGATCTACGATATCAGAGTATAAAAATCTCATATCCAGCGGCAGCAGGTTATGAAGGAATTACTTCTAGAAATTCTTACAGTATTGTGTCGAATGGAGGCATGCTTGTTGGATATAAAAAAGAATCTTGATCCAGAAGATGGGGAAAAGAAGTTATTGAATGATTAAAATTGTAAGGTTATTATGAAAAGAAAAATATTATTATTATCGGATGATTTACGGATGAACAGTGGGATAGCTACGATGTCCCGTACCTTTGTGTTGGGAACATTAAAGCACTATGACTGGGTACAAATAGGTGGGGCTATTAAACATCCAGAGGCTGGTAAAATAGTGGATATGTCTGAATCGTGTAGGAAAGATTTTGGTATTCCGGATGCTAGTTTAAAGATTTATCCTACTGATGGATATGGGAATCAAGAAATGTTACGACAGATTTTATCGATTGAGAAACCTGATGCTATTCTTCACTATACTGATCCAAGATTTTGGCAGTGGTTATATCAGATGGAGCACGAGATAAGAATGGAAATGCCTATATTTTACTATAATATATGGGACGACTTACCTTATCCAATGTGGAATGAACCATTCTATGAGTCTTGTGATTTAATTATGAATATCTCTAAACAAACAGTTAATATTGTAGATAATGTATGTCAAAATAAACCTCGGACAAAAACGGATAACACATATATTCCGCATGGTATTAATGAAAAAAACTTTTATCCTATTAGTGAACTTGATATAAAAGAATGGGGTGATTTATTACAGTTCAAACGTATTCTTACTGAAGGTGACGATTATGATTTCATAGTATTTTGGAATAACCGTAACATTCGTAGAAAACTTCCTGGTGATGTGATAATGGCTTACAAAACATTTTGTGATATGTTACCTATGGAAAAGGCGAAGAGATGTTTATTGGTGATGCACACCCAACCTCGTGACGATAATGGTACAGATTTGCCTGAAGTTGTTAAGCATGTTTGTCCAGATTATGACGTAGCTTTTTCTCATAAGAAATTAGAAGATATAGAATTGTGTTATCTCTACAATATAGCTGACGTTACAATTAACATGGCATCCAATGAAGGATTCGGATTGGGAACTTGTGAAGCTCTAATGTGTGGAACGCCAATTTCAGTAAATGTTACTGGTGGGATGCAAGACCAATGTGGATTTAGATATAAAGATAAGTTGTTAACTTATGAGGATTATAGTTGGGTACATTCACTACATGATGCGAAGAAATGGAAAGACAATGAAGATTTAACTTGGGGCGAGTGGGCTAAACCGGTTTGGCCTTCCAATCGTAGTTTACAAGGTTCAATACCCACACCATACATTTTTGATGACAGACCAAGCTTTGAAGATTTTGCTGGTGCTCTTAAAGAATGGTATGATATGGGACCAGAGAAACGAAAAGAATGTGGTCAGTTGGGTCATGAGTTTGTTATGAGTAGTGATGCTATGATGTCTGGTACAGCTATGTGTCAGAACTTTATTGATCATATGGAAGTGGGAATAGATGAATGGAAACCAAGAAAACGTTTTACAATGTTTAAAGCATAGGAGTTGAAGTGGAAAAGTTAATTAAAGAGGTATTGGATAAATACAATACTAAAAGAAAGAAGATAACTAACATTGAGTTAGCTCGTCTAATTGGGAAGAAAGGTTGGTTTTTAAATCTAAATTCTTTGGATGGTAAATATAAACTAGCCGAAGAATTTATAGAGGAGTTTGGGGGATAAATGAAACCATTATTATTATTTACAGGACCAGTAGCTACTAGGAGTGGATACGGAGCACATAGTAGAGATTTAGTTAGATCACTTATAGATATGGATAAATTTGATATTAAGATAAATTCACTACGGTGGGGGAGTACTCCAATGAATGCCTTGAGTCCTAACAATCCGGATCATAAAGAGATTCTTGATAAATTTTTAGATGCACCAAATTTAGAGAGGCAGCCTGATATTCATATACAAGTTAGTGTTCCGAATGAATTTACTCCAATGGCTAAATACAACATTGGAATTACGGCTGGTATGGAAAATACTGCTCCTAAACCCGAATGGATTGAGGGCATGAACCAGATGGATATGAATATAGTTCCGTCTAAATTTGTAAAGGGTATATTCGAATCGGTTACATATGAACGAATGAATGAGAATAAACAGAAAGTTGGAGAGCTAAAATCATTAAAGCCTATTACTGTTTTATTTGAAGGCGCGGATACTGATATTTATAAATTGACTAAGGAATTCTCAACCGATTTGATTGGTGAGTTGGATAAGATTAAAGAAAAATGGTGTTTTCTTTATGTAGGACATTGGTTACAGGGCGAATTGGGACAAGATAGAAAAGATACTGGGATGTTAATAAAAACATTCTTGGAAACTTTTAAGGATAAGAAACAGCAACCAGCTTTGATTTTGAAAACCAGCTCTGCTACTTTTTCTGTGATTGATAGAAATGAGATATTAGAAAAGGTGAATAGGATTAAAGATAGTGTGGATGCAAGTAAACTACCGAACATTTATATACTTCATGGTGATTTAGAAGATGAAGAAATGAATGGGTTATATAATCATCCAAAGGTAAAGGCACATATTACATTTACACACGGAGAAGGATTTGGTAGACCATTATTAGAGGCAACGCTGTCAGAAAAACCTGTTATTGCATCGGATTGGAGTGGTCATTTAGATTTTTTAAATAAGAATCAGGCGATATTATTGAGTGGGGCTTTAACAAAGGTGCATAAATCAGCCTTACCTAAAGAAATGTTGGTTGATGGAGCTCACTGGTTTACTGTTAATTATCAATATGCATCACGGATAATGCAAGATATGTTTAAAAACTACCGTAAGTATTCTCTTAATGCTAAAAAGTTAGGTAAGGTCAATAAATCAAAATTTTCATTAACTAATATGAAAAAACAATTTGAAAGTATATTGAATCAGAACCTACCTAAATTTGAAGAACAACCACAAGCGGTTAATTTAAAATTACCAAAGTTAAAAAGGGTGGGGGATATGAAAAAGATTAAACTTCCAAAACTAAAGAAGGTGTAATATGGAATCAAAAACGCCCTGTCCAATATGTAAAGACTTACATAATAATTGTGTAGTAGAAAAAACAGAGGTTGATGGTTTACCATTCGAATCATATATATGTTTTGAATGTGGGTTGACAAGTAATTCTTATTTTGCGTTGGATAGCGAGCACTTAGAGAAAGCTACAGAAAATAACACTCAACTTATGAATGATTTAAAATTCATAGATGAGGAAAGGGGTATTGTCTGGTTCCCATCTGTAATCAATATGGGAGAAAAGGGCATTATTTATCCAGATGGGAGTATGACTGACTGGCATTGGAATTATGCAGCGGTAATAGATGTACCAGAAGAAGAGAGAGATCAATATGATGGTCATGACAAAAGATTGGATATTGAAAATCCACAAATTTTTGGTCAGTTTGAGTTTATGGATGCGTGTATGGCTATGGGGATAGTAAAAGATAATGTCTAGAAAATCATATAATTGGAATAAGGTTCTGCCGGGTGACATAATATCATTCAGATACCCAAGTAAACCATCTGGCCTTAAATTACACACTTTATTAGTTTTTGGTAGTAAAGTTCCATACAAAAAGAAAGATGGGTCTGATACATTTCATTTAGTGGGTATGAAATTAGAAGAACGAAATATGCCAGTAGTAGCGTCACAGAGGGTTATAAGCGCATTACAGCAGGTCGGGGAAATAGAATTGGTTGAAGTTATAAAAACAAATGAGGCTATTGTAAAATTTGTTGGGACGAAATCTGCTAGTAACAAAATTTCTGCAGATGGGGATAAATTAAAAGGGTTATTGAAATCAGAAGCTATTTATAGAACTTATGATTATGAAACTGCGCGGAAGTATGGTGTATATCTTGAACCTCTTATTCTCCCACCATTATTTATAAAGGAATTGACTGGTGAAAATTAGCTTTGGCATTACAGTCCACAATGAAGCAGATGAACTCAATAAGTTATTAGAAATATTAGTACATAAGACAGACCCAGATGATGAAATAGTAATTTGTGTAGATGGCGATGATGATGGAGTTAGGTTTGTATTAGATAGTTGGACTCAGCAATATGCACATGCGAAGATGTTTAAAGTTTATCAACGAAAACTTGATGGTGACTTTGCAGCTCAAAAGAATTCAGTTATAGAAAACTCAACAGGCGATTACATCTTTCACATAGACGCTGATGAGTATCCACACGAGATATTACTTCTACAGCTTAAACAGATTATAGAAATGAATGAGGGTGTTGATTTAATTTGGATACCTCGAGTAAATACGGTCAGTGGATTTACTAGTGAAGATGTTCAAAGGTGGGGATGGAAAATATCAGAAAAGGGTTGGGTGAATTATCCAGACTACCAAGCTCGTGTATTTCGTAACGATAAAAGTGTAAGATGGACAAGGCCACTTCATGAATACATTACAGGTTGCAAAACTTATGCTCACCTACCACCACAGGAAGAGTTGAGTTTGTATCATCCTAAAACAAAAGAGAAGCAAGAAGCACAGAACAAATTTTATATGGATAATTTCAGTAGGGATTTGTTAGTTAGGGATGGAGTAAAAAAAAAGTTTAAGCCGATCTCATTAGAATACTTTTTAAATATGGAAGTGGCTAGTGGGGGTATAAGTAAAACTATTCTTAATAGAAATGATAAGTTAAAAACAGTACGAGATATAGTTGAGTTTTATTCTAAAGAGGAAAATATTAATTTAGTCAGTAAAGAACTCCAGCCGAATAATTGGCAATATTTTAATTGCATGTTAGCAGAGTTTAGACATAATGTTGAAGATCACCATAAGCTTGGTTGGGAAAATATGACAAAGGAATACTATGAGTCGTTGGATATTATGAGTGATGATGAAATAGCTGAATTTAATAGACAACTCCCAGTAGATTTTGATAACGGCTTTATGAAACATGGATACCATAGAGGCTATGCTATGATTGGTAGGTTAATAAAGGGAAAGTCATACATACCATTTTATATGAGAGAAGAAAGGATATATAATGTACCGTGGGAGAATGATAATAAAATCAGAACTTCTAATCCATTATTAAATCTAAGAAATTTACATCAATTGGATGAGTTTAGTAAAGATGATTATTGTTTAACGCAATCAAGTATTTTAGCTCTGATGGGAATAAGGAAAAATGATGATTTAGATATAATAATAAGTTCAAAGTTAAGAGCGGAACATAATATTGGTAGCGGCTATCGTAAAATTGGTGACGTTGAAATATTTTCACCTAACTATGATAAGTTCATGATTAATGGCGCTGAAAATGATGATGACATTATTCGGAATTACACATTTCAATTTGAAGGATATAGGTTTTTAGAACCAAGATTTTATTTTAGTAGAAAGCGTAGGGACGGGGAAAAGAATATAAAAGATTGGCAAGGAATCAAAGATTTTTATGAAGGGGAGTCTTATAAGGGACACCCATTTTCAGAGTGTGAGTTTGATAATTGGGGATTTGAATACCTATGAAAAACATAGTTTTTATACCAAACATAGATTTGGGGAATGGTAGAAATGCTAAATATAGTTATTGTATTGATAGTTGGAAAAAATGGTGTGATAAGAATGATTGTGAATTATTTGTATTAGAAGATTTACTATTACCCGTAGAACAAATGCCAATAGTTTGGCAACGTTATTATGTATTTGATATATTAGATGCTAATGATATAGATTATGGTCAAGTATTATTAGTTGACGCGGATACTATAATCCATCCTGATTGTCCGAACTTCTTTAATGAAACGGACGGTAAGTATACAGCTGTGATGAATGATGGTGACTATGAATGGGTTAATAAGAGTATTTTTCAATATGGCACACAGTTTTTTAATAGGGACACTTTTCCTACTTGGAGATATGTCAATGGTGGGTTTCAAATATTTAATGAGAGTCACAAAGATTATCTGAAAGGTTTACTCGAATGGTATAATGAAAATGTTAATGAATTGGCGCAAGTATTTGGTAAGTGGAATTCTAGAGACCAAACCTGTATTAATTTATACAGAGAGGAACAAAAATTGGATATGACTATTCTGCCAGTATGTTACAACCTACAAGATTTATCTCGTAAGAATTTGATGTATTTCCACCCACAGCATTGGTGGACGGATGAACTTCATTATCTTAAAAATGGATGGATATATCACTTTAATGCAATACCACAAAATGATATGGGAAGAGATGCTAATTATTGGATAGAAAGAACTTATGAGGAATTATATGCGTAGCATACACAGTTCAGTTATAATAGGAGAAAATACTACTATAGATTGTGAGAAAGTTACAATAGGTAAATACTCTAAAATAGGAAATAATGTTAAGATTAAATGTAAAGAGTTAGTGATCGGCGAACACTTCTTTATGGCTGATGGCGTAGAGATTGGAAGGGGTGGCTGTACAGGTCCGAACTCAACTGTTAAGATTGGTAATGGTGTTGGTATATTTGAGGATACAATAATCAATCCATCAGACTCAATAGAGATAGGAGATAATTGTGGTATAGGTGCTGAAGTTATGATATGGACTCATGGAGCTTGGTTGGATATTACACAAGGATTCCCATCAGATTTTGGACCAGTCAAGATAGGTAAGAATGTGTGGTTACCAGCGAGAAGTGTAGTTTTACCTAACGTAACTATTGGTAATGATGTAGTTATAGGAATCAATTCAATTATTAATAGAGACCTACCAAGTGGTTGTTTCGCCGCTGGTTCACCTTGCAAAGTTATTAAAGAAAATGTCTATCCGAGACCACTTAATGAAGAACAACAAGAAAAGCTGGGCTGGGGAATTGTAGAAGATTGGTATAAATTGCACGAGAGTAAAAATATAAAAGATGTAAAAACTAAATATGAAGATGGCAAAATAATTTTGATTCAAGGAAATAATAAAACTATTTATTATGTGGTAGATAAGAAAATAGAAGGTTATACAAATGATGTGTCAGAAGATTTGAGAGATTATTTGAGAAGAAGAGGTATAAAAATATATGCTGAGAGGTTTTTTAAGTCAATATGAAATTTTTAAATTTAAATAAAGTATTATGTTTATCTTCACACCCAGATGATACTGAATATGGTATGCTGGGTTCAATGATGAAATTTGAAGAAACTACATTTGATGTTTTGGTATTATCTAACGGTGGTGATTTTGATAAGACTACGGGAGAGAGTAGACAAAAAGAATGTATGGCCATTTGGGATAGAGTGCAATTTAATGTTAATGGTAGGTTTTTTCCAAAAACTCATGTCAAAGATACACCCGAAGATGAATGGGTTAATCTTATTGAGCAGAAATATAATATAAGTAATTATGATTGTATATTAACGTTACCAAAACACGACTCACACTTTGAACATAGAATGGTTAATCATATAGCTTATGCGTTGGTGAGGGGAAGTAAATGTGGGATCGTAACATATAAGACGCCTTCAACATTGGAAGAGTGGATTCCGAATTACCATGTAAGTGTGGATAATGAGATAGATGAAAAGGTAGATATACTTAGACGCAACTTTGTTTCACAGAGAGATAAACTGTATTTTCAAGAAGATAGTATTCTTGATTTTCATACCAATTATTTATGTTCTAAAGTCGGGGCTGGGTATGTAGAGTCATTTAGAGTAGAAAGAGTCTACGGATGAACATAGGATTCTTTTCAGAAGCTGGCTATGAGGGTAAAGTATCGAGAAACCATCCTAATATGAGAACTGATGTGGCTTGGGTATGTGCGTTAGACGCCACTCATCATCCACTACCTAAGATAGAAACATTGCCCGATAACTTATATGATGTAGGTGTAATGATACTACCTAAGAAAAGAGAGATGTTATTAGAGTATCCGCTATTGGAACAATATCGTAGGGTATGTAAAAAGGTTACTGTGATGCAAGAGAGTTATTATAACTATTGGCATGATAGTCCTATAGCAGAACAGATATGGTATTTCAATTTTATTGCATCAATGGATTTAATTTTTTGTCATAATGATATTGACTTGCATTATTATAATGGTCTGACAAATGTAAGAACCGAATTGATGCCTACTGTTATGATTGTAGATGGAATTGTACAGAGAAATGAATGGGGTGATGGGACTATAATTGGTGGTAATTGGGTTAAGGACTATGGTGGTTTTGATTCTTATCAAGTAGCACAGGAGTTAGGTAATCCCATAACAGCAGTTACTACAGGTAGAATGAAGCCAGAAGAAGAGCAAGTATTAAATCATATTCCATGGGTTATGTGGAGAGAGTGGATAGACATCCTATCACAATTCAATGTGGGTGTTCAGTTGGGAACAGCAGCTGCTGGGACGTTTAATCTTAATTGTAGCTTTCATGGGATACCTTGTATTGCTTATTCAAATTCAAATACTCAAAGAATACTACACCCATTGACTACAGTTGAACTTGGAGAGATAGATAAGGCTAAAGAAATTGCAAGAAAGTTAAAGGATGATAAATTTTATAAGTTGTGCATGGAAACTACACGGAAACGATACGAACAATATTATACAGAAGAAGTTTTTGTGAAACACTTTAATAAAGTCGTGGATAGTTTATGAAAACATTCTTTAGAATATTTAATAATAAATTACATAGTATTGACGTAGATGATATTGGTTTCCCATCAACTGATCCATCATACATACCAGATGAGTATTTGGAAAAGAAAGAGTTTATGGTTATGCGAACTTGCCATGGTATAGGAGACTGGGTTTTACTTTCTGGCATGCCAAGATTACTTAAACAGAAATATCCAGACTGTAAGGTTTATGTTCCCAGTAGTGTTATGTTAAGGAGTGTCTTTGGTGATATGTTAAATAATTGGGGCTATGGTACATTCGATGCATCTAAAGTGCCGGAAATGGTATTTGAATCCAATCCATATGTAGATGGCTTTGTAGATTCTCATGATATGGAGATTTTTCATGATCACTACAAAATATTTGATGAAAATAAAGATGAAATCCCGCTAGTTGAACAAATGTTAGATTTTTGGCAATTCATACCAGACGAGTCCAATGATTCATCACCCGACTTCTACCCTACAGATAAAGAACAAGACTGGTTTTTTAAATTCAATGAGTTTGATAAGTATGGCTATCTTCTAGCTTCATCTTCGGTGGATAATGGAGATCCAGTTGAAAATCTTTTAGGTGTTATTGACGAATATAAAAATAGTATTGATAATTGGTACTACTATGGCGAGTCTGAATTTGAAAACTCTGTCTATGCTGGCTTGGGATTGGAGAATGTTATTGAATTGAAATCAATGGGATTAAGTGTTAGACAACAGCAATGTTTAAAATCTAACGCGGTGGTAAACTTTGGTAATGAAACGGGTATGTCTCTATGGACCGCAAAATATTCTAAGAGTTATGTTTTAGCTCACACAACTTACACATCAATTCATGGGGAGAAGTTGGTTGGCAAAAAAAGAGAAAGACCATTTAAAAGTGGAAATTTTGTGAGAGGAGTGGAATACATATGAAAATAATATTATCTCCCCATATAGATGATGAAGTTTTAGGTTGTGGTGGGACATTGGACAAGGATACTCTTGTTATTTATTGTGGCTTGGATGAATCCCATATTCAGGGAGATTGGGTTAGGGATAGACCAGAAAGGGAAGAGAGAATAAAAGAATTAAAATCTGTAATCTCTATAACTAAGCATAATTATAAAATTTTAGAAAACAAAGTAAATTATTATATTTTGCAAGATTTGATAGGATACTTTGAAAAATATATCAATGAATTCAAACCTTCTGAAATTTACATACCACACCCGTCTTATAATCAAGACCACAGAACAGTATACGATGCCGCATTAACTTCTTTAAGACCACACGATTTGAATCATTTTGTTAAAAGGGTTTTTGTGTATGAGCAACCGCATATGTTATTTTGGGATGATAAAGATTTTAAACCAAATTATTTTGTACCTATTGACATAGAAAGAAAAGTAAAATTATATGAATTGATGAAAACTCAGATAAGAACTTTTAGAAGTTCTGATCATCTAAGATCGATTGCCAAATTGAGAGGTGGTCAAAGTAATTGCGATTACGCCGAAGCATATAAAATATTAAGGTGGGTAGGTTAGTGAAAACTATATTAATATGTGGTTATAGAGATTGGGCATATCAATTATTTCATAATGTAAATAACGCAGTAAGTGAAAAATGTATCTATATGGATGATCCAGATTTGTTGGAAGAGATGATAGATGAATATAATCCCACTTACATATTTTTTATAGGTTGGAGTTGGATTGTTGAGGAAGATATAATTAACAATTATCCTTGTATTTGTTTACACCCATCCCCATTACCAAAATATAGAGGCGGTTCGCCACTGCAGCATCAAATAATTAATGGGGAAACGGAAAGTGCTGTAACCTTATTTAGAATGGATGATGGGATAGATACAGGTGATATTTTATTCCAAAAGAAATTTTCACTTTTAGGCGATTTAGACGATATTTATAATCAAATAACGGATAGAGGAACTGTAGGCGTTATTGATATTATAGAAAATGGTTATCGATCTCGCACTAAACAAAATGAAAATAAAGCTACCTTTTACAAAAGAAGAAATCCAAGTATGAGCGAAATTAAATTGGAAGATTTTAGTAATTTTACAGCCAAGGAGTTACATAATAAAATAAGGTCATTACAAGATCCTTATCCAAATTCTTTTATATGGTGTAAAGATGGTTCTAAATTATTTATACAAAGCACAAATATTCAGGAGATTAAAGATGATGCAACGATTTGAAATTATAAATAAACTTATAGAAAAATATGATTCTAAAAGATATTTGGAAATAGGGATTAGGCATTTTGAATGTCTCAATAATATAAAATTGCCAGGTGAGGATAAGCAATCTATAGACCCACATTATGATGGTGTAACATACAAACTCACATCAGACGAAGCATTTGAATCAATGCCCAAAAATGAAAAGTGGGATATAATTTTTATTGATGCTGATCACGAATTCAATCAGATGTTGCGGGATATAGAGAATAGTTTAGAACACTTAAATGAAAATGGTACAATAGTATGTCATGATATGCTACCGCCCGCGGAAAATATGCTTGCATCAAATAAATGCGGTAATGGTTGGGAAGCCTTTGCTCATTTGAGAATGACAAATAAAAAATTAGAAATGTATGTGGTAAATTCTGATTATGGGTGTGGTGTTATTAGGCGGGGGACACAAAACTTATATGAAGATGAAAATTTCAGCAATGATTGGGGTTACTTTAAAAAAAATAAAAAATTATTGATGAATGTGAAATCCACTGTGGAATTTATGGAACAATTTTAAGATGAAAAATAAAACTATATTAATACTCGGCGGTACAGGTGCTTTGGGTAAAACTTTAATTAAAAGATATTGGAAAGATAATACCATAATTGTATTTTCAAGAGATGAGCATAAGCATTATCACTTATTAAAAGAATATCCAAATGTAATATCGGTCATTGGTGATATAAAAGATAAAGATTCTATTATGAATACTTTACTTAGATATAAACCACAAATTGTAATAAATACAGCTGCTCTAAAACACGTGCCGATATGTGAGGAAAATCCATATGAAAGTGTAAAGACTAATATAATTGGGCATCAAAATGTAATAGAATGTGTTAACCTGTATGGTGATTTGGAATCATTAATATTTGTATCAACTGATAAGGCATGTAAGCCAATTAATGTCTATGGTATGTGTAAAGCTATAAGTGAACAATTATATATCAGTTATGCTAAACAGCAAGAAAATACTAAAGTTGTATTGGTTAGATACGGTAATGTACTGGAATCTACTGGATCAGTTATACCATATTTTAAAAATTTATTAAATAATAATACAGCCCACTTACCAATAACTCATTTTGATATGACAAGGTTTTTATTAACTTTAGAACAGGCTACTGATTTAGTTGAATGGGCTTATCAATATAATGATTCACATGGTAAGATAGCAGTGCCTAAAGTTAAATCATTAAAGGTTGTAGATATAGCTAATGTTTTGATAGATAGTTATGGTTTGGATGTAAAGTTAAGGGAAATTGGAATTAGACCAGGAGAGAAACTACACGAAGAGATGGTTTCTTCTGAGGAATGGATGAGATCGGAAGAGCTTGAAGATTTCTTTTTAATAGGTCACGAACACGTCAATAGCAACCATCATTCATATAATTCATTAGATTACTTAATGGATAGTTCGGAAGCTTGTAATTTTTTACAAAAAAGTGGAGTGATACAATGAAAGTATTAGTTTTAGGTCATGGGGGTATGTTAGGTCATATAGTGGTTAATTATTTATTGGAAAACAATATTAATGTTGAGGAGGCGCACGGGAAGTGGTCAACTGAAGAATTTATTAAAGGTGTTTTAAGTTTTAATGGGGACTATATAGTAAATTGTATAGGTGCTATACCACAAAAAACTGACCATTTTGAGATAAATTATGATTTGCCAATTTGGCTAGATAAAAATGCTAAATGTAGAGTTATACATCCCGGTACTGATTGTGAAATGGATAATGATCATTACGGCACATCAAAAAGGAACGCTTCAGATTTTATAAAAATAGATGGTAAAAATACTAAGATAATAAAAGCATCTATAATAGGTCATGAGTTAGAAACTTCATTTGGCTTATTAGAGTGGTTTTTAAATACCGAGGGCGAGGTTTCAGGTTATGCTAAAGCTTATTGGAACGGCGCTACAACATTGGAGTGGTCTAAAAAATGTATGGATATGATGTTGAATTGGGATGATTATGATATTGAAAATATTCTACAATCTGAATGTATATCGAAATATACTTTATTAAAAATAATATCAAAAGTTTATAATAAAGATGTAGTTATTAGAAAATATAATTCCATTGCTGTAAATAAATGTTTAGTGGGTGGTATAAAAATCCCACCAATTGATATTCAGTTGAGAGAGTTAAAAGAGTTTTGTAGTTAATTATTTGGGAGAAGGTTTAATATGGAAAAACCAAAAACAATATTTTGTGATTTAGATGGGACTTTAGTAAAACATTCAAATCCAATTGAAATACAAAATCCAGATTTGCGGTTAGAAGTTTTGCCTGGTGTACATGATAAGTTAGTTGAATGGGACACAAAAGGTTATAGAGTAATAATAACTACGGGTAGAAAAGAGAGTGCGCGAGAATCGACTATTAAACAAATGCAAAGAGCTGGTATCAATTATGACCAATTGATAATGGGATTTGGTGGTGGAGATAGAATATTAATTAATGATAGAAAATCTGGTAGCGTTAGAGACACAGCATACGCAATTAACTTAGAAAGAAATAAGGGGCTAATTGATGAAAACGATATATAAACCTTGGGGAAGAGAGGATTGGTTAGAGCTGAATGATAAATATTGTTATAAAAGAATATACATTAATGCCGGAACAAAGACAAGTTATCAATACCATAACCAAAAGTTAGAAACAAATTATATAATTGAAGGTACTGCGGAAGTTTGGTTGGAAAATGATGACGGTGTGGTAGATAAAAAAATTATGAAGGCTGGAGACTTCTTCACCGTAGAACCACCAAAGAAACATAGAGTAATTGCGATCACTGATATAATTTTACAGGAAGTTTCTACCCCTGAAGTTGATGATGTGATTAGAATTTCAGATGACTCAGATCGTGGTTCTGGAAAAATAGAACACGAACATATGAAACCTGCTCTGTGTATATTAGCGGCTGGTATTGGTAGTAGATTAGAGAATTTTTCAGAACATATAAATAAGGGATTGTTACCATTAAATAACCAGGCAATTATATCTCATCTTATTGATAAAACATCAGAAGATTATGATGTTGTTATGGTTTTAGGATATAAAAGTGAAATGGTTAAAGAATATTGTGAGGTAGCTCATCCAGATAGAAATTTTATTTACGTTACAGTTGATGAATATGAAGGGGAAGGAACTGGACCTGGATATTCAATTAGACAGGCAAAGAAACATTTACAACGACCATTTATTTGGGTAACAGCAGACACCGTTGTTACGGATGATTTACCATCAGCTGATTATAATTGGATGGGTGTGTATCCAACCAGTATGCCTGAATTATATTCTACAGCAAATATTATAGATGGGAATGTAATAGATTTTAAGAATAAGTCTAAGGGTGGGTACGATTATGCATTTATTGGATTGGCAGGAGTTTATGATTATAAAACTTTTTGGGAAGAGTTGAATGGTAATGAGATTGTAAGCGCTTATTACGATGTTGATAAATATTCAAGTATAAGAAGTAATAATTTTGATTGGTATGATGTAGGCACAATTGATAATTATTTTAGAGCCAAAAAAATATTCGAAACATCGGTAGATTATAGCATCCCAAAAACTAATGGTGAATTTTTATATAAAGTTAATGATAACTTTATAAAATTATCTTCGGATAAAAGTTTTATTGGAGGTAGGATAAAAAGGTCTTCGGAACTGGGAGATTTAGTACCCGAGTTAAATTATAGTGGAAAGAGCCTGTATTCTTATAAATGGGTAGATGGTAACACTTTGTATGACTGTAATGATATTGATGTCTGGATAGAGTTTTTGAAGTTTATGAAAGATAAAATGTGGAAATCTGTTCGTGTGAACGAGTTTAAAAAGGATTGTTTAAAGTTTTATAAAGATAAAACTAGAGATAGATTGGATAAGTTTTTATCAGTTAGAGATGAATCGTATTTGGGTAGCCATATAATTAATGGTATTACGGCACCCCCCATTGACAGCTTATTATCGAACCGGAATTGGGATAGTTTGAGTGACGGGACACCAACTAAATTGTTCCATGGTGATTTACAATTTGATAATGTTATTTATACAGAAGATAGAGATTTTTGTTTATTGGATTGGAGACAAGATTTTGCTGGTAGTAATGTAGGTGACGTATATTATGATTTGGCAAAAATGTATGGTGGTATCTTAATGTCATATAAATTAATGAAGGATAGCAACAATTTTTCTTGTTATGCTGATGGTGGTATGGTAACTTATGATTATAAATCTGAATCTAAGTTGGATCAGTTTAAGTTGGTGTATGAAAAGTGGATTGTAGATAGTGGATATGATTTAGATAAGGTCAAGACTATTACTTCTCTTATATTTTTGAATATGGCCCCATTACACGAAAAGGAGCTCGGAGATTTATTATTTTTTAAATCAAAAAAGATGTTACAGGAATTAAATGATTAATAAAGACACTAAAATATATTGTTCGTTTTCGTCTAATCCAGGAAATAATGGCTGTAAATTTTTTAATGGTAAATTTGAAAGAAATGGCATTGATGCCATATATAAATCTTTTTATTCAGATGATATTAAAAAATCCATAGATGCAGTAAAGAGTCTTGATATAAAAGGATTTGCTTTAAGTATGCCATTTAAGATTGAAGCGTTAAATTATCTAGATGGAGTAGAAAGTTCAGCAAATAAAATTGGATCTGTTAATACGGTAGTGAATACTAATGGGTATTTAAGAGGATACAATACAGATTGGATTGGTGTAAAAAAGTATTTTGAAATAAGAAGATTTGATTCAATATATATTATAGGTAATGGTGGTTTTAGTAAGGCTGTTCAATATACCTGTAATATTATGGATATTAAGTTTAATATTATTACAAGAAAAGATTGGAGATTAATAGATAAACTTAATGATAAAGTTCTTTTTAATGCCACTCCTGTTGATATAAAGACAGATAATTTTTTAATAGACGGTAGACCACATACGGATACAGGAAAAGAAATGGCATTATATCAAGCAAAAGAACAATTTAAAATTTATACGGGAGTACAGATTGATTAAATATTATATTGGTCCTATGAGTAAGAATGTTGTTGATGCTGTTATTGAATTTAATGGTAATTTTGGATTTATACCATCAAGACGGCAAGTAGATTATAATGGTGGGTATGTTAATAGATGGACTACTGGTGAATTTGCTACCTATGTAAATGGTAGAGTTCCAATAGAAAGAGATCACGGAGGTATTGGTCAGGGATATAGGCCAGATAATGGTATGGATTCATACTTACACGATTCTATGTATTTTGATATTGTTCATATTGATCCATGGAGATATTATAGTGATTTTGAAAGTGGGTTGGAAGAAACCTTACTCAATATGAGATATATATATTTGAATAATCCTAATGTAAAATTTGAGGTAGGAACAGAAGAATCTATTAGACGGTTTGGGGTTGAAGAGTTAGAAAACTTGCTAAGACATTTAAAGGGAAAGTTAGAACCAGAAATATTTGAGAATATAGAATATGCTGTTGTACAATCAGGAGTAGGATTGGATTTGGGCAAACAGAACAATACAGGTAAATTCGATCCCGATAGATTAGAGAAGATGATTGGTGTTTGTAAGAAGTTTGGTAAAAAGAGTAAAGAACATAATGGAGATTATTTATCTAATGATGAATACAAAGTTAGATTTGATATGGGATTGGATTCAATAAATATAGCACCTGAGTTTGGTCAATTAGAAACGCTATGTTACTTAGATGAGATGGGCGATGACATTGAAGATTACTATCAGATATGTTACGAATCAAAACGATGGGAAAAATGGGTTGATAAGGATTTTGTGCCAGAAGATAATAAGAGAGAGCTAATAAAGATATGTGGTCATTATGTATTTTCAGATAGTGGGTTTGAATTAATTAAGCCGGATATAGATGATAAAATTAGAGAAGTTATTATTAATAAATTGAAGATGTTGACATAGATGAAAGTAGCTTTGTGTTTATATGGAACTATAGGTGGAACAACGGGTAAAGCGGGTGAGAAGAAAGGTAATAAACTTGATGTATTTCAACACGCATTTCCACATTATAAGAAATTTATATTGGATACTAATGATGTTGATGTGTTTATACATTCGTGGGATACTGAAATAGAAAATGATGTATTGGAAAATTATAAACCTAAGTTATCCCACTTTGAACCACAGCTAACATTCGATATCCCAGATCACATAGAGAAAACACAAAGAGTACAAAATCATTTCAGTAGATGGTATTCTTGTAAAGAAAGTTTGAATTTAAAAAAATCTTATGAATCTGATAATAATTTAAAATACGATTTTGTGATGTTAGCTAGACAGGATATAGCTTGGCAAAAAGAAATACGTTTTTCGGATTACGATGGAGATAGTTTCTATGTTGCTAACTGGCATCAGCATCATACGGGTCAACCTATGGGTTACCCTGATGGGGAATATAATATGTCGCTACAAGACATCTGGTTCTTTTCAAATTCAGAGTATATGGATGATGTTGCTAATATGTACGATAATATATCGCAATTTTGCTTAGAAAATTCTGAAATAACTAAGTATAAGGGTATTTCAAATCACAGATTGCTTTATTATAAATTAAAGAAGATGGGTATAATTCCTAATAAATTAAAGTTTACTATGAATTATCATATGTTAAAATACAGCGATATGCCACTTGTAAAATGGCTTTATTTTGGAGATAATACATAATGGAAATTGAACTGAATATGATGCAGGGCTATTTCGTCTATTGGAATTCTGAAAGATTAAATATTTCAGTAGAAGAAAGTTTGGATAGATTTAAAAAATCTTTTAATGCTGTGGGTGGTCATCACAGCGGCAAATTTAAAGAGTTCTGTGGCACATCACACGACTTATACTATCCATTTTCAGCTGATAGTAAAGATTTAGTATACGAAGCTTATCAGTACCATAGCTACATGCACTTTTTGAGAATGCTGTCACTACCAACTCCTCAGATATTAGAAAGGGATACTGTTTATAATGAAGTTAAGGGTAGAGATGATGTACATATTTTTGATTATGGGTGTGGTATAGCGCCTTACTCTATAGCGTATGCTATCCGATTGAAAGATGTGGGGGTTAAGGTTAAACTCCATCTTATAGATATACCTACTATCAGACAGCAATTTTTAGAATATGTGTGTGCTAATTTAGAAATAGAGTTTGAATTTTATGCTCCACCCAAAGATAGCGGCGCTTTCTTTCCAGATATCGGTGAATGTGATGTAGCTATAACTGTTGAAGTTTTTGAACACTTGTATAATCCCATAGACTATTTCAGGTTAATGGATGGGTACATTAAGGATGGTGGCTTAATGATTACAAATATTAAAGATCATAAAGAAGATTTTATGCACGTGACTCCCGATTTATCGTTGTTACGGAAAGAATTTGCTGAGATGGGATATGTGAATATAAGTGATAATAGTTATTACTTAGAATGTGGTGTGGGAATTGGGTCTAAACAATTATTTAGAAAGGGAATGTAATGGCAATTGGATATAAAGAAATTATACCTTTAATGAATAGTCTTGAGAGCTTGGATGGTAAAGAGAATTTAAGCTTTTGTGAGTTGGGTAACAATTATATGAAAGGTGATGAGATGGTTGAGTGGTTCAAGCTTCAGAACTTTAATTTCCCTATCGGTGGTCAACAACATAAATATGGTGTTGTCTCAAAGACATTCTGGACTCACATTGGATTCAATCATACTTCAATTGATCTGAATGGGTACGATGGTTCTTTAAAGTTAGATTTGAGAAATGATGTTGCTGATCACTTTTCAAAAGAATTTGATGTTGTGTACGATGGGGGAACTGCAGAGCACGTTGATAATCAGTATATGTGTTTAAAAAATATCCATAATATAACAAGGGATGGTGGCTTAATGATCCACATTTTGCCTAAAGTCGGATACTTTCCTAAACACTGTAAATATTATTATACTATGGACTCATTCAAAGTCTTAGCAGAGCTATGTAACTATGAAGTCTTGGAATTATTTGAACATAATGCTGATGGGGGTGTTATGATTTATTGTGCTCTTAAAAAGGCTGGCAATGAATTTATAGATGAAGATAATTTTAAATCAGTTCCTATAGATTTTATAGATGAACATTCTAACGACCGGGATTTGTATCCATATGCTTATTAGTAGAATAAATATTAACGACATAGACACTACTCATTGTAGGGTAGTATTAGATAAAGCTGGTAGAGTAGTAGATGGTGTAAATCATGGCAGACAGGTTCTACACGATGAAGAGAAGGATTTATACTATAAGATATTTGATGATGATTATTGTCGGAGAGAGAATTTTGAAAGGGCTCTTCGATTGGGATTCTTTGATGGGTTAGCACCAGCATTACATTCGGTAATTGTACATCCAGAATTGAATGATGAAATAGTAGGTTACGCAACAGAAGCTGGAACTCCATTGGGTACAGAGTTTGATGATATACTAAAAGAGTTAAGGTTTTACGAAAGGGTACTGAGTAAAGCTAAAGAGACAAAAATGTTCTTCTATGATTTGGTGGCATCCAATATTATTCGTACAAAGGATGGTGAGTTAAGTCTAATTGATTTGGAAAGTGTTTATAATTTGGATGAACTGTATACTATAAGTAAACATAGTGCTAAAGTTAAGCCCGATTATTATTTTACAGAATTAGAAAAGTTATGGAAGGAAAATATGAAAGTAATAAGTTTTATTCAGCCCAGTAGAAACAATCTAAAATACCTAAAGTGGTCATACAATAGTATCAGAAAGAATTTGGGATATAGGCATGAGATATGCTGGGCGGACGATTTCTCTGATGATGGGACTTGGGAATGGATGCAAGAGATTGCTGAAAAAGATATAAATGTAAAGATACATAGAAACGAAGGACCCACACGGTTAGGTCATACGATACTGTACGATACGTTAGTAGATATGGCTACCAATGATATCATTATGATATACCATGCAGATATGTATGCTTGCCCTAATATGGATGTGGAAGTATTGAAGCATTTGGAGCGAGGTAAGGTAGTAAGTGCCACTAGAATAGAACCACCATTACATCCGGATGGCCCTGAGAAGATACTTAAAGATTTTGGAATAGAACCCGAGGAATTCAAAGAGGATAAGCTTTTAGAGTTAGTAGATGAAATCCAATCGGGCGTTGGAATATTATATGGACCACTAGCATTAAATCATGAAACCACTCAAGGTATATTCGCACCTTGGGCAATATACAAAGATGACTTCTTGGCAATCGGTGGGCACGATCCCCTATACGCACCTCAGTCGAAAGAGGATTCGGACATATTTAATCGGTTCATTCTTGCAGGTTACGAGACAATACAGACTTGGAAGGGGTTGGTATATCATATGACTTGTAGGGGTAGTAGATTTAAGGATGGGGCTATGAGAAATCCAGCAGGTCAAGTGTTTATGAAAGGTAGGGAGAGTTCAGAGTGGTTGGCTCAAAATCTAAGGAGTACTCGTAACTTCATTCGTAAATGGGGGCATATGGTAAAACATGATGAATATTTGAAACCTATAATCCCACCGAAATATGATATAGGATTTGTAGTTGAAAATTGTGATACGAATATGTTGAAAGAATTAGAGCCGTGGTGTAGTGATATCTATGGTGATTGGGTTGGACATAAAGGCTATGGTGTAAACAATTACATTGAAGATGAGCAGAAAGATACCCAGTTTAATTTGAGTAAGAAGATACACTCTCAGCACATTGAACCAAAGAACAATATAGTGGTCAGATTTGATGCTGGCAAACTTACATCCCAAAATTTCCAGATATTAGTTAATCTATCAGAGATACTACAAGATAGTGGTGAGATAGGAATTATGCAATTGGAGATATTTGAACTTGATATTAAATCTTTAGATACATATGAAAAAGATTTGATTTTAGTAAAATAAATACATATATATTACTATGACATACTATATATTAATGGATAATGATACTGTTGAAGATATTTGGGACGAGAATATATTAGGTGAAGAGTCATTCGGTACTCTGTATACGGGGCGGGGGTTTCAAGCATTTCACAATATGGTTATAAGAGAACCCGAAGCGTTAGAATCTATAGCAATTATAGATGAGAAAAAGAACCCTTATTCAGTAGAAGAATTTTTAGATTTAATTAAAAAATGGAAAATAATGTCTTGACTTGTATGGTATAAGTTGAGTATATTTAGGAGAAGGAAAGTGGGAAAATATGAGTATTATGATGAGCTTGAAGAAGAAGCTTTTCGTGAAGTTGTAGAACCAAAAAAGAAACCAAAGAAACAAAAAAAGTCTTGGAAAGACGTAAAGAAAAAGGAAACGACTCGTGATAAGAAAAATAGTTGGTCTAATCACCCTAATAGGGTTTAGTTTATTTATCGGGTGTGAATCAGCTGAACCGATTGCACCTATTAGATTTGAACTACAATTAGAATCAGAAATTGATATTAACGGTTATTACCATGTATCGATTGATACTACTAAATGGCAAACACTTCATAGAATAAGTGGGAATGTATATAGAAATGGTAATCCAGTTAATGTAATAAAGTTTGGGTGGTCTAGCTCACATTATTGGATGTTAGGAGATACTCTTGGGTATATTATTAGACGTGGGCTTACAGATGATTTGATATATGTAAGTTATGATACAAGTTATGTAACGGGGTTTAATGGGTATGAAGTTCCAATTGTTAATGGCTCTTCATATAGTAGAGAAGATGGAGAAGTAAATACTATGATTGCGCCCGTTAAAACAATGAGAGGTGATACGGCTACAATATTTTATGGTTATTATGACAATTGGCTGTATGAAGAAACCTATGGCGAGTTTCATTTGATATTTGATTAGGAGATTAAGTTATGAAATATGTATTGGTGGATAGGGGGGATAATGTTATCACCACAGTTGACCTTGCCAGTAATGTAGGTCTTAGTGGTGCAAAAACATACTTTCGTGGTATTAAACGAATAGACCAAAAAGAGTTTGATAATTTATGGAAAGTAATGACAAGAACTGAATATGATAAAAAACTGGAGATGGGGTTAAGAAAGCCATCATCACATGGACAAGTAGAATGGTGGAAAGAAGATAGTGAAATATCGGATGATGAGTTAAAGGTATGAAAGATTTAACAAAAGAACAACAAAAGGAATTAGAAATATTAGCAGCTGAGATAGAGGCGGAGGCTATACAAATGAAGTTGGACTATGAAACGAATCCAACAGAAGAAAGTGGGAGTATAGTTGTAATCCACCAAGAATCAGAATTTTTAGAAGAAGAGGAAGAATAATGCCTATAATAGAAAAATTTGAAGTACAGGAAAATCATATATGGTATCGTGCTGAGATTACAGATGAACAAGCCAAAGAATACGAAGATTGGAAAGAGAATGGTGCTGAAAGAAATGAGTGGGAACCTGAATGGATGGATGATTTAGATTGGGATTACCATTATGATAAACCTGGCCATGACGAAGTTCTTTCAATAGAAATAGTTGATGAATGATTATGTAGATACATCACGATTATCGGTTAGGGAAATAGATAGGAAGGTTGCTAAAAATATGGTGGTTAAATACCACTACTCGAAACAATGGACTAAATGTAGTGTTGCTTTGGGATTATATTATACTACAGGTAATGAACACCAATTCTTTGATGAGCCAGAAGAAAAACTAATCGGTACAATATGCTATGGTGATCCAATAGGTAGACATTCAGGTGCTTCAGTATCAGCGGCTATACCACGTGAGTCAGTATATGAATTAGTAAGGTTATTTATACACGATGGGTATGGTAGTAATATAGAGTCAAATCTAATAGGTGAAGGCTTCAATTGGTTAAAGGAGAATAGAAAAGATATAAAGGCTCTCATATCATATTCAGACCCACAGCAGGGTCATGTCGGTACAATATACCAAGCAACCAATTGGTTATATCAGGGTAATAGAATAAGGCCGAATGATAGCTGGTTATTTAAGTTTGATGAGAATGGTAAATTTCAGCATGGTAGAACGATATTTCCGTATTATGGAACAAATGATATAGAGAAGATGAAGAGCTTGGTGGAGAAAGATTTTTGGGTAAAGAAAGAATTGAGAAAGCATAGGTATGTGTATCTGCTCGGTAGTAAAAATGAAAAGAGGACGGCTCTAAAGAATTTAAAACATCCACTATTTCCGTATCCAAAGACAGCGGATATAGTAGAACCAGAAGTAATAAAAATAAACGTAAGGAGTAAGTAATGGATATAACAATAATAGGCTGGGTATGGTTAGGTATAATAGTTGGAATGTTAGTTGGTATGGTAATAACTACTGTAATGGCTAATAACAAACATTCTGAAATGGAAGCTGAGAACTTACATCTGATATTTGTAAGAGACTCACTAAAGGAAGAGATATTCAGATTAGAAAACCAATCTAAACCTAAACCCCGTAAGAGAAGAAATATTCGGGCAAAGAAGGTCAAAATTGGTAAATAACTAAACATCTCTATATTTATTATCAAATAAGTTACAAACTTGCAAGGTAATAACTTAAATGGAGATCGAATAGAATGAATCAACAAGACCGCAAGGAATTTGAGATTGTACATTTAAAGATAGATGAACTCAAAAAAGACATTTTTAAAATACAAACAGATATGGAAAAGGCTCATCTCAAAACAGATGACTCTCTCAGTTTCATTAAAGGAAATCTATTCAATCCCAATGAAGGCTTGTGGGCTGAAACAAAGCAGAATAGTCAATTTAGGGAATCCGCTGGTAAGTGGAGGACTATGGTTGGCGCTGGTTTCGTAGGGTTATTTTTCAAACAGCTGTACGATATATTCAATACATAAAAATGCGGGGTGTCAGAACGCGTGAAACGGAAACGCGTGGGATACGTGTGTCGCTTAAATAAATTAACACCAGAGGTAAAATCTCCTAACGTAGATTTCACCAGAAAGTAGTACCTTAGTATCAGATAGCCTCCTCCTCATTAGAGATACAGCCTACCTCAATTAGAGAATGCTTATCTCAATTAACCAAGGAATCAAAGTATGATAGAAGCAGTAGCATTTAATTATAATTTAGACTTGTACATAATATTCTTAATAAGCTTTTTAATGATGGAGCTAACGGATTGGATAGACCGAAAGTAAGCTTGAATGAGTATACAAGTATGGTGGAAATAAAAGCTTGAATAAGTATACTATTTACTTAGCTGCTTTAATTAGCTTAGTATTATTCACCCGATGTGCTACGGGTGGTACTACAATAGGTTGGACAGACAATGGAGCTCCCATAGTGAAGCCTGAACCGATTTCCGTACTTGACAATCGTGGTATACTTCACGAATATAAGAGAAATAATAAAACATATAAACGCATTACTCATCCAAGCACGGATAAGCTTACTCTATACTGTGGATCCCACTTTCAATGGGAAACTCTTAAAATAGTGTGGAGACGTGGTAACTTAACCAATATAGAACATAGAGAAGAGATGGATTATTACAGGTGGACTTATATAGTCACCCGAAATAAAAAACAATAGCCTTAGTTGAGTAAGCTTGGTTGAGTAAGCTTGATTGAGTAAGCTTGATTAAGTATACTATTTACTTGACTTAGCCTATATTTATCTTGTATGAAAGATATTACTGATAAACTTAATCTACTTCATAATAAGATATACTCTATGTTAGAAACATTGAGCGATCGACTTAATGCGCTGGAATATAGTGGTGAAATTACTTATGGAGAGCCCCACCACATCGGAAGAAAAGAAAAATCAATTGAAGTCAATTTAAGACGTAAGCTTGAATAAGCTTGGAATGGGTGATGCTCATTCTAATTGTTTTACTTTTTATCGGATTCTATAAGAATACCTAAGTTAAGTACTTAAATTACCCGCTAATACGCTAATTAGCGTTACGCAAACTAGCGTAATACTATTCTCCTTATTCAAATGGTTAGTATTACTAACCACTTCAACTCATTATACCATACCGAACACATTCTCTATATGGTATTCTGATATAAGCTAAGCAGCTTTCTATTTACTTAGCTTACTTACCTTACTTTCCAATTAAGTAACATTCCCCACCGCTACCCACTTTTTGACACTGCTACCTATTTATTGACACACTAATATTATTAAGTATTCTACTATATACAGCGCATGTGTCTTCGTGTCACACTTTGTAGCCTTAGTAACTAATAATATAAACCTGTCAAAATGTCACAAAAGGAGCTTTTTATGGTTAAATTAAGTAAAAGTAAAGTAGTTTGGGCTATTAATGAAACTAAATCGATGCATTCCGCAGCTAAATTATTACGTGTAGCCTATAATACTTTTAAGAAATATGCTAAAATGTATGACGTATTTGAGGCTCAGCCGTCATATAAACCAAAAACCGCTGGTGCTGGCCAGAAACCAGTAGAGTTGGTAGACATTTTCGCTGGAGATAATCCTAATTACTCGAACGCCAAGCTTCAGTATAGATTGTGCAAGGAAGGATTCCTAGCGGAAGAGTGTAGTAACTGTGGATATGATGAATACCGAGCAAGAGACATGTCTAAGCCGCTTATGTTAGATTATCTGGATGATGACTCCACTCACAAAGATCTAGCGAATTTGAGGCTATTATGCTACAATTGCTTCTATCTCCTGAAGTTGGATAGGTTAGATGTGGTTACTCCAGCCAATGTCAAGTCTTTTCAGAAGGCTGTGTATAACGCTTTTAAACATCAGAGTGAGTAATCCAAGCTTCTTCTTATCTTATTCTTTTTTTTAGTAGATCGCCCGGCCTAATATACAACAAAAAGGCAATACAAGTCAAGGGAAATCGTAAAGTATCGTGTATTTAAGCGGTGCTGAGTTATGATCATATGCCTGGGAGGCAAAGATAATTGAAGAAAAGACTTGACTCATGTGCCTTTTTAGTGTTATATTCAAGTAACAAAGGGGGCATAACATGAAAGATAAAAGAACTAATAAGAATTACAATCCAACTGTTGAGTTTAACAAAGCAATTAACTCCGATTGGTTCAAGACAATAGTAACTCGCATGGGCTCAGAAGTTAATATTAAAAAAATGTTGGTGGAGTATTGACTATGGAACACTATTTTGGGTTAGCTAACTTAGTAAATACTTAAAAATAACCCTTGACTTGTATATGCATTTAGTGTTATATTTAGGTGTAAACAAAAGGAAACAATATGAGAAAAGCTGTCAGATTTAAGAACACCACTAAACCAGAGTTTGTTACTGAACGTGGCGTTACATATAAGGTAGTAGATTTGGGTGGTCATAAGATGGAGATTAGAGTAAAGGAAGATAAAGAAGTCAAAAAGGATTCGGAGCTGTTCAAGCTCTATATCTCTGGCCCAGATCCAGACTGCACACCATTACCATAAATTAAGTAATATGAGGGGCTAGGGTTAAGAGCCACTATATGGGGTGCTATGCTGGAAGTATCAGGAAGTAAATAATTTAAAAAGCGGTGGGTTTTTTTGTGGGGTTCTATCTCATTACTTCCCCTCTTATTGTTCCCCACCGCTAAAATTTAATTGAAGAAAAGACTTGACTCGTATAGGGTTTTGTGTGTATATTCAGGTAACGAAAAAAGGGAAAATCGATGACTAATAGAATACTAATGAAAGAAATAAAGAAGATAGACAACTTGGCTGATTTAAATGCCTTGTCTTCCTATGTGACACTCTGTAAGACGAATCTTGGAAAAGCCACTATTAAGGTAGGCAGTAAGGTTAACATAGTACAGAAGACCAAGAAAACGGCTGGAGTGGTTACTAAGGTAATGATCAAGAAAGCCATTGTGGAAACAACTGAGAATAGATTTAGTTCATATAGAGTTCCGCTAGCAATGCTTGAATTAGCATAGCAAAACTTCTCCCAAGCTTTCCCGCAACCTATTGCTAACCGTTCTGCGCGTAGCAATAGGGAGATTACCTTGACCCCTTGTGGGATAGGCTGACTCAGACGGAAAGCTGGGAGAACCACATTTCAGCGGTACGCTGAATAATATTTAGCTTGGAGATATTTATACATATGAAAGATAAACCAACACAAAGACGTAACATACACGATTTAGTAGAACACCTGGAGTACGACTTAGTAAGCCTATACTATACAGGTGAGATACTGGAATGGCTAGAAAAAGATATGGAGTACGTAGCGATGTCACTAACGGCTGTAATGATGGATAAGTCCCATTTCACAGCGCTAGGCATGGTAATTGGAGAAGCTTGACAAAATGACATAGAAGAAGAGGCACATGGCATAAAACCGTCAACCGCTGATCGTATGACATTTTGTCAGAGGCTCATACCAGTTTTTAAATAGATGACCGATCGCCCAGCTATAGAAATTGATAGAATAAAGGTATCATAATGATAAAAAATAAACAGCATACGAAGCCTAATCAGATTAAGCTCTTCACTCTATCTTGGAATGAGATACTTATGATTACTATATTTACAATAGTATTAATTAATGGATTTTACAACTTGTATATCAAGTGACTAAGATATTGACTAAGACAGTGACTAAGATATTGACTAAGCCTATATCATTTGGACTTGCTAAGGTTGATATTTTGCTTATCAACCGTATAGGGTTGACTCCTGGAGCTGAGAGATGAATGCCCTTCATAGAAAAAAACTTAAAAGCCTTATAGCTATGATGTTGCGTTGGGCTGAAATTAATAAGAGAGCCTTACTACGTGGTCAGTGTGAAGTACCTGAAGATTGGAAGAAAGCATTTGAGTATGTTACTCGGTTAGAGAATAAACAGGAGAATGGAGTAATGGATAGATTGCCTCGTATACATATGATAGAGTGTAATAAGTTATATAGAGAGTACCGATGTTAAATACTGCTGGTTTGTTATTAGTAGGTGGTACTATAGTTAATGTAGCGTACAACCTATTGTTGTATTTGGTACCTGGATTACATTGGGTTCAGTATACTTTATTAAGCGGTACGTTTACCACTGCGATGATGAGTGTATTGTTGTATTATAATGATGAGTAACAGTTTTTCATACACAGTAACAGTTTTTCATAAGCCATGGATTTAGAATATTTAATCTTATATTGGAAAGTTGTACTATGTATAGGAGTAGTGATGATGTTATTATCAGCAAGTTTAAGTAAGGAGAAGTAAAATGAATAAAGAATCTTTTGGATGGGTGATGGCTAAGTGTTCGGAGACCGCTTATTTAAATGGTAAGGAAGCTAAGCCCTTATATAAAGGTTTAGGATTTAATAGACACAAGTACTTTGATAAGAGTGGAGCACAAGCTCACGCTACATATAATGATGAATACTTTGTGTTAGCATTCAGGGGTACGGAAGTTAAGTCATGGTCTGATATTAAGGCTGATTTGAATGTTGATTCTGTTATTGCAAAATATTCTTATGGTAAGGTACACAAGGGGTTTGAGAAAGAAGTTGATAAGCTTTGGTCACATATACGAGACTATGTATTAAAACAATGTAAGGATAGAAAGTTAATCGTTACTGGTCATTCACTCGGAGCATCTATGGCTACTATAGTTGCGGCTAGATTGAAAACGGCTGGATGGAATGTTAATGGACTATACACGTATGGTTCACCAAGAGTAGGTAATGAATCGTTTAAGAAGAGTTTAGATATTACTCATTATAGGTTTGTTAATAATTCAGATGACGTAACCAAGATGCCTTTCTACCATTGGGGATACCGACACCACGGAGAGTTGAGATATATCAATCACGATGGTGTAGTTGAACTCGGTACTAATGTATGGAAAAGATCTTGGGATAGGTTGAAAGGTAGGTGGGATGGCTTTAAGAACAAGGACTACTTCGATGGGCTGTCAGATCACAGTATCACAGGATACGCAGACAACTTACTTGAGTATGTAGAAGGAACAAATGAAATATAATCTAACACCAAAATGGTGGTCTGTTGTAATTTGGGTATTAGCCGCAATAGTATTATGTGGTAACCAACTGAATAGTCAAACCTACACAGTAGGCGATACTGTAGACACCTTTGGCGCAGAGGTATGTGTTAACGGAGAAGGTTACTGGGATTACGATACAGATGGTTTAAACAAAATTACGTGGATAAACATATTCACATCGTGGTGACCATCGTGTCAGGCGGAGGCTCCGCAGACAGAAGGTGTATGGCAAGGATATATGGATCAACCAGTAGTAATTATAGCACACGGCTTTGATTGGTCAACTTATAGTTGTGAAGGATGGGCGGATGCATTTGGTATTAGTTATCCAATATTAGATGGTGGTTCAACTGGTGGAGAAATTTGGGGTGCTTTCGGTGATGGATACATACCACACAATGTAGTAATCGATGGAGATGGAGTAGTATTACTTTCTACATCAGGTTTCAATTTAAGCGCAATTGTTGCAGCAATAGAAGATGGGTTATCATATCTTGAAGTGGATACTGACAACGATGGTTTATTAGATGATAGCGATAATTGTCCAGAAGATTACAACCCAACACAGGCAGACATTGATGATGATGGAGATGGGGATGCTTGTGATGCATGTAATAACTTAGTATGGACAGGCGGTGATGTAGATGGGAATAGTACGTTAGATATTTTTGATATAACGTTTTTAGTTGACATAATATTAGGAGAACCGAATACATATATTTGCGCAGAAGAGGCAGGGGATTTAACACAAGATGGTTATTTAAATGTTCTAGACGTTATAGGTTTAATTCAAATAATAATAGGTGGTAACCAACAACAAGCGATGCAGTACTTAGAAAGTATACTTGATCCAATTATGTTTAAGCAACTAACACAAGAATTAGTTATGATAGAAGCACCGAAGATACTTGTGTGGCCTAATCCGTCTAATAGCGTTATGAATATTAATGGCTACGGATATGTTCAGATATACGATATGTTAGGTAAAGAAGTTTATAATAATTATCTGAATGGACATCACCTTTGGGATACAAGAAATTTACCAAGTGGTATTTACCACATAATTAATAGCGGAGAAACTGTTACAGTTACATTATTAAAATGATTGACAACATAGAGTTAGCTAAGTATCTGCGGAAGCGAATGGAAACGCAAGATAAAGTAAATACTGTATTTCACTTAATCAAAGTTCCAACCGAAGATGAATTGGCATTTTGGATACAACAATTTAAGACAAGAGATATCGTTGGTCATTCCGAATGGTCAGAGCGATATCAATGTAATGTATGGGTTTCAGATAATGATTGAACGCAAAGAACTATTAGAAAAGTTATTACGATTAAGATGCCGTATAGAAAATTGGACACATGTGTACGGTTGGAAGAATATGGATAACATTAAAGAAACTAAGAACGAAGATGGGTTAGTAGCATGGAAACTATCTGATTGGGAATATGTGGATAGTATGTATAATGCTGTAGTTAATGGTCCTGATGGATTCGGTAACGACTATTCTTTTAATAAGGATACCGTAAAGACTTGGAATAGAATGTGGAAGAGATATAAGGTAGAAGGGCGGCACGAAATCCAAAATCCTAACTTTGAATCTGAATGGGACCAAATACAACATATGGATTGGAGTGAGATAGGAGATGAAGTAACATTGGGTGACCCAGCTATGGGTTTTAAAGAATGATGGCTAAAGAAAAAAAAGCTAAACAAACCAATGGTAAGGGTGACAAAAATCGAGTAACAGATAAGAAGCAATTTGATAAGAATTGGGATAAAATTTTTGGTAAAAAGAAAGGAGATAATGATGCTAACTAATATTAACCACGTGTGTATTTCAGTAGCTCACTTACAGAGGGCACTTGAGTATTATCAGAAAAATTTTAATTGCGAGGTGGAACATCACGATGAGTTTCAAGTTGTGCTGGGTTTTGAAAATATTAAATTGGTGTTGGTTCTATTAAGTGAAGGACCGGCGCACATAGCATACAATATGGATCATGTGAAAGATGGGGAGGTCAACTACGATGGTTCTCATTCCACTTATACTCATGATGGATTTGGTAATATTGTTGAACATATAAAGGAAACAAAATGACAAAATTATATTGGTCAATTTCTGCTCAAGCGGTAGCTGCTATCTTAGCATTCTTCCAATTACAAGGTCATTACGTTTGGCCTGAAATCAAATTTCTAAAGTCAATATGGTGGGTGTATGGGACGAGTTTAATTATTGCTCCACTATTTTGGTATTCTACTAAATGGTCATACGAACACTTTGGTGCATTTTGGAATATGAGGTTGGCTGGATTTGGTGTAGGAACTTTAATATTTGGTTTATTAGCTTGGTTATTAATAGGAGAAATACCAACACTTAAAACTGTCATTAGTTTAATGTTGGCGGTAGCAATAATTTTAATACAGATAACGAATTTATGATTGATGTTATATTTATATACTGTATAGTAAAGAGAGATTTGCATAATGGGAAAATTTTCAAAAGACCAAATAGAGATTATGAGGAAGGCGTATGGAACTCTGAATAGAATGGATCCATCTTCACCTACCTACAAGAAATTTATTAAGTTCTTAGGTAAGCTACCTAAAAACCAACTGAAACAATTAGCAGCTGCTAATATAAAATTTGTATCAATGTTAGCAAAGAATAGAATTAAAGGTGAATCCGTAAATGAAGAAAACGAATCTCCTTGGACTTGGATATACAAAGGTTTACTCGGTGGATGGAAAAAGGCCGAGAAAAAAGGTGGTAATAGAGTTGAGGAAGTTGCATATGCCGTTGCGTTCTTAATCAAAACAGAGTATGGTAGTGGTGCTAAAAAAGATTTTTTAAAAGAATTTAATAGGAAATTGAAATGATTAAACTAAAAGAAATATTAACAGAAAAGAAAGAACTCGGTGGAGCTATGATTAATATAATTGATAGATTAACTGATAGTAATAATCACAATGAAGCTAGATTACAATTAGCTAAATCCATGTTGGGTAAAAATTCACCATTAGTACAGAGTTATGAGGCACTAATGGTATTGCATAACCAACTGAATCAAATGAATGATTTGATGAAAGTCAGAGAAAAATTAGATAAGATGTTATTTACTGGTGCAAAGAGAGTGTATAGTGACTATGATGCAATTGAGGGAGTATTCTAATGATTAGTTTAAAAAAATTAGTTAAAAATGTTAGGGAAGCAAAGATTGCTAAACCAAGACGAGGTAGACAAACTGAGCTAGATGCTAATGTTCAGATACCAGGCTACGGTGTAATGACACGAAAACAAATGCAGGATAGTATTCAAAGATATATTGCTGAAGTATCAAAGTATGCAAAGAGTGGTAAGGTTGAGAGTGCTTATGCGGCATTATATAAACGTGGTGTTCTAAAATCATTTTTAGAAACCGAAATGAAACACAGTGGGAAATAAAATGATTAAGTTAAAATAGGTTATAGAAAATGAAAAAGGTTTTACATCTGAACTTGTATCGAAAGTATTTCGATCAAATTCTTAAAGGCGAAAAAACAATAGAGTATAGAGAAGTTACACCATATTGGTCTAAACGTTTAGAGGGTAGACACTATGATGTTATACAATTTAGAAATGGGTATGCTAAAATAGCGCCGGTGATGATAGTGGAATTCAAAGGTATGGGTATTGTAACTTTTCAAACTACTCCTACATATGCAATCGAACTTGGAAAAATATTGGAGATTAAGAATGTTAGCTGAAGATAAGAAAAGTTTAGAGAGAATAAAGACTCTTAAAGTTAGAAATGATATACCTAAAGATTTGGGTGTTGCTATAGAAGCGTTTATGCAACAAGCAGTTATAATAGGTGAATATGACTTAGATCATATGCCAATGGAATATATGGAAAATCTGTTAAAGTCATTCGCAAAATATCCAGAGTATTGTGATACATTTATGGACATGGTAAAAATCTTAGAAGAAAATGAACTTATAGAATCTTAAATTGTAATATATACAATATTTATTTATAGAAAGGAATGCTGTTATTTTTCCAACCTGAAATGAAGGAGAATGTTATGGAATCCTACCTTAAAGATCAATGGTATCAGCTTGACGAACAATATCGGAACGAAGAATATCGGAAAAAGAAACAATATAAAACACATCCAATTATTTCTTTTAATAAACTCCAATCCACATTAGATAAAAAGAATGCAGATAAGCATATCAATAACAAAAGAAGAAAATCAAAAAGGGTAGGAAATATTGTTTTTGACTTTATCTAATATATTTATGTAATATATAGGAGTTATTATGAAAGTTGCGTACGCAAAGAGATTACCACCCGGCGACAGGTGGCAGATTAAAAATGAATTATTTGAATCCTTAACTGATTGTCTTAATCAGATATTTCTAAGTGAGGGGGTAACTATGTTTGAAGTGGATGCTGGTGCTGGTGAAATATTTATTGATGATGGTAAAGCGGCACCAAAAGCCCCGCCCAAAATGTGGGATTTATATGGTGAACGTGTTGATGAAGTCTGATGTAGTATACAATCATTGGGATAATATGGTTTATGTTAAAACTAACGGCGATGAAATCCATGTAATATGTGATAAAGAATCCCAGATGGATCAAGTAGTAGAAAGAATGTCTACTGATACCTGTAAGCTATCAGGCTACGAGGAGTGGGATGAAGATGAAGATAAGAAGTGGATATTAAAATTTTTAATATGCGATTCAGATTATGAGATGGTGCCAGAATTGAATTAATATTAATGTTTATTATATTTATAGATGTAGAGTTTTTTTTAAAATAACAAAACACGGAGTGTATTATGAAAAATACAATCAAATGGGTACTTTCTCTTTTAATCTTTTTTGCAGCTACCCCTACAGCACAAGCTAGCGATAGTATGGCTGGAGCTGGTATGGAAGAGATAAAGAAAAAGAAGAAGAAAGGCAAGAAGATAAAAAAGAAAGGCAAGAAGAAGAAAAAAGGCTTCTTTAGCAAATTTAAGGGGGCTAAATAACATGGACTTCTTTAAGAAACACCTCGATAAAATTTGGGGAATTGGAATTGGATTTGTAGTTGGATTCTTAGTAGCTGGTTGGGCATCAAGTGCCGGCATATTAACTGGATTCTAATCATGAATAGTCCAATTGCAAAATTCGTAAATTGGCAACTTTCAAGTGGTCAACTTGACCATTGGACATCCTATCATATAGCAGCTGGTCTGTTTATTGCTAAGGCAGCCCAATGGTTTGGTTGTTCCGATTTATGGTCAGTCTTATGGGTGGTCATAATTGGAGTTGCATGGGAAATATTTGAGTACTTTGTAGAAGGTACAGAAGAAGTCTATGGTACTAAAAAGAAGTGGGCATACAATACTGGGGCTGACCTACTCGTAGAGATAGGTGCTGCTTGGTGGATGGTTTACTTACAATTTTAGCATAATAATTAATTAGGAGAAAACAGATGTTAAAGAAGATTATATTAGGTTTATTACTGACCTCATCTTTGTTTGCGGAAACAGAAATTTGGAAGTTTTTCAAATACTCAACTGCGTATGCTAGTTTTAGTTTAAATGCCCCAAGATACCAGGATGATAAGTTTGCTATTGTTGGTGGAATATCTACTGGTGAATTAGAAATAGAAAGAACTGAGGGTGAGTTGAAACCTGATTTTCAAAAATCATTTGGATTAAGAAAAATTGGTCGTTTTAAGTACGAACCAAAACGTGGTGTTAAGTCTGCTGGTAAAGGCGGTACTTGGTACGAGGGTTCTGAAGAAAACTATAACGAGAGTGCAACATTCGGACCTGTCAAGGGTTATGAGTATTTAATCAAGTGGTCAGAAGGTCGCCAATGGGGTGATGATTATCTCAATCAAGAGTATTGGCTAAGATATACTGGCGATTGGTTTATGGCTAAAATCGGTTGGACAGAATTAGGATTGGAAGATATCAATTATGGACAAGGTGATTTAAGATTTAAATGGACACCCGGCATTCTTAAAGATAAATTCCATATCAGCGTAGGTGCTAAACATAGACAACATCCTGTATATGGATTTGATGCTATGGTGTTGGATACTACATGGTACAGAGGTTCATGGTGGGCGTTTGCTGAAGATAAATTAGGTGTTGATGATAACCAATGGGGTGATGCCAATGCCGTTGATGAAAATGGTGATTGGATTCATCAAGAACTATTAGAATACATAAATGGTGAATGGGTGCCGATTGAAGGTGATGGTCCTTTTTGGAATGGTCAAGGAGAATATTGGGGACATGATTGGTTATGGAGAGATTCGGATGGTAAAGTATTCGCTTATACTGATAGAGAGTTTTTCGTATATCACTTTCCAGGTATGTTAGAAGATTATATTTCAGATGTTAAAAAGGATATTGGATTTCAAAAAGAAACTTCATTAGTTTTAGGAATAGATGCTTATCATTATTCTGATAATTGGTGGGTTCATGCTTGGGGTAATTACTTACCACTTCATTATGGACATGATACATATTCTTATCATAACGCTGCTGGATACCAACAACATTTAGAAGATGGTAAAGAGGCTCATGAATTTGAATTTATTGAACCTGGTATTGTGGCTTGGAATGACTACGACTTTGGTGCAATCTTTGGTGTTAAACTACAAGACAACTTAGGTGTATTTGCTGAAGGTCGTTATCTTTACTATTGGGAAAGACCAGCTTATGATTTAAAATTTGGACTTAATTACCAATTTATGGGATTCTAAAATGAACGGTGATATTAAAATAGGCAAGTTACTCTGTGATGAAGATGTAATTACAAAGCGACAATTAAATCAGG
>Ga0233437_1001382_pt1 | contig 44637 bp, 32 predicted proteins | sample SI_122_August201_FD_182714 | JGI IMG/M metagenome (GOLD analysis project Ga0233437, IMG submission 182714) | Seawater microbial communities from Saanich Inlet, British Columbia, Canada - SI_122_August2016_200_MG | ecosystem: Environmental > Aquatic > Marine > Inlet | place: Canada: British... | reverse complement strand
GGTAAAAGTTACTGTAATTCGCGAAACTAGAGCAGTGAGCTTTGCCAAATAATAATAGGAATCATTGAAAGAATATTAACGGATGAAAGCAGAAGGTAAACTCCTGCATTTGTATAATCAATGGTCCGGCCACGAGGTTCGGACCATTGTTCCTTTGCCGCAGTCTGGTTCATCAAGATCATATTTCAGGCTAACAAGTGATCAAGGATCTGCTATTGGCGCTTACCATACTGATGACGCAGAGAACCAAGCCTTTGTCTATTTTGCAAGGCATTTTAAAAATCAGGGTCTTGCAGTTCCTGAGATTCTGGCTGAAGATCTCGATAATCAAATATATCTCCAGCAGGATCTTGGTGATCAAACCCTTTTTGCACAGCTACAGGATTGTCAGGAAGTTAAGGATGATGACTGTATGGCATATCTTAATCAAGCCGTAGATGGACTGCCTTTCTTCCAGAAACTTGCACACCAAAACCTGAACTATTCCCTGGCATACCCCCGACAGGCTTTCGATGCTCAGTCAATGCGCTGGGATCTGAACTATTTTAAATACCACTTTCTGAAATTTACCGGCCTGAATTTCAAAGAGCAAAATCTGGAGAATGATTTCGATGAGATGATCAGGGTACTGGATGGTGCCGAAAAGAACTTTTTTCTTTACAGGGATTTCCAAACGCGAAATATCATGATTCATGATAATAAGGTTTGGTTTATAGATTTTCAGGGAGGACGTATGGGACACCCGGCCTACGACCTTGCATCACTTTTATTCGATGCGAAAGCTGATATTCCTCCCAATCTGAGAGAGGTGCTTTTCGAACGCTATATGGTTCAACTGAAAGCAATACCAGAGATAAATGCAGACAACTTCAGAAAGTATTACCCCGGATTTGTACTTATAAGAAAACTACAAGCGTTGGGTGCTTTTGGTTTCAGAGGATTATTTGAAGGTAAGACGCATTTTCTCCAAAGCATACCCTATGCTCTAGATAATTTTACATGGATATTGGAAAATTACTCCTTTCCCTTCAAATTTCCGGAGCTTCGACGTTTATTAAAGGAAATGGCCAACTCTCGATTTCGCTACGATATTGAAGAACGCATAAAAAAAGTGGAAGTATGAACGCTATGATTCTTGCCGCCGGAAAAGGGACCCGTTTGCTGCCACTTTCTGAAAATATCCCAAAAGCTCTTGTCCCATTTCATGGGGTGCCCATGCTTGAATTGCTTATAAAAAGACTCATTCAGGCGGGTTTTACATCAATTGTTATCAATGTACATCACCTCTTTGAGCAAATTATTGATTTTGTAGCAAAAAATAATGCTTTCAATATCGATATTCAGTTTTCAATTGAGGATGAACTTCTGGATACAGGCGGCGGAATAAAAAAAGCAGCTCCTCTGTTAGGAGATAAAGCAGTGCTTTTTCATAATGTTGATATCCTGTCGGATATTAGCCTTAAGGACTTCATTGCTTTTCATGATGAACATGAATATCCGGTCTCGCTCGCTGTAAAAGACAGGCCAACAAGCAGAAGTCTGTTGTTTAATCATCAGGGCTTTCTGGGCGGATGGGAATATCCTGAGCGAAATCTCAGAATTATATCCCGAAATTCAAGGGGTGGCTACACCAGACAAGCTTTTAGTGGTGTTTACATCATCGACCCATCACTTTTTACTCAGTTTCCTGATTCTGCGTCTTTCTCAATAATCCCATGGATACTCGACTTGTCTGGAAAAACCTCAGTGCCGGGATACGATCACAGCAGTGACCAATGGTATGATCTGGGAAGTGTTGAGAATATTGAAAAGACTTCGAATGATGTTGACCTCCTACCGGATGGTTCACCTTTGAAAATCTTGAAAGCCTGAGAATTTGTGTTAACTTAGACTGGTACCACAAGCCCGAGATTTTGCATAAGTTTCAAATATACAAGGCATCAGCCGGATCAGGAAAAACCTTCAGTTTGACCAGGCAGTATCTGACTATTCTTTTCAGGGATATCAATAATTATAAAAAAATTCTCGCTGTCACTTTCACCAATAAAGCTGCTGGTGAACTGAAAGACAGGGTTATCAAAGAACTTGTTGCTATAAGCTCCGGTAATATTGAAGATAGCGACCATTTCAGATTTCTGGAGACTGAATTGAACAAAGAAGAGGATCTTCTGATCAAGAGGGCAAAAAAAATCCTGAAACTTATTCTTCAGAACTACTCCAGATTTTCGATCGGAACAATAGATGAGTTTTTTCAAACCATTTTAAGATCTTTTACCCGGGAGATAGGAATTTACTCCGGATATCAGATTGAATTGAATGATTCAAAAGTGATACAGGAATCTATTGACCGCTTACTGGTAAGAATCGAAGATAATGCTGACCTGAGAAATTGGCTGGTAACAGGGATTATTGAACATATCGCTGAAGGGAAAGCATGGGCTAAGTTTGAAAAAGATCTTATGGCAATTGGAAAAGAACTGATGAAAGAACAATTGTCAAGTCATTTTTTTCAAACTTCCGGTTCAGCTTTTTCATCCGAAGATATTCGTCACTACAGGCATAAGCTTAACGAGATCAAAAAAGATTTTGAGAACCAACTTCTGCTGATTTCTGAAGAATCTAATCGGATCATCAATCATGCAGGGCTCAGCATGAATGATTTCTATAATGGAAGAAAAGGACCTGCTGGTTATCTATTACATCTGTCGGTTAAGTCATGCGATCCCAAAACACGCCGAAATGCTCTCGATGGTCCTGAAGCATGGGTGACAAAATCAAAAAAACCTGAGATTAAAGCACAAATAGAGTTGTGTGTGCAATCTGGCCTCGATGATCTGCTAAAAAGGGCTGTCGATCTTTTTGATAATTCTTACAAGTCGTTTACAACAGCTGGGATGATACTGGAAAAACTGTTTGCATTAGGACTGGCCAGGTCACTAGCTGCGGAAATTGTAGCCCTGGGACAGGAGAATAATACCTTCCTTTTGGCGCTGACTAATCCCTTGATCGCCTCGGTTGTGTCTGATAATCCTTCACCATTTATATATGAAAAAACCGGAAGTTTCTATAAACACTATATGATTGATGAATTTCAGGATACATCTGATCTTCAGTGGTTAAATTTTAAGCCATTAATCCGTGACAGCCTTGCCGGGGGAGGTACTGCATTGGTCGTCGGAGATGTGAAGCAGTCAATATACAGATGGCGTAATAGTAACTGGCAGCTGATGTCGCATCTTGCTGAACAGGATTTTCTTGATATTGGTGTGAAAAAATACAATCTCTCAAGTAACTATCGTAGCCGTCAGTCTATCATAGATTTCAATAATTTGTTCTTCACTAAAGCAAGCGATTCACTCATTAATCATCTTAGAACTGGTACTGATGTACCGGATTCATATATTCAGCCTTATTTGGCTGACATGGAAAAGGCTTTTACCGATGTTAAACAAAAATATGGAAACAGCAGGCCTGGCGGATATATTGAAATGGTTTTAAGCTCAGAGAATGAGATTGATGGCTTTCCAGAGCACTATCACAAACTACCTTCTTTGATATGGTCCCTGACAAGGGAAAAAGGTTACCAGGCCAAGGATATAGTATTCCTGGAGAGAACAAAGACAAATTGTGCCTCTTTGCTCAGATTCTTTAATCAATATAATAGTGATTCATCCGATGAGAAGTGGATAATGCCGGATGTAGTTTCTTCAGAATCATTCCAACTTGGATCATCACCTGAATTGCGTTGTATAATTTTATGCCTGGGCTTAATGAATGCCCCCGGAGATTCCTTTCTTACTGGAAAACTAGCTCTTGAATACCTGAAGCTTAAGAAAGGAGAATTGCAAACTGCCGAATATGATTTGCTTTGTGATCTTCGAGAAAATCCTGAAATAATCAATACTCTCCTCGGAACAAAATTTAGTGATTACCTTAAGAATCATAGTCAGTTTGATGTGAATTATTCGATTGAGAAATTCATCGACCTGCTCGATTTAAAAGCTGATCAATCTGCAACTGCGTTTATTATTGGATTCAAAGAGGCTTTAAGAGCTAGCTTTAGTTCATCTGGAAACCTTTGTCCGGGCCAGATTATTGAATGGTGGGATGAGGAAGGCCATAAGGCTACTTTGTCTATGGATGATGCTACTAACGCAATTCGGGTTATGACAATTCATAAGGCTAAAGGCTTGGAATTTCCGGTCGTTGTTATGGCTAATTGTGATTGGGAATTAGATCATAATTCAAGAAATGCCCCGGTAATGTGGGTCCAAACAGATAATACTCCATTTGATAAAATACCAATGGTTCCGGTGGCTTATAAAAAGGAACATCTCAAAGGATTTTTTAGTGAGGCCTACATCGATGAAAAAGTTCAGATTCATCTTGATAACCTTAACCTTTTGTATGTGGCATTCACCCGGGCTGCTGATTACCTCTATGTATTTAGTCCCGGACGGTATGCCGGTAAGCTTTCACGTATCACCGGACTTATTACTTCAGTTGTTGAGCCAGGAGAAGAGGGGATATACTCATTTGGAGATCCAGAGACTGTGAAACACTCAGGTTTTGAATACGAGAAAAAGAAAATCGTTCAACTGGATAAGTATCCGCAAAATATGGATCAGGAAGTACACAAATTCTCATCAGAATTCTCAAGTCATGCTCTTGACCGAGGATTGATCATGCATGAATTATTGGCTAAGTTGGATTATCTTTCTGAACTGCCGGATCTAATTGAAGAAATGAAAGGAAGGTCCGTCTTGCCTGAAGAAGAGATTGACCTTTTAAGTTCAAAAGTGTGTGATCTGCTAAATCATGAGGCCATTAAGAGGTATTTTAGTGAAGGAGCTAAAGTTCTGAAAGAGCCATCAATTACTATTCCTAATCGAAGTGACCTCCGACCCGACAGGGTGGTTTTTATGGCTGATGAAGCAATAATTGTCGAGTATAAAACAGGAAATAAGTCTTCTCAACACCCCAGACAAGTCAAGCAATATACCAAAGTGCTAAAGCAAATGGGCTACCAGAATATTAAAGGATTCATTCTGTATCTGGATTTGGGGACCGTGGAAGAAGTTATTTAAAGAATTGAATTATAGTTCAAGTATGCAATCAACCTCACCGTCATTTGGCCTCCAGCAAGCTACATCACAGCTACTATCATCAAGATAAATACTCACCCTGTCACCATCAACGGCTAAATAATGTTTTCCGTCAACCAGATAGTGTGCCTCCACTGTATAGTAACTACCAACATCGACCCAATATTCTACATACTCAAGACTTAATGTGTCTCGAATAAATTCCTCTCCTTTTTCAAGCCTCCCTTTTATTATCCGTATTTCAAGCAAATCATAATCGTCTGAGGGATTTACATTAATGGCTAGTAAACCTTCTGTAGGTTTATCCTCATAACAATTACTACATGGATCTTCCCAGATACTTTTATCACAGGAAGGAAGAAGTATCAGTAATAAAATACTTGAAATGACTATTTGAGTATTTAGAAATATCCTGTTCATAATTTTCCTTTTAACCTGAAACCAATGCCAAAAGTGAAGCGATGGGGCCCCGGGGAATATGATTTGAAAGGTATATATTGATAGCCACAATAATAGGTGATAAATCGATCAGTAAGATACCATCTTATTTCAGGGTAGCCATACAATAAGAAAGGTCCTCTTTTTCTGCTTGCTTTATAATCACTTAATGAGCCAACTGCTCTCAATGCCAATTCAATCCCGGTTTGTTCTGTGCTGTTTATTCTTGCAATTCTGAATTTTTTCGAAATACCAATGGTAAAATTCGTTCTGGTTTCATGAAACTGGTATGCGAGTGTATCATTTACCTGATGGATCACTTTCATCCGACCAAGTTGTTGGTCGATGGCAGTTAAAATTGACAACTGGTATTTACGATCAGACCATGCACCAATAAGCCCAAGGTCTGAACCATTATTATTTCTCGTGTAGGACATACCCATTGAGAAATTAGAGAAAGCTGGGGCGATGTTGTTTTGAGCTCCGGCAGTTGTCAGCATTGCAGATGTTTCTTTTGAAGCATTTTGTGAGTGAGCAAAATCTAGTGTGTTAAAGCGTTTTGAAATGCTGTGATTAACCTCTGCTCCAGCATCAATAAGCTTCTTTACAAGCAAAGGATTTTTCGTTTCAATGGCCAGCTCAAGAGGGGTCAAATTAGATTTATTCACGGCATTCACATTTATACCCCAGCGAAATAAGCTATCAATGCTTATGCTGTCTCCATTTTGCACCGCCAGATGCAAGGCATTGTTTCCTGAATAATCACTTTCCCCGATATCTGCTCCATATTGGAGAAGAAGTTTGGCAATCTGAGGAAATCCACCCCAAATTGCTGCCAGAAATGGTGTTTTACCTTCCTGGTCCCTGACTTTCTGATTTCCTTTATAAAAAAGGAACATATCGGTCATGATGAAGTCCCCATAAGCTGCAGCATAGAACAGTGGAGTAAGACCCAAACCGTCGACAATGTTGACATCTGCATCTTTTTGCACTAAAAATTCAGCGATATCAAGTTGATTAAAATGCACAGCCAGCAGAAGAGGTGTGCGGTGATCATCATCAATCTGATCGATCCTCGCTCCATTTAACACAAGGGCCTTCACTGTGGGCAAATGACCATTCTGTGTTGCGTAATGAAGTGGAGTCATTCCATCCCAGGTTGCAATATTCGCATCCTGCCCCCCGTTCAGGAGTTTAAGAACTTCTTTTGTCGCACCCTTCTCGCTTGCCTGAACTAGTTCCATGCCTTTGTCAGAAGATTCCTGGGCATTTGCAGCAAAAAGATTAAGACAAAACAGGAGAAGTATTGCTTGTTTTTTCACAAAGGATATTTTGAATTGGCGTTCAATAATTGTGCCGTTTTTAAAGATTAAGAAGACTTGTTTCGGGCTTAGCATTAGGATCAAGAAGTTTAAATGGATTCTCAATCATTTCTTTGATTGTGGTAAGGAATCCTACACTGTCTTTTCCATCAACAATCCTATGATCATATGACAGAGCCACATACATCATTGGTCGTATAACTACTTGTCCGTCAATAGCTATTGGACGCTCAACGATATTGTGCATGCCCAGTATAGCTGATTGAGGAGGATTCAATATAGGTGTTGACAGAAGTGATCCAAATACCCCCCCATTCGTAATACTGAAAGTGCCACCTTTGAGATCATCAATACTGATTTTATTGTTGCGAGCTTTCTCAGCCAAAGAAGCTATCGATGCTTCAATCTGGGCCAGTGTTTGGTTTTGTACATTACGTAGAACCGGAACCATCAGACCTTTAGGCGTTTGAATGGCAATTCCAATATCAGCATAGTTGAATTGAACAATATCTTCTCCATCGATTATGGCATTAATTTGGGGGAAGGCATGCAAAGCACGGGCAGCTGCCAGGGTGAAAAATGACATAAAGCCCAGCTTAACTCCATGTTTTTGCTGGAATAAAACTTTGTACTTATTACGTAATGCCATTACCGCACTCATGTCTACCTCGTTGAAGGTTGTTAGCATGGCAGTTTGATTCTTTACTGCCACTAAACGCTCACCTAGTTTTCTTCTTAAAAGTGACATTCGCTTTCTCTCTTCCATCCCTTCGCGGCCTGAAGTCTGTGCATCAGATGTTTCTGTCGAATTGCCAATATGCACTTCAATATCTTGTTTTTTTATCCTCTTAAGACCGGATATCACATCCTCAATTTTCAAATTGTTGGCATTCATCATTTGTTGCGCAACGGGTGTGATCTTAACCTTATTCCCTGATTCAGCCTGAGTTTGTCTTGCTTTTTTCACAACAGAAGGAACGGACTCTTTATCTGCTGATGGTTCTTTTCCTGGCTTAATTCTGCCCATAACAGCACCCACTTCAATGGTGTCTCCGTCTTTAGCAAGAATTTCAATAAAACCTGATGCTGGTGCAGTAATCTCCAATGTTGCTTTTTCCGATTCAATAGAAGCAATCTCCTGGTTCTGATCTACCCAAGCGCCGTTTTCGGCAAACCATGATCCAATTTCAACTTCAGAAATGGATTCTCCGGGTGAGGGCACAAGTATGTCAATCATATTTTTTATGTTCCTGTGTTAATCTATTTTTGAATAGGAAGATATTCAAATTGTTTTAATATCTCAAGTCTGCTTTTTCCCTTGTGGCATTGTAAACCACAGTATGACAACTGCAGATCACATGTACAGGGACTAAAGACTTTTTTAATCAATTCGCGTTGTCCAAGTAAATGAATTTTATTCAAACCTACCGCAGGAGATCCGCTTGCAGCTCTGCAAACAGGTAGTAATTGGGGCTCTTTTATCCTGTTTCGAATGAAAGGCCAGGCTCCCATATTTTCTGGCTCTTCCTGAACCCAAAGATGAATTATTGCCTTATCATATTTGCTTATGATCTTGTTGAAAGCATCCTCCGGAAAAGGATATATTTGTTCAATTCTTATGAGTGCAACATCACGTGCATTAAGTTTTTCTTTTTCTTTAAGAAGTTCGTAGTATAACTTTCCAGTTGTGAAAACTACTCTTGAAACTTTTTCCGGATCGGTTTCGGGATCGTCAATTAACTCAAGGAAATTACCACTTGACAATTCTTCCATTGAACTTGTACAGGCGGGGTGCCTTAGAAGCGATTTTGGAGTAAAAATAATCAAAGGGACTCTGAAATCTCTCAGAACCTGACGGCGCAGAAGATGGAACATATTTGCCGGAGTTGTTGGATTAGCAACCTGCATATTATTTCTGGCACAAAGAGCCAGGAACCTTTCCATCCGGCCGCTTGAATGCTCAGGGCCCTGGCCTTCAAATCCGTGAGGTAATAATAAGACCAAACCATTCGAAACACCCCATTTTTCTTCTCCCGAACTAATAAACTGATCTATAATTACCTGAGCAGTATTGATAAAATCACCAAATTGAGCCTCCCAGATGGTCAGAGAATGCGGGGTAGTCATTGAATATCCATATTCAAACCCCAGAACTCCATATTCAGACAAATGGGAATTGTAAATATTAAATTCACCCTGATTTTCACTCAACATTTTCAATGGATAATACTTTTCACCTGTATCTTCTTGGACTAAAGCGGCATGTCGATGAGCAAAAGTACCGCGTTCGCTATCCTGACCACTTAATCGAACTTTAATGCCCTGATCTAATAAACTAGCATAAGCCAGTAATTCACCCAAGGCCCAATCCAGCTTGTTTTTGGCTACTGCTTCCTTACGAGCATCGACAATTCGATGAACTTTCTGAAAAAAAAGCAATTCATCCGGTAGGAAATTAATACGATCAGCTAAGAGTTTTAGTTTTGTTAAGTCAAGGCCTGTTTCTATGGTCTTCTTGAAATCTTCAGTTACCGGATGCTTGAATTTCTTCCATTCTACTTGAAGGAATGGTTGAATACTGGCGATTTCTTCAGCGTGACATTTACTGAATTCTTGCTCAAGGGTACTTTCAAAATCATTGTTAATCAGATCGATATCCTTTTGAGTGAAAACCTGATCTGAAATTAACTTTTCAGCATACAGATCTCTGACGTTTTTATGCCTGGCAATGCTTTTATAAAGGGATGGTTGAGTGAATCGGGGTTCATCTCCTTCATTGTGACCGTATTTTCTGTAACACAGAATGTCAATGAATACATCCTGGTGAAATTTTTGCCTGAATTCCATAGCAAGGGTAACCGTATAAATCAATGCCTCCACATCATCACCGTTGACATGAAAAACAGGAGCTTTTGTAACCTTGGCAATGTCAGTACAGTAAGTTGAGGATCTGCCTTCAAGGTAATTTGTTGTAAATCCGACCTGGTTGTTGATTACCAGATGTATGGTTCCCCCTGTTCGATAAGCCGGTAAGGTGGCCATTTGAATAAGCTCATAAACAACCCCCTGTGCAGCGATTGCCGCATCACCATGTATAATAATCGGAGCCACGCGGGTTTCCTCTCCCGACCACATAGTGTCAATCTTGGCACGGGCAAGACCTTCCACAACTGGTCCGACAGCTTCAAGATGACTTGGATTAGGCAATAGATGAACACTTACCTGGTGTCCGCTGTCAGTTGAAATATTTCCATCGTATCCCAAATGGTATTTTACATCCCCAAGGCCAATTCCAGCTTCAAAATCTGTTGCCAGAAATTCTTTGAAAATATCAGAATAAGGCTTATTCATAATGTTTGCTAACACATTCAATCTTCCTCTGTGTGCCATTCCAATAGCAAACTCACGAAGACCCAGCTCTGAACCTTTTTCTATCACCCAATCAAGTGCGGGGATTAAGGCCTCTGCACCTTCAAGTGAAAAACGCTTTTGACCTACGAATTTTGTATGGATAAATTTCTCGAAGCCAACCGCAATATTCAGGTGATTATAAATATGTCGTTTTTCATCTTTTGTGAAAATACTCCTGTTTTGAGAGCCTTCCATTCTCTTTTGTAGCCACTCCAGAATAACAGGGTTTCTTATAAACATATATTCTGCTCCAACACTTCTGCAATATGTCTCTTTTAAATGAGCCTCTATTTTACGGAGACTGGTCTGGCCTATTCCGATTTCTTTTCCGGCTCGAAATTTAGTGTCAAGATCAGATTTACTTAAGCCGCTATTCTCAATATCAAGGTTGGGATAATATTTACGTCTTGTTCGTACGGGATTTGTGAGAGTGAATAAGTGCCCCCTTTTTCTGTACCAGTCAATCATGCTTATTACCCGGAATTCCAAATCGACCGATTCATGGTTTTCATCTGAAGACTCAAAATGTTTACGTGCGAATTCAAAACCCTCAAAGAATTTTTGCCATGATTCATCCACATGGGAAGGGTCAGTAAGAAACGATTCATAAGCTTCGGAAATACTGGAAATATCGGCATTGCCTAGATAATTGTGTTTGTCCATGATTGAGCGGGTTTCTTGATAAAGATATGGAATAAGATGATTATTGATGGTGACTCATTGTATTTTGGAATGAAGTTTATACAAATGACTGCCTGCAGAGTTCTGCATAAGAGTGAAAAAAAGGTAAATTTGTATGAATCGAGCATGACAAAAGGAAAAATCTTTTAACACACACGGGGATGATTGTTATTGTTGTGCGAGCTCCATCCGCCAATTTTTTTTAATTATAAACGGATAAAAACAATTGCATTGAATACATTTTTATCAACCGTAGCTCGTGATTTGCTTGATTCTTTTGGATCAGATTTATCCAGAGTACTTTTGCTTTTTCCGAATCGCAGGTCGGCAAGTGTTTTTCATGATGAGCTCTCAAGACTTATAAAGCAAGCACTGTGGAGCCCTGAATCTTTTAGCATAAATGATTGGATTCGTTCCCTTTCTTCCTTTGATCTGGCAAATGAGCTGGATCAAAGTATTCAATTGTATCTGATATTGAAAAATAACTGGAGCAAGATTGGTTCCTATAATGAATTTAGTTCCTGGGGAGACATGCTTATTCGGGATTTTGAAGAACTGGATAAGTATCTTTTAGATCCGGAGGAAGTATATTCTTTCCTATCGGATGAAAAAGAAATCGAAGCCAGGTTTTCAACTTTAGAAAGCGATGAGATAAGACATTTGCAAAATTTTTGGTCGTCGATCAGGGATAATCCCTCTTTGTTACAACAGGACTGGCTCGGTTTGTGGAATGTTTTAGGATTAAGTCATTCTGAATATGTAAGTGCACTTGCGGAGAAAGGTTTGGCTTCAGAAGGGTGTATGTATCGTGATGCAGTGAAGCAAATGCAGGATCAAAATAGTGAATTTCTTCAAGGCCGGATTCTTGTTTTTATCGGCTTTAATGCATTAACGCAAGCTGAAGAACTTATATTTCAAGAAGCTAAATTACAGCATCGAGGCAGATACTATTGGGATTGTCCGCCTTATCTCCTTCAGGAAGAGAATATAACCGGAAAACTGATTCGCTATTACCTGAAAAAATTCGAACAAGCTTCATCCTTTCAGCTACTTCTTGATTCATCGGCTAATCGTCTTGATCACAGACGCAATACCGAGTTTTCTCCAATGGAGATATTTTCTTTTGACTCCTCTATTGCTCAGACAAAAATAATTAGCTCCTGGCTTCAGAATTGGAGTGAGGATTCCGGGAGCGAAAGTAAAAATATCAAAACCGGAATTATACTAGGTGAAGAAGATCTATTTGAGGAGATAATGCTGGCCTGGAATCCTGGGCTGAATAATCTTAATAGTAGTATTGGATATTCAATCAATCACTGTGAGGTTGTACGCTTTCTTGAGTTATATGGCAAATTAGTTGTTCTGTTAAAAACGAATAGCCAGTTAAATATTGTAAATTCTGAGATAGCTTTGATGTTTATTGAAAATCCTTGTTTTTCAATCTATAGCGATATTGATAGTGAGGTGATTGATGATCTGCTGAATTGCTTTAAGCGGCGTGAACACATACCTGTAAAAAAACTTGATTCACTCCTTCCTTTTATTAAATTTTCAGATTCGTCATTATCAAGCTCAGGATTATTAGAGACTCTCATTTCTTTGTTAAAGAGGATCAGAATTAAGTTCGAAGAACTGAATTTCAAGAATATTTCTTTGGAGAAGGCTGGGATAAATCAAATGATGGATTTTTTTGAGCTAACTCGTAATTCGCTGAATCGGATGCCTGATGCTTTGACTCCTAATGATTTGTTGACTTATATCGAAGGATGGATTAAGCAACAGAGAATACCTTACGAAAGTGAAAGAACTGCCCCTGTTCAGCTAACTGGTATACTTGAGACCAGATTGATTGACTACAATGATTTAATCATTTTGTCATGCAACGAAGGTGTTTGGCCTTCTGCTCAAAGTAAAGCAAGTTTTATACCTTACCACATAAGAATGAAATATGGTTTACCTGTTAAAGAAAACCATGATGCAATTTATGGATATCATTTTTATCGACTAATTCAACGTGCAGAGCGCGTCAGAATTGCATATGTCGGAACAGCTGACGGCATACGCACAGGTTTGAGTGGAAAATCCAGGTTTATTTATCAAACTGAGTTTGATGCAGATGTTGATTTGAACTACAGTGCTGTTCGATCAGCTATTAAACTCCGGCCCATCTCAGCTTTTTCAATTGAGAAGACTGACAAAATATGGGAGTCCCTGATGAAGTACACCAAAGTGGGTGAGAAGCAAGGATTATTGTCGCCCAGCGCCTTAAATACTTACATCGATTGTCCCTTGAAGTTCGCACATCAGTATTTGTTGGGCCTGCGTGACTCTGAAATAGAAAATGCTTTGTCCGACCCAAGAATATTCGGAACTGTTCTGCATACTTCCATGGAAATAATATATAAGGAACATTTAAATGGTCAGGCGGTTTCGAGGTTATTTTGTGAGTCTTTATTCAATGATACTGACAAACTTAAAAGTATCATCCGACAGGCCGCAGTATCTGTTTTAAGTTCTGATGGCACTAATAATATTGAGGTGTTAGGTGCGAAAGATGAGTTAGTTCTGGATGTAATACTTAACTATCTCAAACTAATTCTTATATCGGATGCCAGCTATGCTCCATTTACAATTATCGGCATTGAATCGAAAGTTAAGACCTCATGGAGAATGCAAATTGACGATAGAGAATTTGAGCTTTTGCTAGGAGGTTTTATTGATAGGGTAGACAGCAAAGACGGAGTAATCCGTATTGTAGATTATAAGTCAGGCAAGCCTGAAATGAGATTCAAAGACTGGAATGACCTGATTGATAGTAGTAAACAAAAAAGGCCTAAAGAAATTTTGCAAGCTCTTATATATTGCTGTGTTTATCACCTCAATAGTAAAGATGATTATTCAATCAAGCCGGTTTTATATGCCATGCGTGGCTTGGAAGATGGGAAGCTTAATGCAGATTTGAAACATGGCAAGAATGTGATTGATCACCAGGAATTGTATTTTCAAGCTGTTCAGGAATTGATTGATCAGGTTCTGAGTGACATGTTTGATTCAAGCAGGCCTTTTGTTGGTACAACTAACAGTGATACATGCAAGTATTGTAATTTCAATGATCTGTGCCAGAAGGAGGAAGGCTACTAATCTTCCAACAGATCAGGTCTGAGTCTTTGCGTTCTCTCCAAAGACTGCTCATGTTTCCAATTATCAATCTCTTTGTCATTTCCTGAAAGCAATATGTCAGGAACTTTCCAACCCTTATATTCGGCCGGGCGGGTATACAAAGGTGGGGCCAGAAGATTATCCTGGAATGAATCGTTTAATGCAGATGCTTCATCAGATAATACACCCGGAATTAACCTGACAATCGAGTCTACCATTACAGCTGCTGCCAACTCTCCACCGGTTAGTACATAATCACCTATAGATATTTCCCTGGTAATAAACTGATCCCTGATTCTCTGGTCAATGCCTTTATAATGTCCACAAAGAATTAGTAGGTTTTTTTTACATGAGAATTGGTTGGCTAAACCCTGGTTAAAAGATTCGCCATCAGGAGAAGTATAGATGATCTCATCATATTCATATTTATCTCGCAATGCCGTAATAGCCCTGTCAACAGGCTCAATACTCAGTACCATTCCTCCCCCCCCGCTAAAGGGATAATCATCAACAGTTTTATGTTTGTCTGTGGAATAATCTCTCAGGTTATGAACTGTCAGTTCAACGAGTTTTTTGTCCTGCGCTCGTTTTACAATGCTGTGGTTTAATGGGCTGAAAAGTAGATCTGGAACAGCCGAAATAATATCGATACGCATAATTGAAATTTCTGCAAATATACTGAACCTGGGATAATATTATAGTGAACAGATAAGCAAAAAATATCCTAAAGCGACATAATGACATGTAAAATATTGTAAAAAGTGCCAAAATGGCATGCAATACAAGTAAATTGCTGTCAATTTGTTTGGATTTACTGCTGGCACAAACTTTGAAATGTGCTATCAGAATACAAAAACAAATGTTAAATATTAATTGGAGGAAATAAAAATGACACTAGTAAAATTTAGAAGACCTTATCATGTACCAGTAAATCAGTTCTTTGAAAATAATTGGAATGATGTATTTAGTAATGCTTTAAACCAGCAAGAAGAAAATGCATCTTGTGACTGCGGACCATCTGCAAATATTCTCGAGTCAGATGAGAAATTCATTATCGAATTATCTGTTCCTGGTTATGCAAAAGATGAAATTTCAGTAAAAGTTGAAAACAGCGTATTGATGATTTCACCTGAGACAGGGGAAGAAGTTAAAGAGGACAATATTCGATTTGTCAGACGTGAATTTTCAAAATCTGGCTTTAAACGAAATTTCAGGCTCTCACGCTGGATTGATGGGGAAGGAATAAGTGCCAGTTTTAAGAACGGAATACTATTTATTGAGTTGCCAAAAAAGGCTGAAGCAAGAGCTAAGCCGTCAAGGGAAATAGAGATTAATTAAGCAAGTAATTGTTTATCAGGGAGAGCCACTCTTTTTAAGGGTGGCTCTTTTCGTTTAACAGCTTGGAAAAGAATATTATATATCATTAATATGAATGTGTAAATGATCCGCTTTCTAAAGAAAAAAAATTATCTTTGCTTCTTAGACTAATCGGGCTTTTGCCTGGTGCTGTTCGAAATGAACAACTCAGTATGTACTGAGTATATGTTGGATCCTAAGCAAGTTGCTATGACTGAGAAAGAAATCCTACCGGATAATACACAAAAAATGGAATCAGAGATTCCAGAGAAACAGGACAATACCACCGTTGAAGAGAAAAAAAATCTTGACGAAAAAGTTGAAGTGCAGGAACCTGTAGCAGATATGGAAACTAGTGACGATTCTGCTGAATCGCAAGAAAAAACTACATCTGTAGAATCTGCTGATACTAATGAAACTGCTGAGTCTGTTGAAGCTAATGATACTGCAGAGCCGACTGGTGATATTGTAAGTTCTGAGGCAGAAGACAAAGAGGAAGAAAAGGCAGAAGCAAAAGAGGAAGAGCCAGTTGAAAACAAAGTTGACGAGACAGAGGTAGAAAAGGTAGAAGTGCCTGAAGAAAAGGTCGAAGAGACAGTGGTAGAAAAGGTAGAAGTGCCTGAAGAAAAGGTCGAAGAGACAGAGGTAGAAAAGGTAGAAGTGCCAGAAGAAAAGGTCGAAGAGACTGAGGCAGAAAAGGTAGAAGTGCCAGAAGAAAAGGTCGAAGAGACTGAGGCAGAAAAGGCAGAGGATGCTGAGAGTAATGAGCTTGTGAAGAAGGATGGAGATCCTGAAGACGAAGCGGAAAAGGTAGAGGATAAGAAGGACGTTGAAGCGAAGCCAGATGAGGCTTCTGAGTCTGAAAAGGATGAAGATAAATCAGTTCTTCCCCCTCTGAATGTTGATTATTCAAAATTCACAAAAGAGGAATTAGTTGAAGCTCTTAAGCTCTTGCTTGACCTGCGTAGTATAAAGGAAATCAGAAATGACGTTGAAAATATCAAATCTGCTTTCTATAAAAGACATCGGATAATTTTGGAAGAGAAGAAAGAGGCCTTTATCCAGGAAGGTGGAAAAGAGGAAGAATTCAAATTACCAACTGATCCCCGAGAAGAAGAATACAAAGAATTATACGGAAATTATCGTCAGAGACGGATTGAATATAACAAAGTATTAGAAGGCGAAAAGATTACAAATCTGGCTGATAAACGTGAAATTATTGATAAGATAAAAAACCTGGTTCACTCTCAAGAGTCTCTGAACAAGACATTTAACGATTTTCGTGATCTGCAGAGCGATTGGCGTAATGCTGGTCCGGTGCCGCAAAGTGATCTGGCATCATTATGGGAAAATTATCACCATCATGTTGAGAAATTCTATGACTTTATAAAGATAAATAAAGAACTCAGGGATCTTGACCTGAAGAAGAATCTTGAGATTAAAATTGGTTTATGTGAGAAGGCCGAAGAATTGTTGTTGGAGCCCTCAATAGTTAGGGCATTTAAAGATTTGCAGGATCTGCATACCAGGTGGAGGGAAGTAGGACCCGTTCCCAGAGAAAAGAAAGATGAAATTTGGGAACGATTCAAAGAGGCTACAACACATATTAATAGAAAACACCAAGAGCATTTTCAAGGTCTTAAGGATGAGCAAAAGAAAAATCTGGAAGCCAAGGCACGTTTATGTGAGCAAGTTGAAGGGATATTTGAAAATCGCATAGATTCCCCTAGAAAGTGGAATGAACTCTCTATGCAGGTTGTTGATTTACAGAAGATGTGGAGAACAATTGGTTTTGCTCCTAAAAAAGATAATATTAAAATCTACGAGCGTTTTAGAACTGCATGTGATGAGTTTTTTAATCGGAAACGAGAATTTTTCAGTCAGCACAGAACTGAGCAGAATAATAATCTGCAATTAAAAACAGACTTGTGTATCCAGGCTGAATCACTGGCTCAGAGCCAGGATTGGAGGCAAACAACTGAAGATCTGATTGAAATACAAAAGAAATGGAAAAAAATCGGACCAATACCACGAAAGTATTCTGATGCCTTATGGTTAAGATTCAGAACCGCATGCGATTCATTTTTTGTTAATAAGCAAAATCATTTTCGAGGACAGGATAGTCAGCAAGATGAAAACCTGAAAATGAAAATTGAGCTTGTCGATAAAATTAAAGCCTATGAGCTTGGCGCTGACCATAACGTGGATCTCGATAATCTAAAGCGTTTCCAGAAAGAATTTACAAATATTGGTCATGTTCCAATTCACAAAAAGAATGAAGTACAACAATTGTTCCGTGAAGGAATAAATCACCTTTTTGATCAATTGGATATTGATGATTCTAAACGTGAAATTCTGAAGTTTAGACAAAAAATTGATAATTTAGCCCAGTCCCCCAAAAGCAAGAGCCGCTTATATACTGAGCGGGAAAAGTTGATCAACAAACTTAAACAACTTGAAAGCGATATCATTCTGTGGGAGAATAATATTGGTTTCTTCGCCAAATCAAAGAATTCTGAATCAATGATTAATGATGTTAACAAGAACATCGAATCAGGCAAGGAACGAATTAAATCACTCAAAGAAAGAATCGATTTGATCGACAATTACGATTTTTAATGTACTTACAAACTAAAACTATGATGAAAAGAGTTTTACTATCGATGGCCCTTACAATAATTGGGGTCATGCTGGTCTCTTCAGCTATGGCACAACTAGGTAACGTACGTGGCTTTGTTTATGAAAAGGATAATGGAGAGCCGGTAATCTTTTGTAGTGTTTATCTTGAGGGGACAACTTTTGGGACTGCCACAGATGTGAATGGGTATTTTAATATTTCCCGGATTCCACCAGGAACATATACATTGACAGTGAGTTCAATTGGCTATCTTGAATCGAGTAAAGAGGTGCTTGTTAAAGCTGATGGGATTCTTGATGAAAGGGTTTACCTTGAAAAAAGTGTTCAGAGTATTGATGAAGTTGTTGTGAGTGGTGAGCGTCAGGAAATGCGGACCCAGATTCATACTTCTATTGTGAAAGTGACCCCTAAGCAGATGGCTAAGATTCCAACTATTGGTAGTGAGCCTGATTTAGCCCAATATCTGCAGGTACTACCCGGTGTGATCTTTACAGGAGACCAGGGAGGTCAGCTATACATTAGAGGTGGGGCACCAATTCAGAATAAGGTTCTGCTCGACGGAATGATCATTTATAATCCTTTTCACTCAATTGGATTATTTTCGGTTTTCGATTCCGATGTTATCAGAAATGCCGATATCTATACTGGTGGATTTGGAGCTCAATATGGTGGCCGGATATCATCGATTATGGATATTACAACACGAGACGGAAATAAAAATAGGCTCAGCGGCAAAGTTTCATCCAGTACATTCATGTCGAAGGTTTTGGTTGAAGGTCCGCTAAAGAAAGCTCGTGACGAATATGATGGAAGTTCCTCTTTTATATTGAGCGCAAAACACTCTTATCTGGAACAGACCTCAAAATACCTTTACGCCTACGTAGATTCAGCCGGACTGCCATTTAATTTTACTGACTTTTATGGTAAGGTATCTATTAACTCACGTAATGGTAGTAAAGTAAATTTCTTTGGTTTTAATTACTCTGATAATGTGACTTACCGTGGAATAACAGATATTGGATGGAATTCTGTTGGAGGTGGCTCTAACGTTGTTTTGGTTCCTGGCAATTATCCGGCCCTGATTAAGGCTAATATTGCATATTCTTCCTATACTATCAACATGGTAGAAGCCGATCAATCACCCCGTCAATCTTCAATAAACGGCTTCAATGTTGGTTTGTCTTTTGTTTATTTCTTTGGAAAAGACGAATTAGATTATGGGGTTGAAACCTTGGGTTTCAATACAAACTTCGACTATTTCAATTCAGTCGGTCGGAAGATTTCTCAGACCCAGTTTACTACTGAACTGGCAGTTTATGCAAAATATAAAATGACCCTAGGGAAATTGCTGTTGGAGCCAAGTTTCAGATTACATTATTATGCCTCCTTAGGTGAAGCAAGTCCTGAGCCTCGCTTAGGTATGAAATACAACATTAGTGAAACATTCAGAGTGAAATTTTCAGGTGGAATGTATTCACAGAATTTAATAGCAGCTAACTCAGACAGGGATGTTGTTAATTTATTTTATGGTTTCCTCAGCGGACCTGAAAACCTACAGAAAGAGTTTGATGGTAAGAAGGTTACGTCTAAGCTTCAAAAATCAAATCACGCAATTCTGGGATTTGAATTTGATTTAACTAATCGTTTGAACCTTAATGTTGAAGGCTATATTAAAGACAATGTTCAACTGACAAATATTAATAGAAATAAACTATACGATGACACCGGTGAGAACCAGGATAAGCCTGAATACCTGAGAAAGGATTTCATTATTGAAACCGGTCAGGCTTATGGTATTGACTTCCTGCTGAAATATGATTATAAAAGATTGTATTTCTGGACGGTCTATTCCATGGGATTTGTCACTCGATATGATGGTATTACATCTTATCCACCTCATTTTGACCGACGTCATAATGTTAACCTGGTTGGAGCTTATACATTCGGAACTGATTTGGACTGGGAATTTAGCACACGCTGGAACTTAGGATCAGGATTTCCGTTTACTCAAACTCAGGGATTTTATGAAAAGATTCCGTTTCATGATGGTATAAATACTGATTATACTACTGCTAATGGTGAATTAGGTATTGTGTATGGCCCTTTAAATCAAGGACGTTTACCATACTATCATCGCTTGGATGTTAATCTGAAAAAGACTTTTGTCGTAGGAGAAAATAGTCAGATTGTGGCTTCATTTAGTATTACCAATGTGTATAACCGAAGCAATATATTCTATTTTGACAGGGTCAGGTATGAAAGAGTAGATCAACTTCCATTTATGCCAACGATAGGTGTTAACTGGTCTTTCTAGAACCTATGATTGCACAGAAAACCAAATATATTTTCGTTACGGGAGGAGTTACGTCTTCTCTGGGAAAAGGAATAATATCATCTTCTCTTGCTAAATTGTTGCAGGCAAGAGGATTGTCAGTTACAATCCTGAAGCTCGATCCATATATTAATGTTGATCCCGGTACCCTTAACCCCTATGAACATGGTGAGTGTTACGTAACTGTTGATGGAGCTGAAACAGATTTGGATTTAGGACATTATGAGCGTTTTCTGAATGTTAGTACATCCCAGGCCAATAACGTAACCACTGGCCAGGTATACCAATCGGTTATTAATAAAGAGAGGAAGGGAGATTACCTTGGTAAAACAGTGCAGATCATTCCGCATATTACCGATGAAATAAAGAGGCGCATAAAATATCTTGGAAGCAAAGGTAAATATGATGTATTAATTACTGAAATTGGTGGAACAGTTGGTGATATTGAGTCACTGCCGTATATTGAATCTGTTCGTCAGCTTAAATGGGAACTTGATGATCGTGTGCTGGTAGTCCACCTTACTCTTGTTCCATATCTTAGTGCTGCTGGTGAGCTGAAAACAAAGCCTACGCAACATTCAGTAAAAATGTTGCTCGAAGAAGGAGTCCAGCCAGATGTTTTGGTTCTTAGAAGCGAAAAAGATCTTGGAAGAGACATAAGGAGAAAGGTCGCACTTTTCTGTAATGTACATGAAAGAGCAGTTATTCAATCGAAAGATGTTTCAACGATTTACGAAGTCCCTCTCAAGATGTATAAAGAGAAACTGGATGAAATTGTTCTGGATAAACTGAATCTTACTAATATTCAGAAGCCTGAGCTTGAGCAATGGAAAGAGTTCGTTAACAAGGTGAAGCAACCTGCCAGAACAGTCAGGATTGGTTTGATTGGGAAATATGTTGAGCTAAAAGATTCATATAAGTCTATCTCAGAAGCCTTTGTGCATGCTGGAGCAAGCAATAACTGCAAAGTGGAATTGGAGTTTATTCATTCTGAGAATTTAGAAGAGGATGGATGGGAGAATAAATTAACTGGTTTGAAAGGATTGCTGGTTGCCCCTGGATTTGGTCATAGGGGTATTGAAGGTAAAATTAATGCTGTAAAATTTGCCAGGGAAAATGATATTGCTTTTTTCGGAATATGCCTTGGTATGCAGTGTGCAGTAATTGAATTTGCCAGAAACGTATTGGGATTAAAGGATGCAAATAGTATTGAAATGGATTCTAAAACTCCTTATCCTGTTATCGACATTATGGAGGAGCAAAAGGATATAACTAATATGGGCGGAACTATGCGTCTTGGTTTGTATAATTGCACCATTGAAAAAAATAGTAAGATGGCAAAAGCTTATGGAGAGCTTAATGTGAAGGAACGGCACCGTCATAGGTATGAATATAATAATGAATATCAGAGTGCTTTTGCTGAAAGTGGAATGATAGCTACGGGTATTAATCCGGACAGTAATCTGGTTGAAGCCATGGAAATTACTAAGCATAAGTGGTTCGTTGGGGTGCAGTTTCATCCTGAATATCAAAGTACAGTTGTTCGTCCGCATCCTCTTTTTGTAAATTTTGTACAGGCTTCATTAAAATAATATTGTATTTTTGGCCTGCTTTTTTTAATTGAGGAAATAATAGTGTGTAAGTTATGGATAGAAAATCACTGATTGGTCTGTTGTTGATCGGAGGCTTATTAATTGCCTATAGTATCTGGACAAGACCATCTAAAGAAGAAATTGCTGCGAATCAATTTAGGAGAGATTCAATTCAGCAGGTTGAATTTGACAGAAAGCTGGAAGCACTGAAGGTGCAACAGGAACAGGATAGCATTGCTCAGAAAGAGACTAGTAGCACCAATAATGATCTGAAACAAGATAATAGGGAGCGTGAGTTAGGTAGTTTCGCTGCTCTTGCAGAAGGTGAGGAAAAATATATTACCCTGGAGAATGATAAGCTTCGCATATTAATTTCAAATAAAGGGGGACAGATTTACTCTGTGGAGCTGAAAGAATATCAGAGTTGGGATAAGCAAGCTCTCATCCTGTTTGAAGGTGGCGACCATGAGTTTAACTTAAAGTTCTTTGCTGATAATAAAGCTATCGCTACGCAGAATCTCTTCTTTGTCCCTCAGTCAAATGTTGATCAACTTGATGCTACGAATAGAAAGCAAAGTATTGCTATGCGTTTGCAAGCCGGTGATGGTAAATACATGGATTTTGTCTATTCCTTAGAGCCAGAGAGTTACAGACTTGGATTTGAGATAAAAATGAATGGAATGGATCAGGTTCTTGGAAGAGCTAATCCTTTTATTGACCTGGATTGGTCATATCCACTCAAGCAACAAGAAAGAGGTGCAAAATTTGAAGGCCAGTACTCTAATATATATTATAAGTATTTTGAAGATGAGGTTGGACATCTAAAGGGAGGACGAACCGGGAAAGATGGATATGAAGATCTGCCAACTAAAGTTAAGTGGATTGGCTTTAAGCAACAATTTTTCTCCTCAGTATTATTAGCTGAAGATCATTTTACATCAGCTACCATATCAACTTCAAATATGCCTGAAGAATCAGGTTATTTGAAACTTTGTTCTTCTACTATAAGTATTCCGGTTGACAGTAAACCAAGTGTAACTATTCCATTTAGTTTCTATTTCATGCCAAATCATTTCAAGAAACTTAAAGAACTTGGGCATGAGTTCAGTGAACTGGTAGACCTTGGCTGGCCATTTATTTCATGGATTAACAAGTGGTTTGTTATTAATATCTTCCATTACCTTGAGAAAGGGATCGGAAATTATGGAATTATAATAATCATTCTGACGATTCTGTTTAAAACTGTACTACTGCCACTGAGTTACAAATCTTTTGTGTCAGGGGCAAAAATGCGTGTCCTCAAGCCTCAAATTGATGAAATAGGAAAAAAATTCTCCAAAGATAAGGCAATGGAGAAGCAGCAAGCCACAATGGCATTGTATAAAAAGGCCGGGGTTAATCCAATGGGCGGCTGCCTGCCTATGTTGCTGCAGATGCCTATCTGGCTAGCTCTGTTTCGATTTTTTCCGGCATCAATCGAATTGAGACAACAATCTTTCCTTTGGGCAACTGATTTATCATCATACGATTCAATACTGACACTTCCCTTTACTATACCTGCTTATGGTGACCATGTAAGTTTATTTACTTTACTGATGGCTATCTCTATGGCTATTACGACAAAGATAAACATGTCACAAACTGATACAGGTCAAGGAATGCCGGGAATGAAAATGATGACCTATCTGATGCCTGTAATGATGTTGTTCTTCTTTAATTCATATGCCTCTGGATTGAGCTTCTATTACTTTGTTTCAAACATGATTACCTTCTTGCAAATGACAATTATTAAGAGGTCGATCAATGAGGAAAAAATATTGAAGAAACTCAATCAGAATCAGAAAAAGGAAAAAAAGAAAAGTAGTTTCCAGTCACGACTTGAGAAACTTGCCAGGGAAAGACAACAAGCGAATAAACCTAAAAAGAAGAGGTAAGTTATTATTTATCGGTAGAGTTGTTTTGCCAGAGAGCTGCCATTTTAATTGCTGTAATGGCAGCTTCTATTCCCTTATTACCATGCTTTCCTCCAGAACGGGCCATGGCTTGTTCCTGGTTTTGTGTGGTCAGTAATCCAAAGATTACAGGAGTTTTATACTCAAGGTTTAAGCTCATTATCCCTTCAGTTACACCTTGACAGATAAAGTCAAAATGCCGGGTTTCTCCCTGTATTACGCAGCCCAGAATAATCACTGCATCAGGCTTGTGCTTCTCCAGAAGGAATTGAGCTCCTGAAGGTAATTCAAAGCTTCCAGGTACCGCTTGAACAAAAAGATTAGCTGCTCTTAAGCCATGCTCAAAAAGGCTTGTCTGAGCAGCTGAAAGGAGAGCCTGTGTAACTTCAGGATTCCATTCAGCAACAACTATTCCAATGCGCATGTCAGCAGCTGAAGGAATTGCTGCTGAGTCATAGGATGATAGATTTGTTTTCTTTTCAGACATAAAAAAAGCCGGATTAACCGGCTTAGTATTTATTTGTTTAATTCTTTTTGTACTCTTGAAATGTACTTGTCAATCTGTCGGGCTTCATTTGAATCGGGATAATCATCCTTGATTTTTTGATAGTTCTTTAAGGCCCGGTCAAAGTGCATCTGCTTTTCAAGCGTAGCAGCCGCTTTCATAAAGAATATCGGAGAAGTAAATTCATTCTTTCCATCCTGAGCAGCCTTAATGTAATGAATTACAGCTTCATCATCTTGTTCTAACTCAGAATAGGCATCACCCATAGCGCCCCTGGCCATTGGTGAAATCATTTTATCTTTAGATTTAAACTTCCCTAAATACTCAATCGCATCCTCAAATTGTCCAAGATGCAGATAGGATATTCCGGAATAATACTTGGCAAGATTAGCCGATTTGGTAATCTTATACTCATCCAGAATATCCAGGAATCCCAGATAATTACCGTCTCCATTCAGGGCCAGATTAAAAGAATCTTTTTCAAAATACTGTTCAGCCATGAACATCTGGGCACGTGCTTCAACTTCCTGAGGAGCAATTATAAGTTTCTTAACGCCAATAAATCCTGCAACAATAACAATCAATCCAATAGCGATATACGTAACCATCTTGGAGTTGTCTTCTATGAAAAGTTCTGTGCGGCTTAAAGCTGATTCAACAGCCTCAAGATTTTGGTTTCCCTGGTCTTTCTTCTTACTAACCATATACTTGTTAATTAATCTCGTTTGAAAAACACGCAAATGTAGAACATTTCAATCGTATAATGAAATATTAAGTTGAAAAAAGTCAAATGAATGGAGATGGGAAAACAGATGAACCGTGCATGACAATAAAGAAAACCATTTTGAAACACAAAACGATGCTTATTTTTTGTTATGTGAGCTCCATCCGGCAATTAAAAATAGATAAAATCGGATGAAATACATATACTTGTGCTAACTCTGAATAAGTTGGTGTCGATATGTATCTAAAAAGATTAAGCCTGGTTAATTTTAAGAATTTCAGCGAGTTGGATGTCACATTGAGCAAGGGGATAAATTGCTTTGTAGGTGATAATGGTGAGGGCAAAACCAATTTATTTGATTCAATCTACTATCTTTCCTTCTGTAAATCATATTTCAATCCTGCAGATTCTCAAAATATTCGGCACCATAATGATTTCTTTGTCATTCAGGGAGAGTTTTCGAAGGCAGATCAAAGCGAAAAAATATATTGTGGATTAAAGAGAAATCATAAGAAACAATTTAAAAGAAACGGTAACGAGTATCAACGCCTTGCAGAGCATATAGGATTAATTCCCCTGGTAATGGTGTCACCTGCCGATGCTGCATTAATAGTTGATGGGAGTGAAGAGAGGAGAAAGTACATCAATGGAGTAATATCGCAGTTTGATAAACTCTACCTCAACAATCTGATAAGATACAATAAGGTCCTTCTTCAACGTAACAGCCTTCTCAAGGAATTTGCCAGAAACAAGCGCTATGATGAAGAAGCACTGGATATCTGGGATCAGCAATTAGCTGAACTTGCCGGGTATATCCATAATAAGCGTAGCGGTTTTATTAATGAGCTACTGCCAATTTTTCAATACTATTATGATTTTATTGCCGCAGGACATGAGAAGGTTGACCTCATTTACCAATCACAAGGGATTGATACAAACTGGCTTGAGATAATCCGGAATGCGAGGCAAAAAGACAGAATTTTACAGCACAGTACAGTAGGAATTCATCGCGATGACCTTAAACTTACGCTTACAGGTTATCCTATTAAGCGACAAGGTTCTCAGGGACAGCAAAAAACTTTCTTGTTAGCTCTGAAATTAGCTCAGTATGATTTCTTAAAAACAATCAGTAAGATAAAACCCATGATATTGCTGGATGATGTTTTTGATAAACTGGATAATAGACGGGTCACACAATTAATAAAGTTAGTTAGCGAAGAGCATTTCGGACAAACCTTCATAACAGATAAGAGCGAACAACATCTTGCTGGTATTTTAGCACATATACCAATTGAACATCGGGTATTCAGAGTGAATGATGGATATATAACAATGATTGAGAATGGTGATCAGGAGAACTAAACCAAGAAACATCCGTGATGTTATCCGGGAGGTACTTAAAGAGAATCACCTCGATAAAGGACTTCAGGAACAGGAATTGATCAGACGATGGTATGAGATTACCGGACGTATGATTGCTAATGCCACAAAGACAATATATATACGAGATCGTAAGTTATTTGTGAATATCCACTCAGCTGTAATCCGTAACGAAATAAGCCTGATTAAAGACGGACTTATTACCGAATTGAATCAGGCTTATGAGGAACCTGTGATAGATGATATTATTCTGAAATAATATTAATTGCTAGCACCCACAAGGTGAAAACGTCAGAAAATCACCGTCCTTGGTAAAACGTTCACTTCTTGAGAAAAAGAAATTCGATTCAATAATCGCATTGTCATTACTATCAGATCCATGTACCGCATTTCTCTCAATCGACTCAGCGAATAGCTTTCTAATGGTGCCTTCTTCAGCTTTTGAGGGATCAGTAGCGCCAATCAATTTGCGATAATCATCAACCGCATTATCCTTTTCAAGAACAGCTACTACAATCGGACCAGAGGTCATAAACTTAACCAGATCATTGTAAAAAGGCCTTTCTGAATGCACACGATAAAACTCTTCAGCCTGTTTATTGCTAAGCTTAATATATTTCATAGCTGCAATCCAAAAACCTGCATTTGTAACCTTCTGCAGAATGTCACCAATATGTTCATTGCTTACAGCACCTGGCTTTATAATAGTAAATGTTATGTTTCCTGTCTTACTCATGTTGATTTAGTTTTATGATTTCTATCTTTGAAAATATGTTTACATCTGGAAATCCAAATTGTTTTAAGGATATAAATAATTCTACTGAGGCTGCAGTCAGGAAACTCCTGATTGAGTCCCGAAAAATAGTAATTTTTACTCACAAAAATCCCGATGGCGATGCAATTGGCTCAGCCTTAGGTTTGACTCAGGCACTTAGAGATAGAGGAAAGGATGTGCATGTTGTGCTTCCTGACTCAGCTCCAGGTTTTCTTCGATGGTTGCCAGCTTATCAGGATGTTGTGATTTTTGGCTATAATCCTGAAAAGGCAAAGGGAATGGTTGAGTCGGCTGATTTAGTCTTTTGTCTTGATTTTGGTGATACTGAACGGATAGGGAAGCTTGAGCCTGTTGTTCAAACTTTTCAGGGCCCCAGCATTTTGTTAGACCATCATCCGGCAGGTAAAAATTTTGCCAGCCATAATTTTGTGTATACGAATAAAGGAAGTACAGCAGAAATTGTATTTTCTTTCCTCGATCATTTTGATCTCCTCGAATATCTCAATGAGTCTGGTGCCACTTGTTTGCTGACAGGTATTATAACTGATACTCTGGGTTTTAAAGTTGCAAGTTCCAATCCTGATGTGTTTGAGGTTACCATGAAACTTATGGCTCTGGGTGCCAATAAAGACTTAATTTTTGATAAAGTATATAATCAGTATTCAGCTGACAGAATGCAATTACTTGGCTTTAGTCTCTCCTCCCGGATGATTATTTACGAAAAGTATCAGGCTGCTTGTATCTATTTGTCTATTGCTGATCTTGAGCGATTTAATCATAAAAAAGGTGATACTGAGGGTTTTGTTAATTATCCATTATCAATGGCAAATGTTAGATTTTCTGTATTGTTTACAGAGCAAGATGATTGTATCAAGCTCTCATTACGATCAAAGCCTGATTTTGCAGTAAATCAAATAGCTAAAAAATACTACGAAGGGGGAGGCCATAGGAATGCTGCCGGAGGAAAGTTTTTTGGTACGATGAGTGATGCCATTAAAAGTTTTGAAAATATACTGCAAGTTACTTTTGATACCTCAGGTGAAATTGTAAACGGATGAACACAATCAAAATAGTCTCAATTGTTGTTTTGTTGGCCCTGATTGGATCTTGTCAAAGTAAAAAAGTACAGAATATTGAGGAGCCACCTCCAAGCGAGGAAACTCTTATTAAAATAAACCAACAATTTATAAAGGAAGATATTGATAGGATAAAAGCTGCTGCCAAAAAAAGATTATGGGATCTCGAAGAGACCGAAATTGGAGTTTTTTATCAAATTCTTGCCAAAGGAGATGGGCCCTTGCCAAAAAATGGGGATGAAGTATCATTTTCGTATCGTACAGAATTGCTGAATGGGGTTCTGTGTTACTCATCTGATTCAGCAGGAGCCAGAAAGTTCAGGATTAATTACAGCACTGTTGAGTCTGGTTGGAATGAATTGTCGAAACAGCTGCATCTAGGTGATAGCGTGTTAATGGTGCTGCCTCCTTATTTGGGATTTGGCTTGGCAGGGGATGGTGTTAAAGTGCCACCAAGAAGTATTTTGGTTTACCATATGAGACTTCTTAAAATCGATACTCCGGATTGATATATTCCCTTATTTTTGTACAAAATTATACTAGCATGAACCGAGCATGACAAAAGGAAAAATATTTTAACACACACGCGGATGATTGTTTTTGTTGTGCGAGCTCCATCCGACAAATAAAATTAAATATAAAGGGATGAAAGTATTGTCTTTGACTCTGTTTCTATTATTGCTGATGACTGTAAGCTGCAACATGAAAAGCGATGGATATTCAAGTCACTCATCAGGTTTGAAATATAAGTTTATCGAAACAAATCCATCTGGGAAGTCGCCAAAAATAGGTGATATCGTGGTTCTTTCTGTCAAGTATTTGTCTGAAGAAGATAAGTTGATTGATGAATCAGATTTCTATCGAATGCAGGTGAGCATACCTGCCTATCAGGGGGATATTAATAATGGTTTGCAAATGCTGCAGGTCGGAGATAGTGTATGTTTCAAACTACAGGCCATAGATTTTTATGAAAAAACAAGAAAAAGAGATCTTCCGAAAGAGCTGCAGCAGGGTGATCCCATTTTTGTTTATCTGAGACTCAAAAACATTATTAGTGCAAAATCATTGGAAACTGAAAGAAGGGGATACTATCATACAGATGAAAAACAGGAGATTCAACTTCTGAAAGAATATATTGAGAGAACAAATACTACTGTTGAGCCATCGGAATCCGGTTTATATGTTGTACATAAAAGTGAGGGTATTGGCCTGACGCCGGTTGCCGGACAGACTTTAACAGTTCATTATACGGGCAAAACTGTAGATGGGAAAATTTTTGATACATCTTTGGAAAGAGGGCGACCATTAAAATTTGTTATTGGACGAGGTGAAGTTATAAAAGGATGGGATGAAGGATTTATGCAAATTAAAAAAGGTGGAAAAGCACGTTTTATTATTCCTTCAAAATTAGCTTATGCTGATAAAGGAAATGGCAATAAAATTCTTCCATATTCCAGCCTGATTTTTGATGTTGAACTAATAGATATACAATAAACATGTCACGAAAAATAATTTTATCAATACTGGCTATCGGATTATTGGCAAGTGTCAGTTGTAATAAGGTCTCAGATTGGGATGAGGAAATGACAAAACTGGATGAGTATTTGCTTGAGAACAATATAACTGCTGAACCTACATACAGTGGAATATACTATATTGAGACTCTTGCTGGCTCTGGTGTACCTGCAGATGGTGGCGACAGAGTGAGAGTAAAATATTCTGGAACATTTTTGAATGGTAATGAATTTGATTCAGGAGAATTTGAATTTACCATTGGCATAGGACAGGTGATAAGGGGATGGGATGAAGGAATTAATTACATGAAAGAGGGTGGAAAAGCAATTCTTATTATCCCTTCAAACATGGCTTATGGCTCATCCGGTAGTCAATCTATACCAGGATACACAACATTACTGTTCGAGGTTGAACTTCTGGATGTATACTAATAACAAAGCTTAATCCTGACTCAGTAGGTAATAACGAAAAATGCTTTAATGCTTCTTGGAAAGAAACTCATAGTTGTATTACCAGCCTTCAATGCCTCTGGCACACTGGAGCAAACCTACAGTGAGATTCCTATGGATATCACAGATGAAGTGATATTGGTAGACGATGATAGTTCTGATGAAACTGTTGATATTGCCAGAAAGCTGGGTATCGAACATATTATTGAGCATAAATCTAACCTGGGATATGGGGGCAATCAAAAGTCATGTTATAATAAAGCGCTGGCATTGAATGCAGATATTGTCATTATGCTCCATCCTGATTATCAGTACACACCAAAATTGATTCATTCAATGGCCTATCTGATTGCTCAGGAAGTGTACCCCGTAGTTCTCGGATCAAGGATATTGGGAAGAGGTGCGCTTAATGGAGGAATGCCAATGTGGAGATATATTGCAAACAGGTTTTTGACGCTGGTTCAGAATATTCTTATGGGGCAGAAATTATCTGAATACCACACAGGTTACCGGGCATACTCAGGTAAGGTTCTTAATAACGTTGATTTTGAAAATAATTCTGACGATTTCGTTTTTGATAATCAGATATTGGCTCAAATAATATTCAAAGGGTACCAAATAGCAGAAATAACTTGTCCGACGAAATACCATCAGGAGGCATCATCAATTAACTTCAGCAGAAGTGTAAGCTATGGTTTCGGCGTTTTATGGACTGCAATTTCCTTCCGGATGAAAAAATGGGGAATAAGGGTAAACAGGATATTTGAGACGTAATTCTTAATTCGCAATTCATAATTCTAAATATGAGGGATATGAAATCAGCAAAACTATACATGGTTCCAAATCTTCTTGGGGAAGGATCGCCTAAGCTGTCACTGGCTCCTGATGTTTTGGATACCATTCGCAGTCTCAGATATTTCATAGTAGAGAACGAGAAATATGCCCGAAGGTTTTTGGTAGGTTGTGGAATGAGAGATATTCTTTCTGAGGTAGAGTTCTCACTTTTGAATGAACATACTCCAGCTGAGGAGTTTGGTTTTCTGATGGAGCCAGTCATGAATGGAATATCTGCAGGTATCTTGTCTGATGCCGGATGCCCGGGCATAGCTGATCCTGGTGCTGAATTAGTAAACATGGCGCATTTAAATAATATTGAAGTTATTCCACTTACCGGACCCAGCTCAATACTTCTGGCATTGATTGGATCAGGATTAAATGGTCAGCAATTTGCTTTCAGGGGGTATTTGCCCGTAAAACCGGCACAGCGGATCCGGAGGATAAGAGAATTAGAGCAATTCTCAGGCAAATCTCGTGAAACACAATTATTTATTGAAGCACCCTATCGTAATAATCAGGTACTTAGTGATCTTTTAAAAGTACTATCACCAGACACTCGATTATGTTTAGCGGTGAATCTTACGCAGCCCGATCAGCTTATTAAAACTATGGATGTAAAATCATGGAAAAATAATAAACCTGAGCTTAATAAAAAGCCAACAGTTTTTCTATTTTTAGCCTAAATTACACTGATCAGAGTCTCCCATATACAATAAATTAAAAATTAGCAGTATGTCACTAACTCTTATAGAAAAAATTATTGCCAGTCACTCTAAGTACAAGAATGTTAAGCCGGGTGATATAGTCGATGTATTTATGGATGTTCGGGCTGCCCGTGATTTTGGCGGGGCTAATGTTGTGAAAAACATGCAGGATCATGGCTTGTCATTAGAGGATAAAAGCAGAACCTTTTTTACTTTCGACTGTAACCCTACCGGATCAGATCAGAAATATGCCATAAATCAGCACAAATGCAGGATTTATGCTCGTGAAGAAGGTGTAAGGGTTTATGATATAGATAATGGAATTGGCACTCATACATTAATGCATGAGGGTTTAACTTTTAGTGGTTCAACTGCTGTTACAACAGATTCACATGCGAATATTTTAGGTGCAGTTGGTGCTTTCGGACAAGGAATGGGTGACCAGGATATTGCTGCTGCATGGGCAAATGGTAAAGTTTGGTTTAAAGTGCCAAAATCAGCAAAAATTACTCTTAATGGTACTCGTCCTGAGGGCTTATCAGCTAAAGACATCGTCTTGAACCTTCTGGATCATTTTGGCGCAAATTCTCTTCTGGGATATGCAGTGGAGCTATATGGTGAAGCTGTTGATCAGATGACTCTTGATGAGAGAATCACCATCGCTTCAATGGGTACAGAGATGGGAGTAATTACTCTGCTTTTTACTCCAAATGAAGAAGTTATCAAATACAGTTCAGAAAGAGCGGGCCGGGAAATTGACCTTGTGAAGGCCGATCCTGATGCAGCTTATGAAGAGAGTTATGAACTCGATTTGTCTGCCTTTATTCCTCGCGTTTCACGTCCGGGTGCACCCCATAATACTGCTACTGTAATGCAGGAAGAAGGAACTCCAATTGACTCAGCTTTTATTGGTTCTTGCACGAATGGGAGATACGAGGATATGGTAGCTGCTGCCGATGTTCTTAAAGGTAATACCATTGCTGCTGGAATTGTACTAAAAATTGTTCCGGCAACTGATGAAATATGGAAACAATGTCTTGAAAATGGCTTAATAAAGGTGTTTAAGGATTCAGGAGCTATGTTGTCAAATGCGGGTTGTGCAGGATGTGCCGCCGGACAGGTAGGTCAGAATGGACCGGGTGAGGTAACTATCAGTACCGGAAATAGAAACTTTCCGGGTAAACAGGGCAAAGGGGAAGTGTATCTTGCTTCTCCTGCAGTTGTAGCTGCTTCTGCTTTGGCTGGTTTTATTACTGATCCTTCAAGAATTGGTCTGAGTAAGGTTAAAGATATTGAGAAAGCTATTACTCAGGCTCCGGTCACAGGTGAGCACACTACATCCGCAAACGCCACTACGAAGGTTGTTTCAGGGCGTTCATGGTATATCCGGGAGGATAATATTGATACCGACATGATCTTTCATAACAGATATCTGTCTATCACTGATATTTCAGAAATGGGTCAATATGCTTTTGATAACCTGGAAGGATATGAGAATTTTGCCAAAGAGGTTAAAGAAGGTGATATTATTGTAGTTCAGAAAAATTTTGGTAGCGGTTCATCCAGACAGCAAGCTGTCGATTGCTTTAAAGCTCTGGGAGTTAATTGTATACTTGCAGAAAGCTATGGAGCTATTTATGAGAGGAATGCAATCAATGCTGCCTTCCCAATTCTGGCATATGATAGTTTACAAGATCTTAGCCTCGAGAATGGTGATATGCTTGAAGTGAATTATGAAAGCGGAGAAATTAAGAATATTACTAAAGGAACCAGTATCCAGGCCAACCCTTTCTCTGAAGTACAAATGGATATTTTCCAAAAAGGTGGGCTATTCTAGAAATCTCATTTCAACAATGGCAGGGACCTGATAGCTGATATATATATTTACGGGCTTCACACATTATTTCATGGGTTTCAGCATATTATTGAAATATGGCTTGTTTGACATGTAGGGTTTTCTTACATTTGAGAAGACAACCACCTACATATTATGAAGTCTAATCCTGACGGGAAGATTGGCTATTACGACCAATCCGGAAGATGTCGTTTTAATACATTGAAAGGGTTTTTTCTACAATCAATAAGTGATATTGCTTATGTTAAAGCAAATGGAAACTATTGCACTATCCATTTAATAGATGGTGAAGAGAAACTTGTCACTTATACTTTGGCGTATGTGTCAAAGATGTTACTCCCTCTGGGCTTTAGGAGAATAGGAAGATCTTCAGTGATCAATCTTAATTATCTGGCACATGTTAACAGACAAAGTAATACCTGTCTGCTTGATATTCCATCTGGCAAGCTTGATTTATCAATATCTCATCGATATGTAAAAGAATTGTCAGAGTTGTTTTAACCAAACAAAAGTCTGTTTTAGCCTTATGTAAATACCTGAATTTCTATGTTAAAAACCACCAGATGCGTAATCATTGATGATGAACCAAAGGCAGTTAGTGTGCTGGCTGCTCAAATTAGCAAAATTGAGGGCTTGGATATTGTCGGGAAATTTACTGATACTGGGGATGCCTTGCATAATGTGCCTGATTTGGCCCCGGATATTGTTTTTATTGATGTAGAGATGCCTCGTAAAAATGGTTTTGAGGTCGTTGATGAGCTGAGAATTTTAGGATTGACACCAAAGATTGTTTTTACTACTGGTTACGATCAATATGCAATGAAGGCAATAAAGAAACAGGCCTTTGATTATTTACTGAAGCCAATAATTCATACTGACATAATTGATTTAATGGCAAGGATGCATGTTGAAAAAACAGGTGCTAAAACCCTTACCAGTGTAAATCAAAATAAAATACGGTTCAATACGTTGAATGGTTTCTATATCATGGAAATAGGGGAGATTTTATATGTTAAAGCAGATGGTAATTATTCAGAGGTTCATCTTCGTGATAATTCATTCAAATTAATTACATCAAATCTAGCAAAGATCGAGTCCCAGCTTGAAGGAAACATGTTTAAAAGGATTGGTAGATCATTAATTATCAATACCAGATTTGTTACCCAGGTTGATACCAGGCGAAAGAAGTGTTATCTTCAGTCTAATCAGGGAATTATAGATTTGCCTATTGTTAAGAAAAGGATTAGGGAATTAGCTGATATGTTTGAATAGCATGAACTTTATGTTGCCATTTTTTTTATCTTTCGGTTTGAAAAATTAACATGAAAAAAACATTTGTTGAGAAAGTATTAGGAGCTCCTGCGGGAGCTATTGTTTTTAAGAAACCTGACCTGGTTCTCACACACGATAACACAGCCAGTATTTTTAAAACTTTTGAAAAGATGGATGGCAGCAAGGTGGCCAATCCTGAACAATTACTTATAGTACTTGACCATAATGCCCCTCCAACCAGTGCGAAACTGGCTACGCAATATCAGTCTATTCGTGATATTGTTGCAGATCAGGGTGTCGATAAGTTTTATGATGCTGGCCGGGGTATTTGTCATCAAATAATGTCATACCATGCAAGGCCGGGAATGATCATTGTAGGATCGGATTCGCATACATGTACTGCCGGAGCTTTTAATGCATTCGCGGCCGGTATTGACCGTACTGAGTCAGCCGGAATATGGAAGAAGGGTGAGACATGGTTCAGAGTGCCTGAGAGTATTAAAATCACTTTAAACGGACAATTACCACAAGGGGTATTTGCCAAAGACTTGTCACTGTATATTATTGGACTGATTGGTTCAGCCGGTGCAAATTATCTTTCAATTGAATTTCATGGTGATGGAGTTGCCGGTCTGAATATGTCGCAAAGAATGACTCTTGCTAATCTGGCATCTGAAATGGGTGCTAAAAATGCTGTTTTTCCGCCAGATCAGATTCTTGAAGAATATTTCTCTGATCCTGTAAATCCAATTTGGGCTGACCCTGATGCTACATATTTCAAAGAGATTAATATCAATCTTTCAGAATTATATCCTTTGGTAGCAGCTCCCCATCATGTAGATAATGTTAAAAGTCTTGCTGATGTTGCAGGTACTCAGGTTCAACAGGGTTTGATCGGTACATGCACTAACGGACGAATTGAAGATATCAGGGAGGCCGCAGAGGTGATTCGTGGCAAGCAGATCAAGCCTGGTTTTCAACTATTGGTTATTCCTGCATCCCGTGAAATCTATTTGCAAGCAATGAAAGAAGGTCTCGTGGAAGATCTGCTTTCAGCCGGTGCAAATTTTTTGAGCTCATCATGTGGTCCATGCCTGGGAACCGGACAAGGAATTCCTGCTGATGGTATCACAGTTATTAGTACTGCAAACAGAAACTTCAAAGGACGAATGGGGAATCCCAATTCTTCAATTTATCTGGCCTCACCTGCAACAGTTGCCGGTTCTGCTTTAACGGGCATGATTACTGATCCCAGGGATAAACCCGGAAAGGAAATGTTTCGAACTGAAAGGGCAGAAAGCCAAACTCCTGAAATTAATGCCGATGAAGATCGGTATGCAAATGCTGTATGGGACTATTCTGATCAGCATAATGTCAATACCGATCAAATGTTTGCTGGTAATATGACATACAATGTTTTAAGCTCAGATGGTGAAGCTATTATGCCTTACCTCTTTGCAGGTTTTGATCCCACTTTCTCAGGTAGAGTTCAGAGCGGAGATATTTTAATTGCCGGAGATAATTTTGGCTGTGGTAGCTCAAGAGAGCATCCGGCAGTTGGTCTTGCTCATGCAGGCGTTCAGGCAGTAATTGCAAAATCTGTGAATAGAATCTTTTACAGATCAGCAATCAACCAGGGGCTTACATTGATTGTTCATCCGGAAGCTGTGGATGCATTCAATTCAGGAGATACTTTGGAGATTAAATTCGAAGAAGGTGAGATTCTTGTGGCTGGAAAAAAGTACAGTTTTGAACCCCTGCCGGATAAACTCATGGATATTATTCGCAAAAAAGGTTTAGTGAACTGGATCAAGAGTTCTGATTAATGGATATTTGAGTGTGAATAAAACCGTTTAAAAGTAATTCCACAGCCATCAAAAAACACATGAAAATTGCTATATTTTTAGCTTTTGAGGGGATTGTTGTGTTGTAGCTCTATTAATTAAAACTCTTGAATCATGAGGCGTTATCCCAAATTATTGAAATGGCTGGTTGTGGCGGTACTATTAATCCCGGTATGGAGCTTCCTGATTTGGCTAATTAAACCGGTTAAGCCCATTGATATTTTCATAATGGACAAGACAGTGCTCTTTAGTAAAGGGGACGAACACCGATCATTTAACTGGCTACTGGCGCATCATAAATATTCAAAACCCAATAAGAAACTCTATAATATAGAGAATGACTATTGGGGATTTTTTCCAATTGAAAGAGGTGAATCTTTCTTTGTGACAGATCTGGACTCATTGTCATATTATCAGATTGATTCTATTGCCTATCAAAAAGACATGACCTATTTTACTGATATGTACGGTATGTATGTGTTTGAATGGTACAGAGATACAATATTGTGGAAAGAAAGATCTGCAGAGATTTACGGTGGGCTAACGGAGAAAGAGCTTCATTTTCTTCAAATGATGAAAGCTCAACAAAAATTACTCATTACAGAGTTTAATTTCTATCATCACCCAACTCCAGGATACATTAGGCACGAAGCTGAGAAATTGATAAATACGGAATGGACCGAATGGATAGGGCGATATTTTGATCCTTTGATTTATCCTGATAATGAAGAGCTCCCTGCATGGGTGTACGATAATTACAGAGCCCAGCATGGAGGTAAATGGCCATTTACAAAAGCGGGAATCGTATTTGTGAGATCAGATGATACCATCGAAATTTTGGAAATTGACACTCATCTGAATGTGGAAATACCATATATCTATACTGGAAGATATGGCAGAAAAACATATGGCTTACCCAGGAAAATCCACTATCCATTCTGGTTTGATATATCTCTTCCGGCAAATGATAGTAACCTGATCGTTTCAAGTTTTCAAATTGAGCCTAACCTCAAAGGTGATTCAATATTGCGTAGATTTAATATACCAACACGTTTTCCGGCGCTGATGGAATCGACCGGACCTTCACCATATTATTATTTTGGTGCTGATTTCTGTGATAATCCCATTAAGGACAGATCGGCTTATTTTGCTGGCTCAGGATGGCTTGACTTCATGTTTTACGATAATGATTTACTTCGCAGAGAAAAATTCTTCTATGAATATTACAGGCCCCTTATGAGGAAGATTATGAGAACGTATTATAAAGATCTGAAACGTGATTAGATCAAGGATTATTCAGCATTCAGTAAGATGGATTATTATTTGTCTGATGGCTATGGTTTGGGCCTGTAATCCTTATTCAAAAGTAACATCATTTGATCGCACAATCGAGTTTTCTGGGATAAAATGGAAAGTTAAGAAGGGATCGGAGCGAGTAGGTCCGGGACCAAATTGGTTTAGTAATTCCCCTGATAATGTATGGGTTGATGAGTATGGAAACCTCCACCTTAAAATCCGCTGGGAAGATGATCGATGGACTTGTGCTGAAGTGGTAACTAAGGATTATTTTGCTTATGGGAAGTACTATTTCCAGATTATCGGGCAGTTGGATGAATTGGATCCATCAGTGGTTTTGGGTTTGTTTACCTGGTCAGACAAGGGAGATAATAACAGGGAAGTCGATATTGAGTTTTCGACATGGGGTAATTCAGCTGACCGCTCTAATGCTCAATATGTGGTGCAGCCCGCACATATTCGGGGTAATCGTTACCGGTTTCCCATCCGGCAGGAAGGATCATACACTACACATCAATTCTCATGGTATCCTGATTTTGTAAATTTTTATAGTTATCATGGACACGTTCTGGCCAATGACCAGGTTGCCACTCCAATTAAGTTCTGGGTTTATCCGAAGAAATTGCGAAAACCCAGGAAGGTTAATATCCGGATAAATTTGTGGCTCTACAAAGGAAACCCTCCCGTTGGGGAGGAAGAAGTTGAAATTATCATCAAAAAATTTCATCACGAGGCAATTTAATACTAGCAGAGTCCCAAAAAAGATATTTATTAACTTTGCATAATATGTTACAAAAGAAGAACTGTATACATGAGTATAGTGTCAGGATATAGGTTTTGGAGAATTTTCTTTATTGGGATTGTGCTTGTCATCTTCCCGGGCATGTTATTTAGTCAGGTGTTAATCAATGAATTTCAGGCCAGAAATACTAGCACTATTGCTGATCCTGATTCTGCAAAATATGGTGATTGGGTTGAAATATATAATGTTTCTCTGCAGCAGACTGATCTCTCCGGATGGGTATTGACAGATGATACAACTGAACTTGAGAAGTGGTTTCTTCCGCAAAATACTTTCATTGATCCTCAATCCCACATTCTGATTTGGGCTGACGGACTTGATTTTGGAATGCATACAAATTTTAAACTCAGTGGTTCGGGAGAAATGATTTTACTATTGGATGAATCTGGTGAAATAGCTGATTCCTTGTCGTTTGGGGAACAAGTGGAAGATTTGAGCTTTGGAAGGAAGGGAGATGGTGGTGAAGAATGGATTTTCCTGGCTAATGCAACACCAGGATCATCTAATCCCAGTGAAGGAAGTCTGGCAAAAATGGTTGATCCGATCCCGAACATTGAGAGCGGATTCTACATTGGGTCTCAATCGATCTCTTTTATTTCTCCTGAAGATGGGGATGTTTATTATTCTACTGATGGTACAAATCCATATCCCTCAGGCATCTTGTATGTTGGAAATCCTTTGACTATAACTAAGACCACTGTGATTCGGTTTCAGGCCTGGAAGAAGGATTATCTCCCTTCAGATATTATAACCAATACGTATTTTATCAATGAATCTACTTCATTGCCCGTATTTTCAATTACGACAGAGCCAAATAACTTATGGCACCTTGACTATGGGATTTATACTGAGGGAAGAGGATTTGTGTGGCCCGATGGAAATTATATGCAAAACTGGGAGAAAATTGCTCATGGCGAATTCTGGGATGCTGAAGGGAATAAGCAAATCAGTCAGTATGGTGGGATTGAGATTGCAGGAGGACTAACCAGAACTGCAAACCAAAAATCTCTTCGCTTCAAAGCTAAAGGTGATTTAGGACCCGGCAAATTGAATTATAAGTTTTTTGAGACTAAAAACCTGGATGAGTTTGAAGAAGTTTTACTCAGGAGCTCGGGTAATGATTGGGGACTAACAATGATGGCTGACGGTATGATGCAATCTATTATTGCCAACCGCCTCGATGTGGATTGGCAGGCTTATCAACCGGCAATAATGTTCCTGAATGGTGAATATTGGGGAATACACAATATTCGCGAACGAATCGGACCTGATTACATACAGGATAACTTTGGATTGGGAAAGAATGAAATAGACTTTGTCGCTGGTGGCTGGGATGCCAAAACAGGTACAAATGAAGAATATGTTGCTCTGGAAAGGTATATTATTGATCACGATCTGTCAATTAGTGAATACTATCAATATGTCTCCTCGAGAATTGATATTAATGCCTTTATTAATTATCTCATTGTTGAAATATTTGTTGGAAATCTTGACTGGCCTGGCTCAAACACAAAGTGCTGGCAGAAGATTGATGGCTCTGGTAAGTGGAGATGGATATTATATGATCTTGACTGGGGCTTCCTTGATAGCGATATAAATGTTTTCCTTAATGCTGTTGATCCTACTTGGCAATATGCTAATACTGATATTTTACAGGGCCTGATGGATAATCAGGGATTTGTTGAACAATTCAGGAAAGCAATGGTTTATCATATGAACACAACATTTTCAAGGGATAGAATGATTCATGTTATTGATAGTGTTCAAAACCTTATCAGGCCTGAAATGATGAGACATATTGAACGGTGGTACGGAGAGCATGGTTGGACATATTACAGCGAATCATCTGGTATGTTTGAACAACCATGGATCGAGGATTTTGCAACATGGGAGGATAATGTTCAGGATTTCCGTGATATAGCTAATGTACGTGGAGAGTATGTCCTGCAGCAAATGATGGATTTCTTTAGTAAACCAGAAAGTTTTGCACTGGAGCTGAGTGTCGATCCTCCGGGTTCAGGATCTATTCTTTATGATAATTTTGGCTTTGTGGAAGACAAGACAGCATGGATAGATCTGGGGCCACAATCACCAGAAATACAAGCACTAAATAAGCCAGGATATCTCTTTTCACATTGGGAAATTACGGTTGCTGATTTTATAGCAGGTGAAATAACCGAACTGGTAAAGAAAAGATCTGAATGGAAATACTGGGATAAAGGCAGCAGACCAGCCAGCTCCTGGAATCAAACTGATTATAATGATTTGGCATGGTCTTCAGGAAATGGAGTTTTTGGATATGGCCATAGCTATGTTTCAACAATAATGAATTTTGGAACAGATGAAGGGAACAAGTATATTACCACATACTTTCGTAAGGAATTTACTATAAACGATAAAAATCAGTTTGCTCCTGTCGAAATCAATGTTCAGAGGGATGATGGCATAGTCATTTATCTGAATGGTCAGGAAATGACCAGAATGAATATGGGGCCAGGATCTGTTGAATATAGTACTTTGGCTTCTGAAGGTGTGTCAGGATCTGACGATAAAATCTATTATAGCGAGGAGATTAATGGGTTTTCATTCAGAGATGGTAAGAATGTTCTGGCTGTTGAGGTGCATCAGGTTTCTCCGGGAAGTTCGGATCTTACCTTTGATATGAACCTGATGGTTGAAGTACAATTCACTGATGGTCAAACAACTCAATCAAGTAATCCTGTACTGAATCAGAGTTATTCTGGAAAAACACAGCTTGTGGCAGTTTTTAGTGATGATAATTTCCTTCCGGATTTAGTCATTAATGAAATTATGCCTCGTAATTATGATTTTTACGCAGATGAGACCGGAGCTTTCAGAGATTGGGTTGAAATTTATAATAGTGGTGATCAGGATGTTGTAATTAATGGCTTTTATATGACCGATGATTTTAATGAGCCAAAAAAACATACTATCAGCAAAGCTGATCCTGTTCCAATTATGATTGGTGCAGGTGAGTACAGGTTATTCTGGACTGATGAACAAACTGTCTTAGGCTTTGATCATGTTGGATTCAGACTCACCAGTGAAGGCGAGCAAGTTGGATTTGGATGTGATATTGACGGACAGTTTCAATGGCTTGACACTTTGACTTTCCCCAGTATCGAGAGGAATGTATCATATGGTAGGGAAACGGATGGGAGCAATGAATTGGTGATGTTTAAAAAATATCCGACTCCAGGAGCCAGTAACATAGCTGATCCTGATACAGTCGATATACCGGATAATATTCCTTTTATTCTGCATCAAAATGCTCCAAATCCTTTTTATGAATCTACAAAAATCATGTTTGACGTGGCCATTGAGCAACACCTCGTTTTAACCATTTTTGATATGAAAGGATATCCGGTCAGGAATCTTATAGATGAGGATTTCAAGCGTGGATCATACTTTGTTGATTGGGATGGAAGAGATGATCAGGGAAAATTACTTGATCCCGGAATTTACATTTATCGCATGGTCGGACTATATCTATGGGATGCATGGAAGATGATACTTGAATATTAAATTTGACAACAATTATTGCCATTAGTGGTTTTATTACAATTCCTTATTAACGATGATGGGCAAGTATGGACTAAAACCCTCAGTGACCTGCGTTAGAATCAATCTGGTTCTAATTATCATCATAATTCTATGCAGTTTCTTTTCAGTTATGGATCTCTCTGCGCAGGAAGTAAAAGATTTAATTAATCGCCATTCAATCTGGCATTATAATGATCAGGGCCATGATTTGGGAACCACATGGGTGACTGAGGATTATAGCACTTCTGAATGGGAATATGGAGCAGGGAAATTTGGCTACGGTGAGGATGACATTTCAACGGAATTGTTCTATGGAAACGATCCGGCAGACAAAACAATAACTTACTATTTTAGAAAAAAGTTTTATTTGCCTGATCCTGAGAAATACAATTCTATAGAAATAGAGCTACTCAGAGATGATGGCGCCGTAGTTTATTTGAACGAGCAGAAGATCCTGCTCTCTAATATGCCAGAAAAGACGGGATTTGATGTCCTTGCATTAACTTCTACTGGTGGTGAAGATGAAAGTAGATATTATAGCTACTCATTAAGTGCTGCAGATTTAATTGAAGGTGAAAACACTCTGGCAGTTGAGATACATCAGGCAGATCCAGCCAGTACTGATTTGGGATTTGACATGGCCTTGTCAGCTTCAGAACGCTTTCCAAAAACTGTTATAATTAATGAGGTTTATGCTACTAATCATTCAACTTTCATCGAAGGAGATTTTAATCAATTTTCTGATTTAATTGAATTATATAATGTTTCAGATGAACAACAGGATATCTCAGGGTATTTTCTCAGTGATGATCCTTCTGAAACTGAAAAATGGCGTATACCAAATAACATTAAACTTGGCCCTGGCGAGTTTGTTCTTTTTTATGCTGATAATCGCGATACCCTCAGACATACTAATTTCCAGCTATCCTCAAACGGTGAAATTTTAGGGCTATATGATTGGCAGGGAGGAATTGTTGATACTCTGATCTTTCCAAAGCAGGAAACTGATATATCGTATGGAAGAAACCCTGATAATATAAATGAAAACCAATTCTTCTCAGAATCCACTGTTGGTACTAATAATGGATTAGGCGTTAACTCTTCTGATCGTGTAGCAAAACCAGTGTTTAGCATAGCAGGGGGGATTTATACTTCTGGAATACAATTGAGTATTGGGAATGTTAATAAATCTGGAAAGATCTATTACACATTAAATGGCAGCACTCCGGATATCTATTCCCATGAATACAATAGTCCACTTTCTATAAATGAAACGCAGGTTGTTAAAGCAAGGATAATACAAGATGGAGTGTTACCCAGTCTCGTTGAAACGAATACCTATCTGATTAATGAGGGAATAAATCTTCCAATCGTTTCAATTGCTTTAGAGGATGATTATTTATACAATAATGAAATTGGGTTTTATATTGATGAGAATGTTAAGGATAGAAAGGAATGGGAGCGCCCGGCAACATTTGAACTATTTGAAGAGGATGGTTCTCTTGCATTCATCGCCAATGTTGATATAAGACTATTCGGTAGAGGAGCTATTAATTTTCCTCAGAAATCACTGGCAATATTTCCCAGGGAAACAGATGGTAAGAATTATATTGATTATCCAATTTTCCCCAGTTCTGATTTGCAGTATTTTGAAAGTTTTATTCTCAGAAGTTCTAGTGATGATTGGAGATACACCCTGTTTAAGGATGGAATGATTCAGAGCGCTATTGAGAATCAAACCTCCCTGGATGTGCAAGCTTTGAAGCAGAGTATTCTTTTCATTAATGGGGAGTATATGGGGATTCATAATTTCAGAGAAAAATATAATGAATCCTATTTGGCCAAGCATCATGGAATAGACCCCAATGGAATTGATCTGTTATATATTGACAATGACTTCTCACCAGCATATATTGAGATTAAAGCAGGAGATGCTGCTGCATATAAAATATTACTTAATTTTATTGAACACAATGATTTAACAATTGATTCGAATTTCGATTTTGTTGAGTCAATGATTGATGTTGATAATTTTATAGATTACATCTCAGCA
>Ga0233437_1001378_pt1 | contig 44786 bp, 32 predicted proteins | sample SI_122_August201_FD_182714 | JGI IMG/M metagenome (GOLD analysis project Ga0233437, IMG submission 182714) | Seawater microbial communities from Saanich Inlet, British Columbia, Canada - SI_122_August2016_200_MG | ecosystem: Environmental > Aquatic > Marine > Inlet | place: Canada: British... | reverse complement strand
TAATGCTCCAGGCTGGTATTTTTCAAAACTCTCTTCCCCATCTCCGCCATACATATTAGAAGCAGGATTTTGAAAAATACCAGCCTGGAGCATTAGAGCTTCAGATGCGCTGGCAATGGGCAACGCTGATAGGTCTTCTGCACTTAGAAAGATCGTACTTGAGGCATCGTCTGCCTGTATCAAAGGTCTTCCGGCAGTCACGACAACTTCAGCACCAAGCAGGGCTTCAGAGCCCATCTCAGCATTTAGAGTGGTCGTAAGATCAACCAGAACCCGTACATCATCGACACGATATGCGGTATAGCCAATCATAGAAAAACGTAGGGTATAACTGCCAGGAGGAATTTGGAGAATAAAGAAGTCTCCATGGATATCCGTTGAGGCACCCAGATATGTATTGTCTAAAATTACATTTACACCGGTGATAGGTTTACCAGTTTCTAAATCTGTGACACGTCCCTTAATCTTACCGGTAACGGAAGCAAAAAGAAGACTCGGTAAAATTAATAACAGGAGGACAAAAACAGTTATAGTGTTTTTCTTAGCACGATATCTTGAATGGATTACCATGACAAACCCCAATCTCCTGAATCTTTATAGTCTAATACCTAGCTTACAATATCCATCTTTGCCAACTTGGCAGCTAATCGGTCAATTGCGATCAAAAGATGATCGTGAATAAGTTTTGCAGCGCCAGGGCCATCTTTTGCCCGGAGCGCTTTAATGATATCAACACGAACTGTATAGTCTTCTTCTGCCACAGGAAGCAACTTGGGAAGGAGTTCTTCCTCCTGGGCAAATATTTTACTGGTAACCTTCATCAGTTCATACAACACGATATTTCCAGAAGCTTTAGCTGTGTATATATGAAACTTCATATGTAAATCCACAACATCATCTTCACCAATAAGTTCCGCTTCCTGACTCATCAAGTTTTCAAGATAGGTTAAGTCTTCTTCGGTGGCCCGTTCGGCGAGTAGCATGAGAGCCTGTGGTTCCAGAACGCTCATCACTTGCAAATGATCCAAAAGGATACGAGGTGAAGGTTTACGGTTCAGTGGGTTGGCAATAAACAAATCCTCAATTTGCTCTGAAACAAAGATTCCCGAACCATGACGAATGATTAAAGCGCCAACAGTCTCTAACATTTTTAAAGCTTCTCGAAGTGTGGGATAGCCCACACCAAACATTTCTGAAAGTTTTTTTGTGGAAGGAAGTTTATCGCCTGGCTTAAAGCTATTATTGACGACATAGGTCATAAGCTCTTCTGCAAGCCGATCAGGCAAACCCTGTCTACGAATGGGTTTAATTGCCGCCATAATTCTCCTTTATATATTGGTCAAATGACCAAACTACTTCAATTTAAAGTATTTGAAATGAACTTACAAGTATATTCCATTTCAGCAGTCGACCGTAAGCCACACGCACGGTCGGAAACAAACAAATTCAGCCTATCATAAAGTTCTGTGGAAGGTAGTTATCAAATGACTTGATCACCACTGTTTTTTTGCCTAAAATGCGCGCGACCCAAGGGGAGAGCCCTTGCATATACATATTATGTGTATTTGGGTCCTTAAATTTCTATAGAATTGAGATAGTATGAAAATCGACGAAATCCTAGTAGTGCATCATAGTCATCTTGATGTCGGTTACACTCACACCCAACCCGTACTCATGGAACTGCAACGAGAGTTCCTGGATGAAGCCTTAAGACTTTTGGACCATACAGCAGATTGGGCTGATGAAGCGAGTAAACCTCGCTGGACAATTGAAGTAACTGCCCAACTCACAAAGTGGCTAGAAACAGTTTCAGAAAAAGATTTACAACGATTTACCGACTATGCTCAAGCTGGACGTATTGGCGTTTCTGGTATGCAGTACAATAGCACTCCCCTAACTGATGCAATTGGACTGGCTACTCAACTAAATCCTATTCGAGACATCCGAAAGCAATTTGGTATCCCGATTACAACTGTGAACCAGCATGATGTTAATGGTATCCCCTGGCCCTTTGTTGATATTGCTAAAGATTCCGGTATTGAGCTGCTCATCATGGCAGTCAATATTCATTTTGGAGGATCAATTGATAACCGGCCATCCATTTTTAACTGGCGAGGGCCTTCCGGTCAAACAATTAAAGTAATGAATGGTGCTCACTATACCATGTTTGACCAGTTACTCAATACTTGGGATAATAATTTAGAGAGCATGGCAAAGGGATTCGATGATTATAAGATACATCTTGAGAAACGGGGTTGGCCTCATAATTTTGTTTACCTGACCACTGCTGCTGCACCTGTTTGCTGGGACAATTCTCCACCTAACCTCTCTGTCGCCAAGCTGATCCAACGCTGGAATGCAGAAGGTCGTAGCCCGCACATTCGCTATGTTACACCAGACCAACTCCGCCAGCGGATCGACAATATTCCTGACGAGAAGCTACATACACTTGAGGGAGACTGGACTGATTTTTGGAATTTTGGTGCGGCCTCGACTGCGCACTCACTAAAAATAAGTCGTAATACAAAACGACGCCTGCAAACCGCTCGGCTTCTGCGGGCAAAACGAAGTGATATTGAAACACACGCCTGCAGACTCGACACAAAAGCCCAAAACATCCTTAATCTATTTGATGAGCATACCTGGGGGGCCTTTAACACCAAGCAGCATACCCATCCATTTGCTCGCTCGCAAGCTCACCTAAAAACAACTCTGCCTTATGAGGCCGAAGGTTTAAGTGAATATCTGATTGTGAATGAATTAGAAGCCCTGGCTGGAAATGCTTGGGACTCCGATACCCAAACAGGCGTTTTAGTTGTAAATCCATCAGGACTCAATCGAGAAGTACCTGTACCCGTAAACGAATTTTGGCCTATGGAAGGAAAACGGCTTCGGACAGCCCGCATGGCTTGGCCGACTCGCTACGGTAATTTGGAAGATGCTCCTTTATTTGGACCCGTTGAATTGCCACCCTATAGTTGGCGCTACTTTAAATTTGATGACCTCAAGCCAATGCCAAAAACGAACCCACTTTTAGACTCAGGCCTGGTGACAGAAGCTGTACCCATTCAACGCCTTAATATTAATGAGAAAGAAGTTATCACAACCGCCACTGGTTTTCTCGAATCCCCACGTCACCGTATTGAATATGACACAGGTACCGGTCGTATAACCAGCGTCTTCGACAAGACCCTAAATTGGGAGATACTACCCGCTGATAGTGATTTGACTTTTTTCCAAATTGTTAGAGAAGAACCAGATCCGTTGATCAACAATCACCGTACTGCTATGTATGCTAGGAATGTTGAACTTGAAAAATTTGACAAGTCTGGATGGCAAACTGATTGGAAAGCTAGACGTCAGTCAGCATTGAGGCCCATTGCAAACCATGTTGAAACAGCTCCAGATCATATTACACTCGTATTGGAGTTTGAGATGGTCGGTCTCTCCCGTCTAGAGCAACGAATCACGCTACGGGCAGATAGTGATGTAATAGATTTAACCCTGGATGTAGACAAAAATGATATCCAGAGCCCAGAAAGTTATTACCTGGTCTTTCCACTTGCTATGGATGCAGGCTGGCGAGGTCATTATGATACGGCTGGTGTTCCCTTGGAACTTGATCAGCAACAATTACCAGATGTCTCTCGTGACTGGGTCACCGTTGATAGTTTTGCCAGCATGGATCATTTAGATCAGGGTCACTCAGTTCAATTGTTCTGCCCTGACGCACCTCTCGTCATGCATGGTGACTTTAATTTTGGTAAACGCAGTACATCTGTAAGCCGACCAGAAAACCCTATGCTCTTGGGCTGGCCATTCAACAACTATTGGGATACAAATTTCCCTGCTTCTCAGCCCGGTAGAATAACATTGCGGTATGGATTTACATCGAATGGACCTATGGATATATCCAAGACCTCTCGTCAAGCTCACGCTTTTGGTCAGCCAGTAGAGATTCACCCTGCTTTAGCAGAACCTGTCTCAAATGCAGGTCAGTTTATCGATCTCAAAGGCAAAACCACAACCTTGCTAGTGATGCGCCAAGCTAGAACCAATCGCGGCATTCTGCTAACCCTGCTCAACACAGGGAGTGCTGTTGAAACACAACAGATTATACTACCGGGAATTGAATTGAGTGCTGCATATTTCACCAATGCACTTGAAGAGCTCTTGGAAATAATTAATGCGATTGATGATGACACTTTGACTGTCAGTCTGGATCCCGGCAAGGTTACATTTATCTATCTGCAATTAGTCGAAGAGCATTCCTGAATTGAATCTTAAGCAAAAGCAGTTGGATGGTGTTTTATCCAGGCCAATAAATTTGGACTATCTACTGTATCAGCCAGTTGCTCCACCACCTACAGAAGGTTATCCCCTGATCCTTTCACTTCATGGTGCAGGTCAAAGGGGAAATGATCTAGCATTATTGGAAAATCACGGCTTGCTAGCCCATGTTCAAAATCAAGACGATTTTCCTTTTCTGGTGTGCACGCCCCAATGCCCAGAAGGTGATACCTGGCTTCTCTATCTTGACGAACTATTAAGCCTGCTAAATGAAGTGACCAAGCAGTACCCTGTCGATCCAGACCGGGTGATTGTAAGTGGTCTATCTATGGGTGGTAATGGAACATGGCTCCTATCCTGTAAGGCACCCGAACGATTTGCTGCAGCAGTTCCAATCTGTGGCTGGGGAGACTGGATTATGAATTTCCCTGACCGAGTTGAGGAGATGAAGTCGGTACCAACTTGGGCTTTCCATGGCGCTGATGATGATACTATCCCACTTGAAGAATCAGAAAAAATGGTGAATGCCTTAAAACAGGCAGGAGGCGATGTAAAGCTCACTACATATCCTGGAGTTGGACATGAATCTTGGGATTTAGCCTATAATGATAAAACATTATATCATTGGCTTGCAGTACAGCGGAGAAAACGATGAATCATAGTGATGGCGTATTTGAAAGCATTCCAACCCGCTTTCCACGACCCTATTTATATCAAAAACTGAAATTAAAAGATCACCCCGACCTATTGGAGGAATTTGATCTACTGGTCGATGAAGCCACAACAATGGCACATCCAAAAGCCATTTTTCGGTCAGCTACTATTCAATCCCGTGGAAATGATTTTATCGAAATTGATGGCCATCGACTGAACTCCACTCTGCTCGCTTCCCAACTGGTAACAAGTGATAGCATCTACCTTGTCGCAGCAACCTGTGGTGAGGAATTAGAACAGTGGGCTGCCCAAATAAAGGACCCTCTGAAACAGTATTGGATTCATGTCGTTCTGGGGATAGCTCTAGAACGAGCTATGCGTTACCTAAGACAGCACCTAAATTCAATCTATCACCCTGGACACCTTAGTGTGATTGAACCAGGAGCCAATAAATACTGGTCGCTTGAGGGTCAGGATGTACTTTTTAAATTATTAGGCGATTTGCCTGAGAAAATCGGGCTATCATTGAATCCAGGCTACATCATGCAGCCATCTAAATCAATTTCCGGGGTTATGTTTCCGACAAATAAAGTAATCAATCGTTGTCGTTTGTGTGATTCCGAGACCTGCTTCGAGCGAACCCGTCAATTTGATGCCTCGCTATTTCTCTAAAATCAATTCTGTGTCATACTTCAATGGAATCAGTTGGACATACAGCTTGAGTTGGATTTAGTTTAGTGTAAGCTCAGCTAGATTCAGGAAAGAACATGGCATCTGCAAAGCTATCTTGAAAATCCGGAATTGTGGCTAACTCAACATGCTTTGTTAAATTTCTAATTTCCTGAATCTCAAGATCATTTTGCTCTCTAAGTGCCAATTTAGCACCCCTCAAAGCACTATTCCCGATGGAAACCACCTGATCCAGGGAGCACTCCAGGAGTCCCATGCGTTGCGCTTTATCTGTGTGAATGTAATTACCGAATGCACCTGCAAGATAAACAGCCTTTAAATCACCCATTTCAAGATTGGCCTCTTTCAAGAGTATACGAAAACCAGCACCGATAGCTCCCTTTGCAAGTTGTACTTCGCGAATATCGCGTTGGGTCAGGCGTAGAAGCCCAGACAGTTCCCAATGATCTCCGCAGCGTAACCGGCCATCAACTTCAATGATTCCCTGCTCAAGACCCAAGGCCATAGCATCTACCAAACCACTTCCACAAATTCCGCGAGGTTCTCCGCCACCAATGACATGCACTTTTACTTCTGCATCTTCCAGATAGACTTCACTAACTGCCCCAGTAATAGCTGACATACCCATACCAATTCCCGCACCTTCAAATGCGGGCCCAGCTGCGGCCGAGACGCACAAAAGGCCATTCTGGTTACCAATCACCATCTCTCCATTGGTACCCAGATCCAGGAGCGCTACTGGCTCATTAGATTGATGCATCCCCGTTGCTAGAATACCAGCTAGAATATCACTTCCAACAAACCCACCTAGGTTTGCTAGAATACTGACTGTTGGATTACCTGCTAGATCCCAGCCCAAATCTTTTGCCTGGAAGTCAGCACTATCAAGCGATGTTGGCGTAAAAGGGAAATGAGCCAGTGACTGAACAGACAGCCCAGCAAAAAGATGGTGCATCGCTGTATTGCCAACCAGAACGATCCTTTTCAGTTCCGGTGCATCATCTTTTGGTAAAAGTTGGATAATAAGTTCATAAACCTGGTCGCGAATGAGGGAGGCCATTTTATTACTGCCGGAATCATCACGAAGGGCATGATCCAGACGACTCATTACATCTGCCCCATATCGCCCCTGTGGATTCAACGCGGTTGCTGTACCAAGAATATCTAGACTTGATCGATCCACCAATTGAGCAGCCAGAGTTGTGGTGCCAATATCAACAGCGATCCCCAGGCCTTGATCAGTAGTTTTAGTCTGAGCGACATGGGTATCCGCTAGAATATCCATATCAATTGATGGCATTTCTAAAGTTAGATCACCCTCAACTGATGCTTGACAAGCCAAACGCCATCCATTGGCTAACTCATCCTCATCCAGATTGATATCATCTGCCTCAGTAATGGGAAGGCTCCCTTCACTGACTCTTAATAAGCAACCTCTGCAAGACCCTGTTCCACCACAGGGAAATTCTAATCCCTGATCAAATAAACAGTCGCGTAGAGCAGTACCCAGAGGTACATCTAATATCACCCCAGAAGGTCGTAATTCTACTGTTGCCAAAATATCTTACTCCCCATCATATTACTGCTAGCGGGATGAATTTACTGAGTTGCAGCCACTGCTTCGACACCATCTGCGGCTGAAGCAGCATATAAGTCTGCTCCGATTGATTTGGCATATTCTGCAGTTACCGGCGCACCACCAATAATCACTTTAGCTTTTACACCAGCAGCCTTAAGATCTTTGATAATTCCCTCCATATTCACCATTGTTGTGGTAAGGAGAGCTGAGATACCTATAAAATCAGGTTCTATTTCTTTGGTTTTTTCAATGAACTGAGCACTTGAAACATTGACACCCATATCCACAACTTTATAACCAGCGCCTTTAAACATAATGGCGGCCAAGTTCTTGCCAATGTCATGTAGATCACCCTGGACTGTACCTACGAATATGGTACCTTTAGCTTTTACACCACTATCGGCCAGTAGGGGTTCTAAAATATTTAGGCCTGCTGTCATGGCACGGGCTGCAATAAGCATCTCAGGGATAAAGGCCTGTCCAGCTTTAAAACGATCACCGATTACCTTCATACCAACGATCATGGCATCATCCAAAATCATTGCGGCAGTAGCACCTTCGGATAACGCCTGGTTGGTTAATTCTACAACCTTATTTGCATTTCCATTGACCAGGTTCTCCTGGATTTGCTCGAGTGTGTTCATATTAGGTTTTTCCTATTTTTCTTTATTATCAAAAATTTTCTATTTAACCACGAGTAGTGAATCCGTTAACCCTAGGGCCTTTTTATGGGAACAATGGCATCAAACATTGCAATAATATTTTCAACCGGAACACCAGCTAAAATATTGTGCACCTGCTGGAAAACGAAACCGCCCCCGGGGTTCAAAATAGTCAACTGTTCTTTTACATGTTTGCTAACATCCTCCGGATTACCTAGAGGTAATATCTCACGTGTATCACATCCTCCACCCCAGAGACAGAGTCTATCATGATACTTATCTTTCAACAGCTGGCTATCCATTCCATCACAAGATATTTGGACTGGATTTATAGCATCCAAACCCGCTTCAATCAAATCATTCAAGAGAGGTTCTACTCCACCACAACAGTGCAGCTGGACCTTTACATCTGCCAGCTCTTTGGCTCGATGCCAGAGTTGTGAATGATAAGGTTTGAAATAATCCCTATACATTTGAGTCGACATGAAGGGGCCGGTTTGAGTGCCCAGGTCATCCCCAAATAACACGATATCAATATATGGTCCTACAGCTCCCAACCATTTCTCCAGATTCGCTAAATGAAGGTCTGTCAGTTTTTGGCTGAATCGTTTGATGGCATCAGGGTAAAGTCCAAGATAAAGGAGATATTTCTCCATCCCGATTAGATACTGAGGAATCTCAAATAGATTGCCACCAAATAACCCAATGATCGCCCGATCAGTTTCGCCACGGAGCCTCTTTGCCCCTTCAGCCAGTTCAGCTAGACCTGCTTCATCCATTGCCAGGTGGCTACCGGGTGCGGCAATACCCGTCCATTGTGTATAAGCAAATTGTTCAGTGAGATCGTCAAAGGAATCATTCTCAAAGTCTACATCAGCCATAGGAAAATGACATTGCTCAAAGAAAAAGCTATCTTTAACCTGCACACCTAATCGTGTCCCATCACCGGCCAAAAGATACTGGTCACCATCTACATTTTCCATTTCGATAAAGGTTGGGATTTTACAGGGTGTACCATCTGGAAGTATCCAATCTTTCCAGTCACCATCTGATAACATAAATGCTCTTCCCAGTTCAACCGTATCAACATTGAGTGCATCCAATACTTCTGGCTCCACAATGGCAAGTTGCTGGATCATGTCGTATACATATATATGCCCTGTTTTTATCCCCAGAGCTTCTTTCAGTTTTGCATAAGTAACAGCCATAATACCACTTGATCGATGACCACCAAAATCAATTGCTGGTCGATCAGTCGGCATATGATTGATTGCTGCCATGATTCGTTCACGTGAATTCATAAGCTATATCCTCTCTCCTAATTATCTCTATTTTTCATTTGCCAAGGTCACTGGCTTTCCAGTACCAAAGAACCACGGTAACACATCAACTAGATGTTGCCGCCAATTTCCCCAGGTATGACCTTCAGGATATTCACGGTAATTAATTTCATAACCTTTTTCAACCAAGGTGGCAGCCATCCGACGGTTGGCTGCAAGAAAATCATTCTCTGCAGTTGGTAACATACCACCACCCACCTGGGTTTCATAGGTTCCACAATCCAGGGCCAACTTTAGCTCAAGCTTTTCTGATTCACGATACAATCCAATAAGGCTATCATTTTTGAAGGACATGTAGCCAGATTGGCTATAAGCTAGGCCAAATACATCTGGACGGTTAAATCCAATATAGTGGGCACCCAAGCCTCCATAAGAATCGCCAGTTATCAATCGTGTTTCAGGTCCCTTGCCAATAGGATAGCGTGATTCAATATAGGGCACCAGTTCTTCAGCAAGAAAACTTACAAATTCAGGGCTAATTCCATATTCGGTCTCCCGATTTGGTGTTCCGCTTTTCTCCCAATTCGGCGGCGTCACAAAAACTGCCATGAGGGGAGGGATTTCATCACTATTTATCAGGGATGCTAAAGCGGTAGGCATATGAGCATAAGCAACATATCCCAAGCCATCTAGAAAATAGATACTCCCAGTAATCTCACTAGCCTCAACACCAGATGGTTTCCATACATGAATGAGGTGTTCGTAGGGTAAAATTCCTGCGGGGAGAATATGTTCATCTAATCCATCGCTACTACTCTTATGGCCATCCCGGAAAGGTGCAAAAATACTAGAGTATTTGTATCCTGGCATTGCAAGCTCACTCATGAGCCCAAATCCATTTGAAACGCGATAAGGATTAAGCGTATCAATACTGGGCCAAACATCCGGCTCACTCTGTAGCCAATACTGCAGTCTGGCGTTTGTTTCGGAAGTCAGACTATAATAATGGAGCTCCGACTCAGCCAATCTGGTAAAAACCGGCTCAGCTTTCCATAAATTCATATCGCCCATCAGAAGCAGAGAATCTCCAGCATGGCGCACCACAATTATCGCAGTGGTATCATCAACAAAGAGAGGTGTGCCAATTTCTTCTACTGCCTTTAAAAGTTGCTCAGCAGCAATACTCCCCTGCTCAACCTCCATCTTTTCAATACTGGCAACAGTCTCCAGAAATATTGTTCCGTTCAATGGGTCACTCTCCTCAAAACAAGCGCTCAGAAGAATAATTACCAGTAATGCTATTAGATTTCTATAAGCCAATTATGCTTTCTCCAAATCTAGCCGTATACTCAGAATACCTTCTTCAGGTATTTCAAGTTTTACACTATTATTTACGACCTGTAAGTCTTTAACTTTATTGTCAGCACCATCCACAATACTTGCAGTGATGATCTTCGGTCCCTTCCAAGTCACTACAAAATCCTGTTGTTTCCCAGCGATTTCATAAAGCCGCATCACCAGACCGGATTCTCCTTCAACTTTCTTAAAAGCTGTCAAGGCTACATCATCAGTCGATAAATCAATTAAGGCATCAGAAAGCGCATACCCCTTTTGAGACTCTTGGGAGAAATGTGCTTCAGCCGGCATGTGATGATCCCAACCAAATTGGAACGCCTCACGACGACTTGCAGCATGATTATCAGAAGTCAGGCTGTAAGCGAAACGGTAGTTCCACCCTCCTTGGCTTGCCGGTACATTGGTCCACCAATAATTGTTCATTGGCCAGGACATAATAATCGGTTTCTCAAGCTCGAGATCATGGAGCCAACGACCCGTTTGGATACCACCAAGTTGTACGAGAGGCGCTTCCAAGGGTGACCAGATCACCTGCATATCCTTATCCCATATGCGAATGAATCGCTGGGCAAGATACCAATCTTTTGATGATTCCGGCATCTGTCCAGATTCAGGAGTGAGGAATGAATAGGCGTTCTCCACTTCCATTTCAAAATCATCCATGGCAAATGGGAAGGCGACGTAAAAAGCCTCTGCATCTCGGACTTCAGCTTTATCCATGTCAAGAACCAGATCAACCCGTTTTATGTCATGATATAATCTGATGGTACGATTAGCCCTAGTTACTGGACCAAACGCACTATTAAAGGTGATTTCCTCAAAAACCTCACCCTTAGCATGCTTAATTACCTCCGCTTTTGTAGGTTTTGTGCGAATAAATTTAGTATCTCTATCAGGAAAACGCTTGGGGAACATCCAATGAGCGTAATCCATGAAATTCAAATCGATTGTCCGTTCTGTCTTGGATCCCATCATCCGCTCAAAGCTTACTGGGGGCCGGCCACCTTCTGTCTCTTCATAAATCAAATCGTTAAAGCCATAGTTTAACTCTTTACCTGCAAGGTTTTTTCCAGCTTCTTTATCTGTGAGCTCAGTGATCGTACCATTATCTGAGAAATTAATCCTATAGAAATCATTCTCTATTGTAATATTTTCAAGTTTACCAAGATCCGATTCTGCCCCATTATTCTCAATTTCTTTGAGTCCAACCTGGTACCGTTGTAAACCCAGTGGCGGCAGTTCTTTAGCCACAAACTGGAAACGTTCATCCAATCCTGCTTCACCCAACTTTTGCATGGCAATCTTATTACCAGAATTATCAACAAGTTCAGGATGTTTCCCATCCAGGAACAACTTGGGTAAGGCTACTTCTACAGCAGAATCACGGGTCCATGAAGCAGGGTTGAAAACCTGCACACTCTCGGATTCAGCCATGACTTGGCCAAATAACTTTTGGCGTCCAATATTATGCACTTCTTGTCCAGTGATAGCGCCTTTATATCCGAAGGCGTGTTGTTCGTGGAGCTGTCCTTGGGACTGTAGGCTATCGGGATCTGATACACCGCCTGAAGCACAGGTATCAATTTCATCACCCAGTGTAAGATTGGCCAATGCATCTTGAATTTCCTCCTCAGGATGCAGTACCTTTGAACCTAGAGCATCTGCCACGCTGGCCATAGTCTCACCAGACCATAGATCATTGTGACCTGTACGACAAACTGAGGTCACCTTCGCTACGGTGCCAAAGGTGTCCATCCACCAATCTGGCCAAGCTTTGCGAGTGGAAGGAATGATATCCCCCCAATTCGCATCCATATCAGCCAAAAAGGCTGAATTGGTTGATGAAATAGCTTTCGGAAAGTCCCAATTTTCATTCCACTCTTTGATAATATCAGGAACGACTCTTACTGGACCAGCGTTGTCGGCATTTTGCCCAGCCGTCCGAAAACCAACGACATCATAAGGAAAACTCTCATTTTCGTAGCGTTCCAAATAGCGTGGTAGTTTGTCTGCAATTTTTTCGATGCCATCCACAAAACCCATGGTAGCACCCTCGATATAGGCATTCTTAGGGTCTGAGTTGTAAAGTAATACGCGTGAGCCATCATTGGCTTCCCACCACACTGGACGAGGAATATCTGGAGCCCGTCCCCGAGTTGCATTCACAGCTGTTGTAAGATATTTGATGCCATGACTGGCCAATACCTTAACCAGTCCCCAGGGAAGACCTGTAATATCGGTATTCATTCCTGAGGTAAACGTGATTCCGTGACGCTTTCCAAAACGGGTCATTTCTTCCAGTGTACGATGAAGCACTTCATAGTCATATAGCTCTGATGTATGAGCAAGGTAAATGGGAGCGATTTCAATCCGTCCCTCTTTGATACGTTCAACCACTTCCAGTTTTTCTGAATCATCCAGACGTTCCCATCCGTTAAGAAACTGATACCCTGTTTCTGCAGTCCACCGGAACCGTGATTCTTCAGGATATGCATCTGTTTCACGACAGTAGGCTAAAATCTCACGCAGGAAACGTCCATGATTACGGGCCACTCTAGAGGGTAAATCAGTATACCCTGTATCTGTATGTGAAAAGTGAAGGATATGAATCCGCCACTTCTTTTTCTTGAGCAGAGTGAACTTCCCTGAAAGCCCATTTGTTTCTGATGTCACCTGTGCTTCAATTTCGATGGGTTCGGTTATCTCTGATAATAATACGCGACCAAAAAGGTGGTCTCGACGCGGTGTTAATTCAGCTGTTATTTGGATGGCAGGTCCCGTTATCTCAACAGTGGCCATTTTTTCAGTGCTTCCATAAAGACAGATATCAACAGCTTGATCCATCGAGCCTTTTTGGCGTTTGAACAGGGGTGTACTTACGACTTCAAGACGTGGATTTTGAGTATTCATATCGCGTATATTTTCCTTTTACTCATCAGTTATTTTATCTGACAATTATCATTCATTTTCTAATATTTAGGGCTTAATCCACAGGATTATTCATGGCCAGGTTGGTACCGACCCCCTCTTTGATAGCCACCCGAATAAGCTTAATGGGTGTATCCTCAAGATTTGTGATCTTTACATTTCCAGCTGCAGCAGGAATAACCAAAGACTCAAGAAAAGCTAGCTGAGTCTGACGGCCATTGGAAACTTTCAGCGCAACCCGCTGGCCTTCAACGATACTGAGTGTCCAGGCACGACCCCCTGTATCCATTTCATATTCAGTTTCAAAGTCTACACGCTCTACTTCATAGAAGGTTTCTGGACGGTTGTACAAACTGTACCTTGTAAAATTGGCGTGTTTCTCTATGAGTTTTGGCTGAACCACATAATTTTTATCGATAAATGAGGCACGCCTATCAGTACGCAAATTTTGAAAGGCTCGATCAATATTCATGGGGCGTAGATTATCCTCAAGATCTCGACGGAGATAATCATATATCTTAAAGGTGAATATATAGGGCGTGGCGCTGATCTCGAGAACCATATTGCCTTCGCCTGAACAATGCACCGTCCCATTGGGGATCAAAAACATATCATGGGGTTTTGCAGGAATACTATGGACATACCGATCAATATCGATTTCAGTTCCATCCCTGTGGCTCGTTTCTAGAGCATCTCTGAATTCTGCTAAATCACAATCCTCTGATAGACCGAGGTAAACCTTTGCACCCGGTTTTGCATTGGCGATATAGTAGGTCTCATCCTGAGTGTATGTTTCCCCGAAATGACGTCGAATAAAATCTGGCCTGGGATGAACCTGGGTTGAAAGGTGCCCACCATCAATCGTATCTAGGTAATCGAGCCTGATGGGCCATTCATAGATGAACTGGCGGGCTGCTTCATCTCCCAGTACCTGAGTGTTTTCCTGAAACATCAGAAAATCGAAGGCACATTCCAGTCTTTGATCCCCGGCTTGAAAAACCAGGCCATTTTCGGGAACAATCAATTCAAAAGACCAGGCAAAATTAGGTTGCTCTGGGTCCAACCCCATATGTCCCTGCATATATTTACCACCCCAGGGACCAGGATAAAACCAGGGGCGAACCCGAAATGGGCTTTGGCTCATCGTATGCAGAGCCCCACGAAAACTACCCCCATCCATAGCAGCGGGATTTTCGTGATCCTGAAGATCCACCATGAGGTTTAGTTTGGGCAGCAGCCCTCGCTTATGTCGATTCAAAACAGGCCAATCAACGAAATAGCTATGTTTGTAGAACTTGCCGAATGTTTGAGAAGCTGTTTGTCCAAGATTGGTTAAATCACCTGCACGGGCTCGCTCCTGAAGAAAATCTTTTGGTATATCCACATACCAAAGCTCATCCCATAATTCGATGCAGCCAGCACCAGGACCATACAGAATAATGGTTTGCCCACCTAAGCGACCACGGGCATGGGCCAATTTTATACGCAATTCTGATAAGGCAACAGGATCAATAAAGCTTTCGATACCTAAGGGGTAGTGAGTTCCAAATATTGGGTCATCCCCTCCGAGGAAGGGTTCAACCATCTGTTGAATATCTGCTTCACGTTTATAACAGGAGGTGATATTTACCCATTCTATTGGGGTATCATTTTTCTCTATCAAACCTCCTAATCCCTCGCAGAAGCTGTCCCAGTCAACACCATGGAAACCATCAATTACCAGGACACGTAAGCCTTGTGTGACTGAGCTTGAAATCTGCTCAGCCAAGTATTGATAACCTGACTGAATGACCCCATTCATCAAGGCAAAAGCGGGGTGAGTATCAAATGGTCCCCTGGGGTATATCTCTTTATTCTGGTCTAGTGGCTGTTGATAAATATCATTCACAATTATAGTTTTCCATATCTGACTTTATGAGTTATAATTTTTATACGTGGGATGGAATGCCATACCCAGTAAAGCTGCTTTATTTCCCAGACTGGCAGCCACAATCTCTGTCCCACCTTTTGGAGTTGTCCAAGACATTTTGTATACCCGCTCTTTTACAGCTGGTAAAAAGTACTCTGCACTCTGTGAAACACCGCCACCAATAACAATTCTATCAGGACCATAGGCATGAATTATATTGACAATCCCCTGGGTTAAATTGTCTTGATATCTTACAAGTTCTCGACTTAGAGCTGTATTTACTTCAATTGTTCCCTGGCTAAAAAAGGTTGCAACAGGATCTTGATCCGGTACCAGCAGTGATTCATATTTCTTATTGATAATATCATGAAGCGCGGTTGCCGATACATAGCGTTCGAGACAACCTCGATTCCCACAGCTACAGGGTAACCCGTTTCGGTCGATAGAGATATGTCCCCCAAGTAGTCCACCCAAGGGATCACTGCTTTGGTAAGGAATACCTGCGTTGAGAACAGAGCAACCAACCCCTGTGCCCAAAGTTAAACAAACCAGCGTACTTGCTCCCTGCCCTGCGCCAAACTGATATTCGCCCAAACCATAAGCTCTGGCATCATTATCTAAAATAAATGGTACACCGAAGTGAGTCTCAAATTGTTGGCGAAGATCCTTCCCAACCAACCATTTTCCCGCCCCAATATCGCTCAGCACTTCAGCATTCTTCAAGTCAACACCGCCCTTAGCTGCTAAACCTACTACCTCAGGAACGCGTCCGGCTAGAAAGATATCTAAACGGTCAAATAGGGCTTCCAGGAAAGCTTTTCCTTCTGGAAATTCGTTTAAACTGATCTCCGCAAAATCAACAAAACGAGGCGTTTCGTTGATCAGACCTAATTTGAGGTTAGTTCCACCAAAATCGATTGATAGTCTCATAGATTACCCCCGTTAATTTGATCTGGGGAATAGCGTATTGTTTTGATTTCGAAGGGTAGAAAATTGAGCTCAAGCTTCTGGTCCATAACCAAACCAAACCATTCATCAACTTCTTCTGTGATGGCACATTCAGCTACTTTATGAAATTTTGATCCAGGGCTTCCTAGCGTAGCAGAGGTTGCCTGACCCATAGTTTCCCGAATTCGAATGATGAGATCTCTGTCAGATGATTCTGCCGGTTTTATGGTGCTGATTTCAAGTCCGTGACCTTGTAAATCTAAAAGATGTCCCTTCCCTAAGGCCAATGCACCATCAGCTGTGGCATCCAATCGACTGGCTAATAAGGGGGTGGCTCTTTCCGTCCCATAGCGTTGGACATGGTCCGTAGAAGTTGAAAGTTCGCCCCCAGCAAACCCCTCAAGTTCAAAATGAAGTTGAAGGTCCTGTTGATAATAACCCATATCCCATGCTCGGTCACTCCAACCAGCACTGGGCATTACTCGGAAAGACAGTGCATTCAAATCAGGTGGTAATTGTTCACGAAAACAAAACAGTGAGGGATTACCAGGATCTACTATGAGAGAATCCTTAGGATAAACGGCTACTGCAGCTTCTTTCCCCTTTAGCATTGCCCATCGGTGTACAGCATAAAAATCATGATTAGAACCTTTAAACTGATTATCTCCAGCCTCAAGAGTCATACCCGTTGATTCATAGATGAACTGTGAATCCTGGAGAGCAAAGGGAAATGCAATATAGATCATATTGGGAGAGCCAGCCGTATGATCCAGGCGATCAAGTATACCAGATGAAGCAAGCCCTTCATGATGAAAGGTATAATCCAGCACCAAGCGTCTGCCCGTGTCATCAAATGATAACCTGCGGGTAAGCCACCGGTAACCCTCTAAATCATAACCAATTTCCAGACCTGAAACACCATCCTGTATTTTATTGAGGTGCTTTATACTTATTTGAATATCGGTGGGCTCTTCGAGTTGGCGTGGCTGACCGGGAACCCCTTCATAATAGGAGCGAATATAACGTCCCATTTGGACTGGATCGGCTAGTTGTGATTCCCAGAATTGAACGGCCCCCAATGCGGGAAAATCTTTTGAATCATGAATTACTAAGTTATCTGCAAGGCGTTTGAGATGATTGATCTCCCCTGTCTCGGTATCGATCCTGAGTTGGAGAAATTGATTCGAGAGGGTCAGAGTACCATCTTCCTCGATAAGTTTGAAATCCTTACCTTTTTCGATGGAACTCTGACAACCACAGTCATTTTGCAAAACAATTTCATAAGTCCGGTAACCCAGTGCAGGAACGGAAACTGATTGAAATTTTATGAGACCTTCAGAATTTGCCGTTAAATTGTGTTTTAGAGCTCTTCCTTCGAAATCATGACAACAATAACATTCCCCAGGCACAAAATCTTCAACGAGGACCAATCCTCCCCGCGACCAGGTCAGGCTATTGGCCACGACAACTGTATCTTTAGTTGCTGAAGAAAACGCTTGGGCCATTCCTGATTTAATTATTTGCTCCTGATGCTCAGTCCCTTTTTGGGCCTCATAAATCAGGCTGTATCCTTCATCCAGGGCTTTCTTTTCATGACTGGGGTCTTCAGCTTCCCAAATTTGCCCGTTCCCGCTATGTTCATCCCAGCCTAACAAGTTGTGATAAATTTCGCTGAACGCTTTATTTGAAGAACCTGATTTACCCTTTTGAAGAGCAAATAAGTTAGCTAATGTTTCTATTTTAGGAATCTGATCATGTAATCTTTTTGAGATAGAAGTCTCAACGGGATAATTATTAAACGTACTCGTCCACCATTCATTAAAATCACCACTTCGAGTAGGGATTTCATTTCCAGCAAGACGAAGTTCATTAAAAAAACGTCGCGGAGTAGAAAGTTCTAGTTTTGGCCAGAGCCAATTTTCGTTCCATTCCCTTACAACCAAGGCCGGGCGAAACTCAATTCTGAAATTATCAAAGGCATATTGCACATGTAGGAGATCATGGGCATACCCTTTATTCTCCTGCTCCAAAAGTCGATAAGGCATTTTTTTTCGTGCGGCTGCCACACTCTCACTGATACCATAATTACGGCCTTCGATATACGCGAAGAAGGGGTGATCTGTGTACCAGGTGGTCAACTCATCTCCACTACGAGATCGCCAATTGAATGGCCGAGGCAAATCAGTTCGTTTCAACACGGGGGCACAGAAGTTATTATCTGCAATAATAAAATTCTTTATCCCTGACTTGGCCATTATCTGCACCAACCCCTCAGTACTCCCAGGCACATCACAGAGCATGGCAGTATCCACCGGAATTCCCAATTCACGTCTGTATTTTGCGGCGAGATAAAAGGCTCGGATTGCTTCCTCGTGACCCAGGGCATCAACATGTTCACCAGCGTACATTGCTGCCAATTCCATATGTCCGGATTGTAAATATTTCTTGAGTTTATTAATTGCCTCTGACCCACGCAATTTGAGATACTGCTCCAATTGCCAGGATATTTCCAATGTCCAGCGGAATTGACTTTCTGGAGGCCAGTGGGCAGTCTCATCCATAAGGGTCATGGCCTGATCTGTATTATCTGCATGGATGGCTGCGATCTCTGAAATTGATCCCGTAAATCCTAAGTCTGTATGGGAATGCAAACTAATATGCACATGCCACGGACGAGCAGGTTGAACCTCAAGTCTCAATTCAGTTTGCAACTCACCCACTTGTAATCGCCAGTGCTGAGAAGTAGGCAAAGACTGCTCAGGCAATCGAATTTCCAGAATATTTTTACCTGATACAGAATCAGGTAATTTCTGTGACCATTGGGTACCCTTGTCCTGAGTAATAACCAGTGAAGCAGCTTGATCTGCCTTGCTGGCATCCACATGATAACTGACATCGAATACTCGCCGGGGTCCGTCTTCATGGCGGTCAACCAGAGGCAATGCCTGTACCAGAAAGTTCTGTATCCTGCTACCTGGTTTTGTTTGTTTGGCTATTGAGGTCAAGAAAAGGTGATCTCCATCAGGTGCGGATAGTACTCTTCAAACTCAATGTAGGTGACATAAATAGTTTTTCCACCATCACGACTGAGCCAGGGATGTTCTTTTCCTGCATAAAGTAGATCAGGATAAGGGAGTGGTTTGGATCTGGGATGTACTGCTTCAAAAAGTAATTCTTCTTCACCCCAGGGTCCCCATGGTTGAGGCGCTCTGCGCATAACCACTTTACCTGTCATGATATGACTATGTACTGCGATATAACAATTGAGATATTCATTGAAAGAAACGCTTATTTCATTGGGGAAATCAGTAAATATAGGAACTGCATCCATCCTGTTTTCAGACCAAGAATCAGCACCTGAAAAGTAGGTGTGGCGATTTATATCTTCAATTTTATCTGACTGAACCCTAGCAATAAACCCTTCCTGGACCTGAGTTTCAGAATTCTGACAAATACCATAGAGATAGATATAAGGGTCGTTAGGAACCTTCAAAATAGCAGATCCAAATCTAGGACCATCAACTGACCAGAATAGACCATCACCTCTTCCAGGTAAACGAGTAAAATTCCAATCTTGAGTATTGCCAACGGTTAATCCACTTCCAACAATTTCAAAATTGACGGGAAAAGGTCCCTCTTCCAGCATATGGACTTTTACGAAGTATAAATACAATTTATTCTCAATTTCGGTTCCATGGAGGCACCAAATTCGAATATCATCGGGGTGTTCATCCGAGGTAAGCGGCATTAAATTTTTAATCTGGTCAGTGTCATCCATCACATACTGGAACTTTTTCAGAAGCTGTGATGAATCACGTGGCTCGATGAGGAGGCCACAATTATTGATCATCCTTTTGACACCGGCTCTGCCAGTCATATCTTTTGGTCCGACTGCAACTCCGTCAGGATACCATAGACTTTCATTTTGCCTACGAGCGCCAATAATGGTATCGCCGAAGAAGACAAAAAGACGGTTATCATTTAGGGGAATTGAAAAGGCACCATCCTGCCCCACCATCTGATGCTTGTTAACTGTAAATTGAGGACCTAAATCAGTTACGATATCAATAGGGGCTAATTTCATGGCTAGTCTCCTTTTCCTGGAGTTATCAGGTTTTCAACGCGCAGACTTATAATTTGCCGTGGAGAAAGTTCAAGCTTAAACCCACCATCAGTGCACTTCAAGAGCTCACCTTTGCGCTCCATAATATCTGAGGTATAAATGGTAGTCTGAGGTCCAAAATAATTACTGCTGACTACCCCTCTGGCATGACCTGAAATACCTGAATTCTTTATCCTCATAATCAAAGCCTGGCCATCTCTTGAACGTTTCATGGATTGAATAGAGAGACCACTTCCACGCACAGAAAGGGCGCTTTTTTCTGGGGTATCCTGACTGAGCCAGGTGTCCCTGATCAGTAATGGCTCTGCGGTTGCCACCGCTAGTTGACTTACATCAACAGGGCTTGATCGGCGCTTCAAGGGTTCCAATTTTAAGTGAAATGTTAGACTGCCCTGATTGACTTCATTCCGATTCCAGTGCTTGGGGAAATTATTCACCAGGTTGAGCACGGGAAGCACCTTTCCATTTAAATCTTTTTCCATGAGCAATACCCGAGCATCTCTAGTTGTCACAGCCATGCAGTATTTCTTTTGCTTGAGCAACATTCCATTCCGCAGAGAAAGCGCTTCTGGTGTGACGCCTGGTAAGAGTTCCGTAGCAGGATTAATCCACCCGCCGGCCAGTTCTGCCTGGATATTCTTTAATGCGCTAACCTGGGGTAGAGCCAACCCTATCTCTTCAATACTTTGGGGAGTCGTCAGGGCTTCTAAATTGATAGATGCCTTAATATCTAGAACAGGCATACCTGTCCATACCCCGATTTCAATGCTTTCAGCCAATTGGTCTTTCGCCTCGATGCGCAGGAGAAACCCAGCGGGTCGTAGGTCGATGACTTCAACTTCACCCCTAGGGAATTTTATTGCAGTAAATGACTCTCCTAGCATGGGTCTGCGACTGACAAAGCTCAAGGGAGATAATTCATGGGATGCATCAAAGATCTGTTTTTTTAGTTTTTTGGAATACAGACTCTTAATCAAACCGTCAGATGCATCATCTGAATATTCAATAATGAAATATTCGTTCTCAATTTTTTTTGCTGTTTGATTCCAAGCGAGGTCATTGACTTCTGGAGCTAGACTTGAGGTCACGCCACGCAATAGAAACTTTGTATAGCCCATCCCAACCATATCCGTAGCCATAAAGACCAGGGTTTCATCATCCATCCAGGCTGCAGGTAGCGTTTTTCCTGTTCTGGCGTCAACAACCTCTAGCGGTTTTGCTGGCATTCTGCCAAAACTGACCTGAATGACTTCACTTCGTGGAAAACTGGAAGGGTTAAAAACCAGTACCCCTTGACCGGCAAAGCTGAAGGTTTCTACAATAAGTCGGTACATATCACGCTCCGCCAAATCCCGGCTGGCATGCCAGGCCTTGGTCACATACAACTCTCGGTAACTGTTGGCCAGCGCATTGTCTTCCAGGTTGCCATAGCCTGCTTCCAGACCACTCCCATGACCGGAGAAATCAAGGAGTGAAGTATAAATATCCTGGACAGCCAATTCATCTGGCTGAGCGATATCACCTTCCAACCAGTTAATAACATCAAGTTTTTCTGCGGTTGGTGCAAGCGCCTGGGCTTCACGCTGTAGGATCATACGGGCTGGCTCTCCCTGAGATCGAGTTTCCCAGGGACTGGTCCAATCCCCTTTTAGGACAGGTAATTTACTGAGATCTTCCGTTTCCAAGCGACTGACATAATCACCTGTTGTAGCAATAATGATTTTCGGCCAGGCATACTGTTTATTCCAGGCATCAATATTTGCAAGTTGTGTTTTGGGAACGCCACCATTGTCTAGATAAGAAACTGATAAGCCCACATGGCTGTAGGGCCAATTCCGATTTTCCAGTCTAGCTAACTGACCAGCAATCAGCATAGACATGGCTTCTGGTCCTTTTTCGAGACCGTGGGCCAAACCCTCATTGTAAGTTTCAGTAAGATAGGTAAACACTTCACCGCCATCACCACCCTGCCACCTGAAGAGTTTGGGTAAATTGCGTTGAAGGCTATAGTCATTATATACTTCATTAATCCCGGTAAAGATAAAATGAACCCCTAGTTCTTCTAACAGACCAGGCCATAACCAGGAAACTCCTGGTGTGTCATTGTATAAAAATGCTGGGTATTCAATTCCCTCTTTTTTTGCTAATTGAATAGCTGGTTCCAAACTTCTAAGGGCTTCTTCCTCTGAGAGTTGTCCTGTGAATGAGTTGGTCCAACCCGGGGAAAGACTGATACGGCCTTCAGCAACTCGTTTGAAGAATTCATCACGATAAGTTTGCCCCTGACGTTTGAAAAGCTGTTCTAGTTGCCACAGCGATTCAACGGTCCACTTGAAGTCCAGGTCTTGCTTCATATAATCAAGTACATCTTCTAAGTTTTTGGCTTGAATTTCTGCTGTAACTGGTTGGGTATGGGTATAGCCAATATCCTGATGGGAGAATGGCATATAGTAGAGTTCCCATTTACGCTGTGGCTTCAGATTTACTTGTTCTTGTAGTTTGAGAGCATCTAGCGTCAGAGAGGTCTGTATTTTTCCACCTTCCGCTTGGGCTGGCATCCAGATCTCATGATAACTCATCCCCATAGAGATGCTACCAAGGTCAAAACTTGCTGTATTTCCCAGATTCAGTTCTGTTTTCAACACATCTTGTTGACTACTCACAGTGACTTGAAATTTTTGGAGTAGTTCGCCAGATTCATTCTCTCTAAAAAAGGGAGTAGAAGCTAGGTTATAGTAATTATCAGGTGAATTACCAAAAACCTGGGTAATTAGGCCGCTAACTGGCCCTCCGCTAGGATCAGTAATTCTGGCAAAAAGACCCCACTGCCAGGGAGTACCACCAAAAAAACTCAGACCACAATTTTGATGGGTTTGATATATTTTGAACACGAGGTGGTTTTCACCAGTAGTCAGGTTGAGACTCACTGTATCTTCATCGGCTACTGCAGCACGTAGTTTACTTTCCCGCCATACCTCAGCTCCATTCAAAAAGAGTTGGGCTTGAGATGCGGTTCCCATGAGCAGTTTTACCGGTTTATTGTCTTCGCTGACCAGCGTGATACTGGCGAAGGCAGCCTGGGCATGCCAGATTCGTTCAGGATCATCTCCAGGTAACAACCAGCTGAATGTAGGATGTAAGTTCAAATAGCCTTTAGTGTCAACACCTTGCAGGCTCCAGGCTGATGATCCTCCTGCAATAAGTGGGGTTGCAATCTGATCACCCAGTACAGGTTGATTACTCAAAATATCGAGCTCTTTATTTAAGACAAGCGTACCAAAACCTTCTTGGGGAGCTGGTACCGGTCCTACGACCAAATAATGGGGAATTTCTCCTGCCGGTCCCAGTTTTGCTTCAATGACTTCAGAATACTCTCCGGCAAAGAGATTTAAAGCCATCATTGCGGAAAGAAAAATTAAACTTTTTTTCATCGCCCCTGTACCTCACCATTTTTGTCAATATGCTCGACTTCGGACAAGCCTGTATGGACTAAGGCTATTAAGTTTGTTGTGATAACTCCATTCCCTTTCAGGCTACGGTTTCGCCCACGCTGTACCGCATCTGCCAACCCGGTTCCAGGCCAAGTTGTAAAGGGTTCCAAACCAATATTATAAGTTCGCGAAAACCAAGGTGCACCCTGTCCCCCACCAAACACCTGCCAATACCAGATTGCATCGAAGACCTGTTTATCAAAACGCAGCCCAAAGCTTAATTTTTGTTTTGAATTTGTGAGTGCAAACCACGGTTCTGCGAGCTTCGTAAAATAGGCTAGGTCCATCGTTTTAGCTGACTTCGGCAATATTTTCCGGATGTCTACATCTTTGCCCTTTTTATCTTTGGCAATAGGATATTGGAAACTGGCCCCTGCTTCAAAGCGTTGGTTATCAGTATAGGGTGTATCGTGAATATCTATTTGTTTTGCCCCTGTATCTACCCGACAATCTTCAGATAGAAAGGGTTCTCCAAATGCTAAGTGATGTCCCCACATAAACTCAACGGTTTCAGGGGATAAATTGTGGAGTGATTCTGATATGTGTAATTTTGCCTCACCACGAATAAGAGTCAGCTCACGCTCAATCAGAAAAGGTGTACGCAGCGTCCGCAAAGTAAAAAGGCAGCTGACACGCTCGGGGGTATCTTCAATAACTCGAAACTCCCAGGGCAGATGACATGCCTCGCCATGTTGACCATAAGAAACTCCGGCGTGGACATTTTCTGCGCCACCTGAGGGGAATATTTCTTGCCATGCCCCTGCATAATGATCCATAAATGATCCGGCTTCGGTTGTGTTACTGGGAGTATTTGAGGCGGGGTTATGCAAACCTACTGGTGTTCGCCACATAAAATCCGTATCCGTGGGTTTATGCAGGAACTCATAAATATCAGCACCCTTATCTGCCAAAATAGTTAGACGTAGCTGATCATTTTCCATGACAACAGCTTTCAGCCCTTTAAGCGTCCAATTGTCTTGAATTCGGCAACCCCAATTGCGATCAGGATGATGAAATACTTGCATGATCTAACCCTTAATCCCACTCATCATGAAACCACGGATGAAATAGCGTTGAAAAAAGAAAAAGAGCAGAATGACCGGCAACATCATAATAACCGAAGCCACCATCAGTAAAGCCCACTCTGTTTTATGCTGACCGACAAACATGACAATACCCAAGGCCATGGTACTTTTCATCTTGTCCGATAAATAGATCAGGGGTCCGAGAAAGTCATTCCAGGTAAAAAGAAAAGTCATAATACCAACAGTTGCCAGGGCAGGTTTTGCCAGGGGCAATACGATACGCCAGTAGATTTGAAATTCGCTACACCCATCAATCCTGGCAGAATCAAAAAGTTCACGCGGAATGGTCAGAAAGAATTGGCGAAGCAAAAATATATTAAAAGCGCCTCCACCAAAAAAGGCTGGTACGATAAGCGGTTTAAACGTATTGAGCCATCCCAGATTCTTGTAGAGTACGAAAATGGGAATCATCGTTACCTGCATGGGTAGCATCATGGTTGCCAAGACCAAAATGAACACTTTATCTCTTCCCGGCCAGCGTAGCACACTAAAAGCGTAGGCCACCAATGAAGCGGATAGCAGGGTGCCCAAAATAAATAAGCTGGTTACAAATATTGAATTTTGAAAATATGTCCATAAGGGCATAGCCTCGAAAACATTGACATAATTTTCCCAATGAAAGGTTTCGGGAATCCAACGCATATCGGTTGTGGCAATTTCCTGTTCCGTCTGGAGTGATGAAGAAAGCATCCACAAAAACGGGATAAGGAACAATAAGGCACTGCTACTGACAAATAAGTATGCCAAGGCTCGTTTGGTTAATTTCCATACTCTAGGTGCTGAAAGGGTAGTAAACATTAGTTGCCCCCTTCATAGTAAACCATTCGACGGGATAGTCTAAATTGGAACCAGGTTACAGCCAGGGTAATTACCAGAAGCAACCAGGCCATAGCTGAGGCATAACCCATTTGAAAATCATTGAATGATTTATTGTAAAGATGAAGATTAAAAAAGAGAGTTGAATTTGCAGGGCCACCATTGGTCATGATATACGCTTCTACAAAGACCTGCATTGAAAAGATCACTTCCATAACAGTCCACAAAAATAGGATGGGAGAGATAAGAGGCAATGTTACATGGCGAAATTTGGTCCACCATCCTCCACCTTCAAGTTCAACAGCTTCGTATAAGTGCTTTGGGATTCCCTGTAGAGCAGCTAAAAAGACCAGCATTCTACCGCCACCCACTGTCCAAAGACTCATAAGTACCAGAGCTGGTTTGCTCCAGCTTGCACTCTGTAGCCAAAGGGGTCCTGGTAGCCCAAAAAATGCCAGGCCAGAGTTGATCAAACCATATTCAGGGTTAAACATCCACAACCATATCACGGACAATACAACTCCTGAGATGATACTGGGAATAAAGAATATTGTACGAAAGATCGGCATACCCTTCAATTGCTGATTGAGTAGACTTGCCAGAAATAATGATCCAAAAATGGAAAGAGGGGTCCGGAAAACGACATAGTAAAGCGTATTCCAGAGCGATTTCCAGAAGTATGGATCCTCGAAAAGTAATGCCTGATAATTCTCCAGTCCAATGAAACGAGGGACACGTAATACATCGTACTGACAAAGGCTATAATAGAGACTCATGACAATAGGATAGAGTCCAAATATGAGAAAGCCAATCGCCCAGGGCGCCACAAAAAGCCAGGCAATCAGTGTATCATGCCTATGGGGACCCAATATTTTGTCCACTAAGCTTCTCATGGAGTTTCCTCTTCAGTTTCAAAATGCATGATACTTAAAACATAGTCTTGATATTCAAGTGCTGCCGAGAGCTCTCGTTGTACCTGGGCATTGGCTAAGTCTAGCACTTCCTGAACCGTTTTAGTCTTATCAATAATTAGATCCACAGCATTCATGTTCAGTTCCCGCCAAAACACTTCATGAGCAAGCGGGACCACAGCAGGGCTGTGTGCATGATTCATCTGATTTGCAAAAATCTTCATATACGGGTCATCTTGAAAAATGGGGTCTTGAGCAGCAATTCGATTGGATGGGAAAAGATTTTCTTTGGTATGTTGCATTGCTTCCAATTGAATCTCAGCTTGAGTAGAGTAAGCCATAAATTCCCAAGCTGCTTCTGCCTCAGGTGCGTTTCGTGGAATTGCATACCAAAAGACGCCTGCCGGTGAAGCAGTAGGACCACCCAATTCATGAGTGGGAATAGTAGTTACTCCGTAATCTAGATCAGGTCGATAGCGTTGCAGGTTGTCCATGATAAAGTTTGATCCAATAAACATCCCCACCTTTTCAGAGATGAAGCAGTGTTGGGTATCATATCCAAAAGTACCGCGAAATGCCCTAACCCGCTTGATATCATAGTCATCATAGTAATCAACAATCCATTGCAGTGATTTTGCGAAACGTGGGTCGTCCAATTCTGCAGTACGACCATCATCTGAAAGCAGTGTAGCACCCAGCTCCCAGGCCATCAGCAGTGAAGTCTGCATGATACTGGGCAGCAAGTTGTCCCAGTCAGGTAGATAACCCATACGTTGAATCCGACCATCAGCATCAATACTATCGATGGCATGTGCGGCTTGGATCAATTCATCCCAGGTTCTAGGTGGTTGTTCTGGATCCAATCCGGCTTCGCGAAAGATATCTTTATTGTAATAGAGCGCATAAGCGGCTGTAGCCTGAGGCAAGCCGAATACACGATCCATGTACATCATTTCGTCCATCAAAGCGGGGAAAAAGATACCTGTATCAAAATTATCTTGAGTAATGAAATTATCTAGAGGTCGCAGAGCCATACGACTGGCCCATTTCACAAGGGGGACAAACTGACTAACCAACGAAGGTGGATCTCCACTAATTACAGCTGTGAGGATTTTTTTCTCACTCTCCTGCCAGGGAATGGCAACGGGATGAACAACAATCCTATCCTGTGATGCGTTGAAGGCAATTACTGGCCAGGGGATAACATCTTCCTGCCCCACATTATACCAGTAATCAAAATGGATTTTTCCATCAGTGTAAACAACTTCCTTAGGAGCTCCCAAAAAGACAAATGCCAGAATCGCTCCCAGGCCCACGACATAACCTGCCCGTATAATCCATTCTCTCATCGCGAGTTCCTTGTCCTCATTTGATACACTTCCAAGTCTGGGCCTACCAGCGCTTACGGCCTTCTTCAAGCATGGCGAGGTAATTGGACACCGGTACATAATTCGCAATGGAATTTCCAGAGCCCAAAGCCCAATTACCACCTGGCATACAGGCGTCTATGATATTATTTGTATAAGCACGTAGTTCGGTATCGCCGAGGACGCACAATTTATCCATATCCACACCTCCTAAAACTCCAACCCGGCTTTCCCACTTGGGTTTCCAATCTGCAACAGGAATAATGGCATCTTCAAAAGAATGTTTCGCATCGATGCCGACTGTATCAATCAGATCATCCATAATATCTTCGAGGTAACCACAGGAATGAAGGACAAAGGGCAAGCCGCGTTCATGAGATAAATCCACAATCTGTTTCTGGAATGGGAATATCTCCTTCCTCAAAACTTTTGGATCTAACATAGTAGCCGTTTTATAACCAAGATCATCACCCATGCGTAGCGCACCAAAAGAGTCACCACAGATATCCAGAACGTTTCGATCTACAGTTAAAATCATTTGAGTGATTTTTTTAACCATAGCGCTAATTAGATCAGGTGCATCATAGAGGGCCAGGGAAAGCGGAACAAGTCCCATCATCCAAGAGAGGTGCTCAAAGACACCACCCGCAACACCGCCGATAATCTTCATGCCATCCGGTAGTGCTTTCGCAGCATATTCAAAAATGCGGTAGTCTACCAGGGCATCATCTTTGGGCCAGGGATATTTCTCAAATTCTTCCCATGTAGTAATTACACCTTCATTTTCATCTTGCCACTCCCGAGCATCCCGTGAGAGTTCTGCTGTATCATCTCCCTTGACCACATTATTACGGGGAAGTTCTAGAAATCGTTCTAAGGGGACATAATCATAACCAAGATCCAGATAGAATTTTACCAGGATATCCACATAGGTTTTGATATCTGATGAATTGGCCATATCAAGTTTCGTAATAGCTTGACCGCTGATTGCTTCAACAACTTCATCGTCTACATAGTGCTCATAAAAGGGAAGGCGATCTGGTTCACCCTGATGGAGCAGGACCTTTTTTAATCTTTCGAAATCTGGGCTAGCTTTCATCCCTTGTATGTCTCCTCATCGGTGGATTTCTGGTCGGCAACTCTTTGGATACGGGGATCAGTAAAAATATCCGCTGCATCCCGACTGGTACTTGAGAATTCTGAAACAACAGCACCCTCTGATCCAGCTTGGAACCAATGACGGGTCCCAGGTTCCAGGGTATATTGATCCCCGGGGTTTAATACTATTTCGTTGAATACAGTGTAATGATCTTCACTTCCAGCAGGTAGGGTTGCTAAAATATTATTGATATCGCCTTGTCCTTGGACATAAAGATATACTACCCCGTACCGGCAGCGAAACGTTTCGCGTTTGCCAGGTAAACCATCAATGTCAGGATGTCTATGTTCTGGACAGGTCTGAGCAGGAAATAAGATCAACTCTTTGGCACAGTAGCGATCATTATTTTCATAAAGGATAATCTCTAAACCTTCACTTTCCAGATTCCCAAGTCCAAAGTCTGCCAACTCCAGCGCTTCCCATTCACTCTCCAGGATGGCGATTCCTGCCTTTTCGATGAGCAACCGGGTACGTTGTATTGTTTGTCCCATACTTAACTCAACTCTCCATTGATTTGTTTAGGACTTAATTTCCAGCCCTTCTCAATCCTATCATATGTCTCGTCCCAACTTCGTAAACCGGACAGGGCATCAATTGCTTCAACATTACAGGCACCAACACCAGAGGCCATCAACAGACAGGTCTTTGGATCTAAACCTCGACTAAATGCGGCCAAGAATCCAGCGATCGTACTATCCCCTGCTCCTGTTGTCCCAATGGGATTCACTTCAAAACAGGGTTGGGTTTGTTCTATGTTAAGCCAGTTTTTTGGGTTTTGGTTGAGCTGCTCAAGTGATGCTAGTTTTTCGAAGTCAGACGAAGACCGCAAATACAACCCATACTCCCCTAGCTTGAGAACTACGATACCGGCACCATAGTCTAAAAGCTGTTGAGAGATACGTCTTAAGTCCTTCAATTGAGGAACTTCCTGTGCAATCGTTTCTCCCAGCATAAATGAAACTTCATCTAGGCTAGGCATAAATATATCTACATTTGGGAGCGTCTTTTCAAGCAATGCTAGCCAATCAACCCGACCAGCAACAGAATCTGGATCAACTCCTGCCATATCAAGAGAGGTAATTAATCCGGCGGCTTTTGCTCGGCCGAATAAAGTACTCAGTTCTGCACCGCCGTTAGCCGCCATGGCTGCTAATAAGGGTGGATAACCAAAATGCATGAGATTTATATCTGCAAAGGCACTCTCTGGAATATCGCTCGCTAATAGGGTATCATTTGCACCGGGATGATGGAGGAAGTGCCTATCCTGGTTTGGAGGACTGAGCACCAACGTATAACTGGTATGAGTTAATGAGTCAAAGATAAAGTGCTCACTGAGCCGGGGACTCACAGCCATAAACTTGTTCCGAATGAGTTCGCCAAATTCATCTTGACCTAATTTTGCAACCAGTCTTACTGATTCACCCAGGTGATGTAAAGCCAGGCCCGTATTGGAAACGACACCCCCGGTTGCAGTCTGAACTGGGCCTATCATAGAAAGGCTTCCCGGTTTGAGTTCGTGAAGCGGTTTCCCCATTGATAGATCTGGAATAATATCCAGGCAAAGATGCCCAGCTACTAATATCTTTTTCCTGTTTCCCATCTGTTTTATATCTGCCATTTCAGAAACAATCGATTCTCCACTTCCCAGGTATAATGGTGATTCTCATCATGGATAATTGTTGGCTCTAATTTCATGATGGTGCAATTTGCGATTAGCACATGGAAATATCAAGTCATTTGATCTATTTTGAATTACATTCTTGCAGTTCCTGTTAAATTAGTTTAGCAAGATTCACAATATTGACCTGAGGGATTCAGCAGGCCTGAGGATTTAAAAGACAGCAAACCTATGGTATGGCAGAAATGAGACTGATCACAAAAGAAGAAGCTAAATTAAGCACCTTATTGGAAAAAGTTTATCCAAGTGCCTTGATTCAAGCTACAGAGCAAGCCATCATTACTAAAATAAATAGCATACGCCAAGTCAGTGGAGTACAGCAAAGGAAAGCGCTCTCTGAGAAATCGATCATGTTTATCTGCTATGCCGATACATTTACACGAGAGGGGCAAATGCCTCTAGTAACCCTGAAGCATAAAGCAGACAGATATTTAAAACCAACCATAGACACAATTCACATCCTACCGTTTTACCCCTGGTCTTCAGATGATGGATTCGCTGTTAAGGATTTAGAAGTCGTGAAAGCAAATTTAGGTAGCTGGGAGGATATCTCTGCATTGGCTGAGGGTTATCAACTCATGTTTGATGCCGTCATTAATCATCTTTCAGCTCAAGGAACTTGGTTTGAAGCCTGGTTATCTGGAGAACCTGCATTTGATAATTTTTTCATTTCTGTTGCCCCTAAGGATGTGGAAAGACTTGCCAAGGTGGTCCGTCCTAGGACCTTACCCCTGGTTCACTCTTTTCAAAAACAAGCCCAGGAAGTTCTGGTATGGACAACTTTCAGTCAGGATCAAATCGATCTAAATTACAAAAACCCTCAGGTCCTACTGGCCATTTTGGATGTATTGTTGGGGTATGCTGAAAAAGGAGCGAGTTACATCCGTCTGGATGCTATCGCTTATTTATGGAAAGAGCTTGATTCAACCTCAATTCACTTACCTCAAACACATGCTATCATTCAGATTATTCGTAGGGTACTCGAACTGGCTGGTCAACCTATCCGAATAATCACCGAAACCAATGTCCCCCATGCAGACAACATTAGCTATTTTGGGTCAGGGGATGATGAAGCGCATCTTGTCTATAATTTTGCTCTGCCTCCCCTTCTGCTACACACACTCTATAGCGGCGATACGGGTGCACTTGAAAAGTGGGCTCATCAATTGGATATTCCACATCCTGACACTCATTTCCTTAATTTTACGGCTAGCCATGACGGAATTGGTATTACTCCCTTAAATGACCTGGTTCCTAAAGCAGCAATTGAAGCAATTTGCCACAGAGTTGAGTCTCTAGGTGGAAATATCTCAATGAAGTCCCTACCCGGTTCGATTGAAGTACCGTATGAATTAAATATTAATTGGCTGGATGCTATGGCAGACCCAAATGCTTCCTCTCCACACCCAACACTGGAACAAATAGATCGATTTTTTCTTACTCAGGGATTGGTGTTATCCTTAAAAGGTTTACCTGGTATTTATAGCCATAGTCTCTTCGGCTCTCAGGGTTGGTTGAAAGGCCCCAGGTTGACTGGCATCCAAAGAAGTGTCAACCGGGAGAAACTTGATGCGGATGTAATGGATGAAGAACTTGCCAACCCTAATTCATTACGGAGTCGCATATACTCCAAGTATGTTTCACTTCTTAAGATACGAACTCAGGAGGCAGCTTTTGCTCCTGCATCTGCCCAAAAGATTATAGCCAGTCCCCCTGGATGTTTTGCATTAATGAGAATAGCTGAGGCAGATGACCACATATTATGCATATATAATTTTGGTTCAACACAGGTTGATTATCTGTTGTCGCAGACTGCCTCCAATACTGTTTATAGAGATTTGATATCAGGTACAATTTATCCTGAGCAAGTCATTCAGTTGAAACCATTTTCCATGGCCTGGCTTAAAGCCCAATAAATCATAAAGCGATAAGGATTCGGAAATGAATTATTCACCAGAGAACTACCCCGGGAAAGCTGTTGGAACATTTTTTGAAAATATTGTTCAATCCTTTTCAGAACGAATTGAAAAAGACGATCAGGATTTAGATGCACAGGTCGGGGCAGCTGAATTTCTTACCACCCTTTGGTGTTTTGGCTTCTATCCACGTGATCGCGCACTCCCCAAGGCACGCATGGCGGCTGAAACAGCACTTGGACACCATCCAAACTCAGGCCATGCTCACGCTGCAGTGGCAGTGCAGGAATTTGCTGACTGGAACTGGCAGAATGCAGAAACAGGATTTCAGAAAGCGCTTGAGTTAAACCCGGACGATCCTGGAATTCTACATTGGTATGCTCTATATCTGGCTGCCCTGGGCGACTTTGATAACGCTTATCATTATTCTCATCGAGCCGTAAAGCTTAGTGGTTCTACAGGTATGAAGGTGGGTCTCTCAGCTATTATGTATTTTGCTCACGATTTTCAGGATATGGTTGACCTCTTGGTGCCACTTACTATTGAGGATCCAAATTTTGGACCAGCCTTCGACTGGCTCGGCATGGCGTATGTTCAACTCGAGCGGTTTGATGACAGTATCAGAACTTACAAAAGAGCCGTAGAGTTGGCAGATAACACGATGGAGGTTGTTTCCGGTTTGGGTCATGCCCTGGGGATGGCTGGACGCCGTGAAGAAGCGCTTGAGGTTTTAGAAAGTATGCAAGAAGCAGCAACTCAAACCTACGTCCCCCCAGTACAGATGGCTTATGTCCATTCTGGGCTCTCTGATTTTGAAGGAGCCTTCAATCAATTACAAATCGCTTATGAGCAGGGGGCTTGGGAACTATCATTTCTAAGAGAAGAACCCTGGTTAGAGTGTTTGGCGAATGATGTCCAGTTTCAGGAGCTTGAGCGAAAAATTGGCTTTCCTATTCGAACAAACAAAAACTAAGGATTAGCTATATTTACTATCGACACAGGCATCGACAAAAGCTTGAAGATTTTCAGGTTTACCCTTGAAAAAATGGTCTGAAGGACTACAGATATAACCACCACTAGGACGCGCCGCATGACAAGCTTGAACTAATTCTCTGGCTTTTTGGGGAGTGCCTTGCTCAAAACCAGCGTTTTGATCAAAACCTCCGACAAAGAACATTTGGTTACCAATCTGCTTGTGAGCCACTGCAAGATCACAATCACCGCCCATAGCCGGAGGTGTCATCGTTTCTAAGCCATCAGCACCATTTTGAACCACAATATCAAGTAAGGGCATCATGCCACCGCAAAGATGATAAACGACTTTCGAACCAGCAGCATGAACAGCATCAATTTGTACTTTATCATAGGGCAAACAAAAATCGCGATGGAGGTTTGGACTAATTACAGTACTCGAACCAGCACCTCCACCCATTTCAACCAGATCCTGGGTAAATTCGCCTCCCTTTTCAATAACACCCAACTTCAGTTTGAGAAGGGTGCCCAAAACTTCGTGAACCCAATCAGTCTTATCAAAGGTCAACAGAATAGCTTCTTCTGTACCAACCAATCGACAGAAATCCTGCCAGGGACTTCCTTGTCCATATCCAAAATATTCGCCTCGAACGATACCCTTATTCCCAATTCGACGCTTTGCTTCATTTACAGGAGTCCAATCGACTGAATCAGGTTGTGGATAGTAACGTCTCCACAATTCAAAATCCTGTTCGGATTCAATAATATGTTTAGTGTACCATTCAGTAATGGCATTGCTTCCACCTTCGAGGGTAAGTTCGCCTCCAGGAGTTGTAATGATTTCCTTCCAAACAATATTTCCTAACTCGTCCCGATCACCATACGTTCGCTTTACTTGCCAGTTATTCTGGGTCTTAGAAGAAAATGAAAATGCCGGGTTTACATAGACAACCCAATCAATGCCTGGAAAATATTCATAAGCCTGAAACTGATCACGTCCGTCCAGGTAGGTTTTCAAATAGTAATTCATCCATCCATGTACCTGGCACGGAAGACGATCTGGTGTTTCATTATTCAGTACCGTTAATAGACGTTCGCGGGAATCCATATCTTAGCCTTTCGGAGATAATGCTTTTAATAGGTGTGTTTGACGAGCCATCGCTTCAATATTGCTAGGATTTACATTAGGTAATATGGCTTCGTGACTTGGGCTGACAATTAATTGAGGGCCTAAAAGTAAATTGACCTGTTCAACCGTTTCAGATACTTCTTTTGGATCTGCATGAACCAGCAACTCCTGAGTATCAATCCCACCCATAAACGTAATATCACCTTTAAAATGGGTAGCCAAGTATTGTGCATCCATATTTGTTGCGCGTGCTTGAAGCGGATGTAGACAGTCAATCCCAATATCTATCAGTCGATCGATGATACGGTAAATTGAACCACATGAATGAAAAATAACCTCTAGGCCAAAACGATGTGCTTGATCAGTAAATTCTTTGAGCCAGGGGAGTAAATATTCATCAAAAGCCTCTGGTGAAAACATGAGGTCAATTTGAGTCCCAAAGTCATTCCCCAAAAAATAGGCATCTAAATCATTACCAGCTGCAGCAAAAAATCTTTCATTGGTTGCCAGATAAAACTCAGCTACTCGTCGGGTGACCTCTTTAACAATATCTGGCTCAAGATGCATGAGCATGAAATAGTTCTCCAGACCAAATATCCCCGCCACATCATGATAAAAAGTATTCCACATTCCCCCAATGCGATAAAACTCACCCACATTAGAGAGTGCAGAGAGGCTGCGGGTGTAATCAACAAAATCCGGATTTGGCCATGGGTAGTTATCAAGGACAGCTAATTTGTCATCGGTTGATAAAATATCCTGCTCCAATGGGGGAAATTTTAATGGTCCCGCTGGACTTTTATACTGATCACCTAGAATCCAACGCAAATCATCACCCAGTAGGAGACGTAGACTCTCTTCATCCTGGCATTTAAAATGTTCAAGAAGTATGGGCCACGTGTCTTTGTGAGGATCTCCCAGCCAAAAGCCAGGTCTATCAACAGCCTCGCCTCGAATAATTTTACTGATACGCTCACGACTTGTTAAAATCACAACCCGATCCTTTTGTTTATGTGAAATCCATTATGACTGGAAAAATATGGCGGAATACTACAAACACAACAAGTCATTTGATCTATTTTTATTTAGGTATTCAGAAATCTCAAGATAAAGCGTTGGAAGCCATTAATTTCGGTAAATGGTTACCGGAGCAACTATCTCAAACGCTTCTCCAGAGTTACCCGGAAAGGGATAGCCGGGAGGCCTGACTTATTAAATAGATTTGGTTGAGCATTGTCGGCCCAGGAAAATCTGATAGCAATTGGCACTGGTACTTCATTGGTTTCCACTATAAGATTTTGTCCATCTATTTGAGCTTGAGCCTGGAACCATTTTTCGTCTGCCCCCGCTAGTTCAAATTCTAACCCTCTTTCACCTTTAAAGACAAGTCCTCCACCTAAACTCCCAGCCTCAAAATAGACACGAATATGTGATCCTTGACGCTCAGCCTTCTTAACCAGTGGGCCTGTATATGGGATATCATTTCTAAGGTAAGTGTTTGCTAGGGCCCAGTATGCAAGTCGTTTCCCAACCGGGGCTTTGTCAACGGGATGAATATCTTCGAGTTGCCCAAGATCAGTGGTTACCACCATACCGGTATTTGAAATTTCATCAAAGGTTTGGGACTGAACTTCCCGGAAGTGTGACATTTGCTCGGGTTCGTCATATTCAAAGGGAGCGAGTTGTACGAAGTAAAAAGGAATTTCACCTAGACCCCATAAATTCCGCCAATCTGAAATAAGAGCAGGGAATTGTCTCCTATATGCTTTTGGCCAGGCGATGTTTGATTCTCCCTGGTACCAGAGAATACCTTTAATAGGATATTTATGAAGCGGGTGAATCATTCCATTGTAGAGCGAACTTGGGCTAGCAGGTTCCAAATCATCGGGTGCATCGTAGGCATGGGCAATGCCCAAGCGTTGATTAGTCTTGGGGTCACTCCAACTCTCGATCGCTGTTGCTGACCAGGAAGCGTTGATAATCCCTACAGGTACATCCAAAGTCTCATATATTTCCCTGGCAAAGAAATACCCAACTGCACTAAAGGCGGCAACAGTGACTGGAGAAGCCACACGCCAAGAACCATTTACTTCCTCACATGGATGGTCAGCCACGGTCTTCTCAACCATAAACATCCTGATCTGTGGAAAATGCGCCTCATCAATATGTGTTTTGGCATCCTTAATGGGAAAATCAAAATCACCACCTAGAAGGGGCATCTCCATATTGGATTGACCAGAAGCGAGCCAAACCTCTCCACATAGAATATCCTGGATTTGAATCACTTTATTGCCCTGGTTAAGTTTAATAGTATAGGGACCACCAGGGGCTGGTGGCAATAACGCTATAGACCAATGACCAGCAGAATTTGCCATTATCTCATGCGACTCATTTTGCCAACTCACACTTATGGTGATGGGTTGTTCTGGATCTGCTAACCCCCAGATATTATTGGGCTGACCCTGTTGTAAAACCATGTGATCCGATAACAACCTATTTGGAAGGCTTAAGATTTTACTCGTATCATCTGGCTTCTTTAGTAGCATATAAATCCTTCTAATTATTGCTGCATGTCTCACATGTTCACTTTTATAATGGACTGATTATAGAGCGGAACCAAGTCATTTATGTAGCTTATTCTACAAGATATCTTTACCTATTCATGATCACTACCAAGAGGCCTAATCAGAAGTGTAAACTATTTATATTTCACCTGAAATGTACAGTAGCATTGCAGATATTAATAGTATCAAGAGATTTTTGATAATGAGTTGTAGAATTAATTATCACGCATATATTCCACTAGATATTGTCTAATTGTCCTGATTATGGGGTCAGGATCTAATGCTAACATGTTGTTTATTATTATTATGGAGAGACAAAAGTGCGTTTAAGTGGAAGAGATTTGATCATCAAATCATTTAATCATGAAACGGTAGAACGGGTTCCCTGGATTCCCTACACCGGTGTGCAGGTTGGCAGTTTAACGAATACTCCTGCCAACAAATTGTTAATGGATGAAGACCTGCTCTTTACAAGTCTCATGGAGGCCCACAGGCTTTATGGTCCTGACGGTATGCCCATTGTTTTTGACCTCCAAATTGAAGCTGAAATTTTGGGTTGCGAACTCTTGTGGGCAGAGAAAGCACCCCCATCAGTAAAAACACATCCTCTAGCAAATGACAAAAGTATCCCTACCATGCTCCCTTCGAAACATGATGGTCGCTTATCCATGGTATTGAATGTGATGGAACGAATGAAGCAGGTCGTTGGCGAAACTACTGCACTTTATGGTTTAGTATGCGGTCCACTCACTTTGGCTTCCCATCTACGGGGGATGAACTTATTTATGGACATGTATGAGGATGAAAAATACGTACATGACCTGATTGATTTTTGTACGGATGTCTCTATCATAGTGGCTGACTATTATATAAATGCCGGTATGGATGTTATCGCAGCCGTTGACCCTATGGTTTCCCTTATCTCTCCTAACACTTTCCAACAATATCTCCATAAACCATTTTCAAAAATATTTTCACATCTGCGGGATAAGAACACCTATAGTGGCTTTTTTGTCTGTGGTGATGCAACAAAAAATATGGATGTAATGTGTCATACCCAACCTGACAGTATCTCGATTGATGAAAATATTGATATCGTTAAAGCCAAGATTATCACCGATGCTCACAATATTCTTATTTCCGGCAATATCCCGTTAACAACTGTGATGATGCTGGGTACACAACAAGATAATCAAAAATATGCTCTTGATCTGATCAATGCCATAGGCACCAAGAACTTCGCTTTGGCTCCCGGTTGTGATATGCCGTTTGATGTTCCTTCTGAGAATATTATTGGAATCGCTCAAGCTGTTCATAATCCTCAGGTAACAGGCAATTTTCTTGAGAATTATGAGAAAAAGGAACAACACCTTGAAGTAACCATGCCTGACTATGAAAATCTTGATAAGCCATTGATCGAAATCTTCACTATTGATTCAGCAACTTGTGCCGCCTGTGGTTATATGACACAAGCAGCAATGGAAATGGAAATATTTTTTGGAGAGCAGGTTGATATTGTAGAGAGAAAAATTACAGAGCCAGAGAATGTCGCTAAACTTGAGATTATCGGCTTAAAAAACCTCCCCTCTCTGCTGATAAATGGTAAACCAAAATTTATCTCAATCATCCCCACTCGTGACGAGCTTAGAGAAGAGATTCAAAAACACCTATAAATAGGGCCGAATTGTGAATAAACTGCCTCAATTAATACTGGTTACTGGGTTTCTAGGAGCTGGCAAGACAACACTCCTCAATCGATTGATAAGTCATTACAGTTCCAAGAAGCTTGGCGTGATCATCAATGATTTTGGCCAGCTGGCAGTAGATGGGCTTTTAATAAACGAGACTGTCAAGAATTCTGGTCATAATGAATCTCATATCTATGAAATTGCCAATGGTTCTATTTTCTGTTCCTGTCTAAGTGCAGAACTAGTAAAGGCTTTAAAATACTATGTTGAGATTCAACCAGATGTTGTACTTATTGAAACATCTGGCCTTTCTGACCCCTCTACTTTTGGAAAAATACTGACTGAGAATAGACTTGATTTGGCCTATAATATTGCTGCCTCTTTTTGTGTGGTGGACCCGACTAAAACGATGCGACTTGCTCAGCAAATAGTTTCAATTGAGAAGCAAATTACCAGTAGTAGTACCATTATTGTAAACAAAATTGATTTGATCACTTCGGAAGAATATGATGAAATAGTCAAATTTATTCGAAGCCTGAACAAAACTGCTCATATCATAAAGTCAATTAATGCCGACATTGACCTTTCGCTCTTGAACAACAGATTTGTTGAGCAACCAAACCCAGCTCCTGTAACATGTAATACAGTGGGCTCACGTCCCGGCAGCATCCTTTTAGAACAAATTGATATCAGTGCAGAACTGTTGCAGGAATTCTACACAATGGTCAAAGATAAGATTTTCAGAATCAAGGGTTTCCTGCAGATTTCAGATGAGCTGTTTTACGTCTCTGACAGTAATGAACAGCTTCTTATCGAAAGAACAAGAGAAGTAGTCAAACATCTCGGATTGTCGGTACTAGCCCCAAGTGCAAATGAATCATTCGTTATACAAGCTTGGATAGATATGAAGACCCAGGCGTCGAACCCGCAATAGATCACCACACTATCATATAGAAAAAGAGTTCTTCAATCCACATCCTAAATAAGGCTCACAAGAGATACCCTAGATTATAACTGACCGGGGAAACCAATATTCCCGACTATTTTCTTAAAGCGTGGGTCATCAGCGACACACTCTAGCCAGGGTTCTGTGCGCATAAAGGAAAGCTCCCAGGCTTTGGCCTGGTATGCCAGATCTAACTGATTTAATGCCCCTTCATAGTCTCCTAAACCCGCATGTACAAACGCAATTTGAACCTGTGGGACATAGGTCTGCGTAGCAGCTTCATGCATCTTGGTAAGCACCTCACGTGCTTCATCATGCCGATCTGCCATACCATAAGCATGTCCCAACCCTGAAACAACCTCCATGGTATTATCTGAAAACTTCACAGCCTTACGGTAGGTGTCAATACTTTCATCAAAGCGTTCTAATTGAACATAAGCCATACCCAACCAGTCGTAAGCAGCACCATAGCTGGGATCCTCTTTGATGAGAGGTACCAAAAGTTTGATCATATCTTCAAAATCCTGAGCAAAATACATCATGGATGCTAAACCAATCAGAAGTCCTGGTGAAGGGTCTAGCTCGACTGATAGATGTGAATACCGGTAAGCCTTTTCATAATCCCCAACAGCAGCAACCTGATAGAGCGCGTAGTAATGGTGCAATAGTGCATGTTGAGGAGCGAGCTGAAGCGCCTTTTTGTAGCCGGCCTCAGCTTCAGAATAGCGCCAATCAGAAAAATTAAGGATAGCGAGCACCATATGGGCTTCACCTGAGTCGGGATGGTTGACAACAGCTTTTTCAGCGGCTACCCGTGCGCGCGGTAGAGCACGCTCTCGACTGTAGAAGCCAAAACACCAAAGGAGTAACAGATTGTTGCTGGTAGAAACCAGAGCGTCGAGATTGTTTTGGTCTAATTTTAATGTTTTGTCAGATACCAACAGGGATTCTTCCCAGGGTAACCCGACAGCTTTTCCAGGGTAATTATCAGGTGAATAAGTCATGAAGAATTCCTTTCAATAAATTGAATATTTTTATATCCCACGTCTAACCATAATATTAGTGATGAATTTTAATAGAATTATTTCTATAACCTGCAAATAATATAACGATATCCTTTGATGGCTAAAGGCTTTGAATCATCTCTTTGATGGCACTGATATGTGCGGGGGTTGTACCACAACAACCACCAATAATATTTGCCCCGGCTTCGACAAGCCCTGGTATCTGAGATGCCATAAACTCAGGACTTTCGGGAAAAGTGTCGACACCATTTACAAGGATAGGAATACCAGCATTTGCATGGACCAGAATTGGTTTTTCTGGAGCAGCTGCCTTTATTTCCCTCACAATATCAACCATCCCTTCGATACCATTCCCACAGTTTGTGCCAATAATATCGGCCCCTGCCTCAACTATCGCCCGAGTCATTTCAGTGGGTGATACTCCCATCATGGTGCGGTATTCGTCATTGGCTGTTTTTTCAAAAGTGAAGGTGCAGATAATTTCCAAATCCGTATTTTCTTTGGCTGCTTTTACTGCAATAGTTGCCTCATCGATAGCGCTCATGGTCTCAATGCATACTGCATCGCCCCCACCCTTCTCAATAGCTATCGCCTGTTCCTTAAATGATTGATATAATTCTTCTTCAGAGACATCACCCATTATAAGCATTTTTCCTGTAGGTCCGATCGATCCAATTACCCAATTTTTACTTCCCGCCGCTTCACGAGATAGCTGTGTTGCTGCCATATTGATATCAGCAGCACGATCGGCTAAGCCATAATGTTCCAGCTTGATACTTGATCCACCAAAGCTGTCTGTTTCAACCATATCAGCACCTGCTTCAATGTAGCTTTTAGCAATATTCTTCACATCATCTGGACGATCCAGGCACCATTTTTCAGGACACTCACCTGCCTGCAATCCATTTTCATGCAAATAGGTTCCCCAGGCACCATCTGAAACCAAGACTCTACCACTTTTGACAACATCCTTTATCTTCGATCTATCCACGTACTTTAGTCTCCCCATGTTTCCCATAGTTTTCATCCAAAATATCCGGCGTAATTAAACATCAAACCAATTACAAAGCTCTTAGTTTATTGCTGTGGTTAATCAATATGCCTAAGTTTCAATTTTGCGTACTCGCCAAGTATGTCAGGAGTAGAGCAAATAAATCATCGACAATTTCACTTTAGATTAGTCACTAACACCCGGCTATTATAGCCGGTAACCAATTCCTGTTATACGCAACTCAGCAGGGGCTACAGTAGATGTGACAATTCGTGTATACAGAAAACGTTATACAGATTGTCAGGCACTAGTTCCTGCTTAGATCCCACTCAATCTCTTTGAGACGATTGGCTACTTTTTCTAATGTATTGATTATTGCTTCTTCCGCTGGAAGTTCACCAACAACTAGATCCTTGAAGGTTGTAAGGTAGGTTGCTTTAATTTTCTCCCATGTCTGAAGAGGCTGATCAAAAATAATTGCCTTAGCAGGATGCTCATAGAGCCATTCATTGTCGTTCTTATAGCTTATCAAATCATCTTCCCCCACGGTTTGAAGCATTACATCAAATTCATCGCTATTGAAGAAGTTTTTTATCTCCTGATCCAACAGCATCATGTGAATATCATAGACATGACGTATTTTGTTGGGAAGGTCCATAAATGGATCTCCCTGTCGCGAAAAACGTACCAGGCTCATAATTTTTTCACAGAGGGTTCTCTCCTTACTCAAGACTCTTGCCTCAAAAGGGACCATCCCATACTCTTCAATTAATCCACTCTGCCCTTTCTCTAACATCAATTCTGCGATATAACAGCTCAATGTTTCAGTTGTGTAAGGTTCAAAGTTTCCCAACCATGTGGCCTCTAGAATGATGTGATCCCCAACCTGCCCAAAGTCTCCGGAATAGATTTTTTCATATTGGTGGGCTGTTTTCCTAATATTCCCCTTTTTATTGGTCAAACCCACTATATCGATTTCTGGCATAATTGCTTCGACTACCTTGCTGATCTTACGAATTTTTCCCCGGAGTTTACTATCTGTTTCCCCTCTCCTTCTCAACACCACCAGATCAATATCCTCTGAAAAACGCTCTATTAGTTTATGGCATTTTGAAAGTGCTGTACCTCCCTTAAATACTGCTTCAGCAGCCATATCTGAATGAAATATTTCATATAAGGCTACCGTCACCCAATAATCTTTTTCAATATAGATTTCAGGGATATCCAAAGTTTGTGATGCCGCTACAATTGCATCTTGGAATAGCTCTTTATTCTCATGAAGTTTCAAGCAGTACTCCACATAGGGGCACTACTAAGCCATTCTCTTTTAATACCAAATTTGTATACTGTTAATGGGTTAAGACTTTTCCTTAATTCAATAACATTCTGAGCATACCCAACATCACTCAGTAATGCTCCAAGCAATGCGCGTACACGGGGTGGATATTTTAGTGCATACTTTATGATTTGAGATTTTTCCTTTTCGCTTAGATCATTAACTCGGCTTTTTAAATAGTTGACCGCCATCTCTTTGTCCAAATCTGGTATATTTGAGAAATCCTTTAAAGCATCAAGGAGTTCAAGCAAATAAAAATTATTGTCTGTTACATTCACATAGCTTCTGGCCGGTCTTGCCTGAAGACTTCCGCTATTTACAGTAATCCGTTTATCTCTACTAGCCACCCTAATGGTTTTGGGGACCTGAGTCGTCAATCCCATCCTATTATAAAGTGCAGTACCTGTAATATAGGCAATTCTCTTATTTTGGGAGTACAAATATAATTTCAATATTTCATCTTCAGGTGGACGCAATTCCCCAAATACTGTTTGCTTTGGCTTATAGAATTTTCCCTTTGACACCCTCCTGATAATCTCTTTCACGACAAGTCTTTCTAATGCCTTGGCTGCAGCACTAAACTGATTAGGCTCAATCTTAAGCTGGGCATACCCAAAAGCAGTACCTTCCTTCATCCTCTTAATTGTCTTCGCTATTTTTTCTGCAACCTTCATTGAACACCCTTCTTTTGCATTGCTAAGATGAATATAATAAAAGATAACAATATGTCAAGTTTTTGTAACATTTTACTTGACATATTTCACTTAAATTTACACTACCACTATTTGTTAGTTACCAAAATGTTTCGTTCGTACCCTGTACCTACATTTCATGATTGGAATCCGACAATACCTATTTTTCATGATATGATACCTGTAATACCCAATATTCACACAAAGTACCTCATATTCATGGAAGGACTCTGCTTGAGCTTAGTGAATAACACCCGGCGGGCCAAGCCGGGTACCCATCTCTGGAATACCCTTCTCAGTAAGGGTTACAGTAGATGAGAGAATTGGTGTCTACAGTAAATGATATACAGGGGCTACCTATATACATCATTTCGCTATAACATTACACAATCCTATTAAATCGGGAACAGAGAGGCAAAATTTCTTAAAGATTTCACGGATCAAATCGCTTTGCTCCATATATGTTATTCTAATGTCCACACTGAGTGTGATCGCAACACTGGCCTAGGAGTGTTCAGTTTCATCAAATTCGATTAGCCAATAATCGGGTGTCAATTGCAATTTGATGCTTAGGTCAGATGCTTTCTTCAATACGAAAATA
>Ga0233437_1001377_pt1 | contig 44842 bp, 89 predicted proteins | sample SI_122_August201_FD_182714 | JGI IMG/M metagenome (GOLD analysis project Ga0233437, IMG submission 182714) | Seawater microbial communities from Saanich Inlet, British Columbia, Canada - SI_122_August2016_200_MG | ecosystem: Environmental > Aquatic > Marine > Inlet | place: Canada: British... | reverse complement strand
GAGTCATCGTGAACATTGTGCTTCGTCGGCTCTGTGAACTTCTTCAGGCCACGAGTCCTGATATTCCTGGTCAGAGTCTCAGGGTTCGTCACTTCTCTTACGGGAGACAGGGCCATCATTTCCTCCTTGGGTCACTTTCTCTTGCCACGCCCCAGCGCTTTTCAAGCATTCGCTGGGTTCCGAGTCCTAACATCCCCATAACGAGGGTCAATATTGCTTCTATGTCTATAGATGGTAGTTGAGGTGTTTCAGGCCTTGCGATCAACAGGATCCAGTTCAATATAGGTCGAGCGATGAATTGAAATCCTATCCCAAGACCACAGATCCAACCAATAAACGGTCTCCATCCTGCTACGAAAACCGACTTATGCTGGGCTTCCTGTTCGTTGACGGCCATCTGAGCCGTATTGGCTTCAGAAACGGCTCTGAGAATGGATCTCTCAATCTCAATCTCGGCGTCTTGCTTCTTAGAAGGATCTGTGACAAATCTTTGAACCAATCCGCCTGTTACCGTTTTGATTAGCGCGCCAACTAAAGGAATCACTCTTAACCTCTCTTCCAGTTGCCGTCTTTCTGAGCCTTCTCATCCTTCTCTTTAGGCTTACTTCCAAGCCTTGCTTTCTTTGTAGGTCTAGAAGCTACCCCTTTGGCCTCCTTAAAGACTTCCTTCATGGTATCACCTCCTAGACCTATATACAACAAAAGGGAGGGGCCAAATAGCCCCTCCCTCATGGACCTGACCTAATCAGGTAGATTAGGAGCCAGTGCCAGGACGGTCCAAGTTGAACATCTCGCCAACCGCGTCGGCATACTGAATCACGAAGTCAATCCGCTCCGAGATAACCAACCTGCGCTGGTCATACTCGATTACGTCTTCACCTCTCAGTCGCACCATACGTCGATCACCGATCAGGGGGTTCCCCTTGTGGAAGAACACACCCTTTCCGTTCGCCAGGTAAGGAGAGGCCAGGATACGCACCTGCCCATAAAGCCTGCCGATTTCACCGGTAAAGATCGTCGCCTGCGGGCCATACTTGTCGAGAGTCACGATCTTGGAGTCGTCCATCAGCTCATTCGCCGACCACGGGTTCAGAAGGATAATTACATCCTTCATGGAACGGGCATAAACGCCAAGCTCATAGATCGCTTGACGCACCAACGCCGCGGTCATCGAACCACCGAGGCCGTTAACGCCAGTTGCCGCACCAGAAGCCTGGCCGAGAGCCAGAAGGCCATCAAAGATCAGGCGATGGTCTTTCGCATACCAGTTCTGCGCCGTAGCCGCTGCCGGAGTTCCTGCTGCTGCCGCATGGTCCGAATCACCGGAGATAAACGCTTCCTCTTCTGCGTCCGCCAGAGAGTTCACGAAGTGCTGCCGGATAATCGAATCCATATCGAAAGCTGCATCCTCAAAGAGTTCCTCTGAGGCCTTCAACTGCGCGAAGAACTTCTTGGCCGTCAGGCGCACCGAACCGGTGGTCATGCTCGTTTCAACTGCCTGAGCATTCTCAGCCGACTCGTAATACACCGAAGGACCGCTCAGAATCTTCGGGAAGTCAAGAGTCTTGGAACCCATCGGCACGGCCTGCACCAGCTGGCGGACCCAGTTCTGATCTCTCACGAGGTCAATAAAGGTATTCGCCAGCGGAACCGGAAGAAAGTCACCACCCACACCAGCCGTAGTCGACTGCTGCTTTTCGAGGGCATCATCCAGATCGCCGAGCACTAGGACAACTTCATTCTCTTCATCCATTTGTTCCACCTCCCTTCCGGATCAGACTCTCAGCCCAATTAGGCTGTAAGTGCTACAACCTGCCCCATAGCAGGGTTATTATTTCAGAGCACCGCGGGCACGAGTTCCGAGCCCCTTGTCAAGCTGCTTGAGCGAAGCCTTCTTGCCGAACCCGCCGCTGGAATCCTCTTCGCCGCGCTTCTTGAAGCGCTTCTTCTTCTGGACGGGCTCATCGTCGCCATCGTCCTCATCCTCATCGTCGTCCTCGTCCACATCCTCCACCGGGGCCTTGCCCTTCTTCTTGGACACGACCTGCAGCTTCGATCCGATCATATTGACCTTCTTGATGGAATCTTCTCCACCGAACATCTCCATGACCGACTTCTTCACGCCCTCGATGATCACCGGGAATGCCGTCTCCAGGGCATCAGCGACAGCCTTGCGGACCGTCCGACGCACATACTTCTTCATCTCGGCCTGCTCGTCAGGCTCCTCAGTCTTCTGGACTCCCTCCAGAGCCTTAAAGACTGGATTTGCCTGCAGCTGGGTCAAGACACCTTCAGTCACCGCCTTGGTGATCTCGGCGACATCCGTCTGCTCGTCCTTCTTCTCTTCCTTCTCAGGAGCAGCAGTCGTAATTGCCTTGGAGATCATTTCACCGAGTGACTTGGTGAGGTTAGCTTTTTCCTGCTCAGTCACGGTTTCACCTCCTTTTACAACCTGGGATCAAGCGGCCTCGCCTGCCTCCAGGAAGTTCTCTTGCTCCGCAATTAAATCTGCGAGTTGGGTTGATAGGGATGCTACGACATCTGCGAATTCACCAGCAACCTGAAGAATCTTTTCCTTCTTCTGATCTGGTGTAAGATCAGACGAATGGACGATATCCAGGTTCAAGTCGATAAAGGACCAGGTGAGATTGCCGAGAGCACGGCGAACCTGATCCATCTCGAACACTTCTTCCAGGATCTTGACGATCTCTTCATATTCAGTATCAAAAACGCCCTCATTTTCCAGATCATCCAAAGCCTTACTAAGCGACTTGGCCATAGACAACTCTGCTCCGAGGGCGTTGACGTTCGCCGGCATCGTCGTTACCGATACTTCCGCGAGGATGCCCTTGACGATCGACCTTACACTGCGTCCGAGAAGCTCATCGAATGCCTTCACGGCTTTAAGGATGCGACCGCCGATGGAGAAGCCAATATTAATCCCGGTGTCACTCTTGCTGATGAGCTTCGCAACATCCTCATTCTTCTCAGGATCTTCCAGGCGTGCTTTGATAAGGAAGTTGTCTTCATCACCGCCAGCTTCCACGATCACGCCAACTGTTTTATCCAAAGAGTGATCGTGATCAACGTAGATGTTCAGGCCGACAGCAGTTTCCTGCATTGTCTTGATGAACTCAGGGCCCATCCTGTCATCTTCAAGGTCAATAGAGGTATCTGATGCTTTCCCCTCTATATAATAGATGGCTTTGCCGCCCCGCTTTGCTTTGCGGATCTTGGCACTCATCGTGGCCTTAAAGGTGCCGACCTTTTCTACCTTATCCATTTTTGCTCTCCAAACGCCTTGTTTACAGTAGTAGCGACGCTTTACAGCTTTCCAGGCCAAATCCTTAGCTATCTCTGGGTAGGCCGCTTTCAGCGCCAAATTGTAGCACTCCATCCAGTAAAGTGCTCCTGAGCCCGGAAGCTCTTGGACATCATCCGGCAGATCTTCAAATTCCGTATACCCGCTCTTGGGAAGCGGAATCTCTGTCTTCTTGCGGATGAACTGGATAGAGCCATTATTATGGGCAACCCGATATTTCTTTTCAACAGCCTTTTGGCCTCCACGTTTAAAGGCCAACTTTACTCCGATAGGCGATGTTTTTGGGATGTCCATTTTGCCTCACAGTCCAGTATACAAGCAAGGGTTTCAGGTTTCAATTAGATCAAACTAGGAGGGTTGAATCAGGAGACCATACTACTCGGGAAGCTAATTGTGCGCTCATAGAAGCTGTCATAGCCCTTGCGAACACGACCAGCAGCATCCGCCAAATCCTGATAGTCTACGCCCATCTCCTTTACTGCGTTAATAGCTGCCGTAGACTTTCTAGCACTCTGTCGAGAGTCTGCTTCTCTGGCAGGCCCGGTATCGTCGGCCCCGTCTGAAGTCGCGTTAGGAGGTGCTGATTCTGCGGCACCAGTCCGATTTTCCTCTCCACCGAGTTCCTGTAGATTGGACGCTATGAACGGCGTATCACCCCAAGTAACAGGCTCCATTCCAAGTTCATCGAGAACCTGATTGATCGTGAAGACACCAGATCTCAAATACCGCTCATGCCAGATTGCCTTATCCTGGGCATCCCAAAGGTCAAATCCCTGATACTCTAGGAACAAGGTATCAAACCCGAAGGCGTTCCATATTACCTTCGTTGTCCATGAGTCACGGAAAAGCTCAAGCTGAGGCTTGAGGGCATCTTCCTTGAACAGCTGAATCTGCTGGGAAGAGTTGAGCTTGCCAGCATTACCATCGAGCACAACTCCAAGGACTACTGGCTGAAGTTTGAAGATCGCCATTATCTTCATCAGCAACCAAGATGAGTAAGCCTGAAACTCCATATCCCTATTCGAGACATTCAGAGTCTCTAAACTCACACTACCTTGTTCAGAGCCCATAATAATCGGCTTATGAGGCTGCCCGAGAAGTTCTTTGTTCCACCATGCCTTTGCCCTATTAAGAGCCTCTTGGCCCTGTCCGGCACCAACATTGTCGAACATCACCGCCAGTCGCGGAGTTGCGTTATTGGCGAAGAAGTCCAGGTTATGCTGGGAGGCGTAGAGTTCTGCCGTGACCGTTTGCCGTAGAGTCTCTAAAGGAGAGATAGGCATAATCGAGTGAGCTACCGATCCACCACGCAACCACATAAAGTCATCTTTAGGCCACTTAGCTACGACAGCCCCTCTCTGATACTGCCTATAAGCATCCTTCTCTGATTTGAACTGACCCTTCTTATCAAAGTTCGGCCTGATCTCTGACCCGGTGACGTTATATACCTCAACAACCTCACCGTTGATCATATCGGGGAGCAATTCTAACCCATGGTGCCCAAAGATCAGAATATCCTTCACCCTCTGTTCGGTGAGGTCGAACCAAGACTGATCGCTGGAGTTCGGATTGGCGAAAAGCTCCTCAAGACGTTCCTTCTGTCTCTTCTGGCGAGTCGTCAGCTTCGTCCCGGCATCCTTCTTACGGAATCCCCTTATAATAGGAGGGACACCCGCTACTTTCGTAGCAATACGGTCTACACTTGCCCGGACCCAGACATTCCTCTCATACATCTTCCTCATCTGGTCCGCCCGCAAGCCTTTTGACTTGCCCATCATCCTACCTGTAGACCCGAAACCACCAGCAACTTCGTCTTCTGAGACGAAGCTCTTTTTGTTGGCGGGATTGCCACGATTAGTGGCTATCTTGAGGAATGAAATCATTCGATCCCTGCTTTCATCTTTAGTTTGGCTACATCAACCTCTATACGATGTAGAGACTTCATCAACTCATCTTGCTTAAGCAAAGAGGCCTCAAGTAACTTTGTCAACTGCTTCACTTGTTCGTTATTATGCTCCTTTACAGACAGAGCCAACCGCCTCGCGCCATCCTCTACACCATCCTTCACTCTTTCTACATACAGCTGAACAGAATCGCCCTTGAACTGAGGCTTGTAAAGACCAGTGTGCTCTTTCTCTGTGTGGGATGCGATTTGGGCAAATACAAATACCGCAGAAGCAGCACTAGCTGCTGCTACCATAATAGCAAACGTAATCCATGTTCTTGCGGTAGTCCCGTTTCTACCGTTCACTTCAGTTTGCCTTCGTCGGCCTATCAGATTTCCTGATAGGGTTGGTCCGTCGCTGCCCATTTTTCAGAATCCTTACAGCCGGCAGTATGCGTTTGCGATTCAAAGGAATCGCGATAAACGAATCAAAAGTAGCCGTTGAAAGAGCCATTACTTACCAGCCAATTTCGTAGCCGCGCCTGAGCGCGCCCTTGAGGCAACCTTACCGACACCAGCCATAGCCCTAGACTTCACTATTCCCATCTTTTTGCTAGCACTAGACTTAACAGAAGATAGCCTCTGGGCTGCTTGACTACGAACCCGCCCTGGATTCTTATTTACTGACGTTTTCTTCATTCGTAGTCTGGCCATCACCAATCCTTGAGTTAACCCAGCCTAGCACGCCTATCAAGATTGCCCCAGCAACTATAAGCGTAAAATCAGATCCTTTTTTGAGATGCTCTACGCTATAATACATTGCCAGAGCCAGCATTGTAACCGTGAAAATACTGAGTAAATTTGTGAATAATGCCGCAAAACCCGGTAAGTTGAGCCAATTCTTGCGAGAAACAGCCCATTTTGTAGTCAAATAGTCCCAAAACCGATGAAAATACCTGTTTTCCCGGTATCTAGCCATCCAACTAGGCTCTTTCACGGCCTCTTTGGACTTTTTCTTGGACTTCTTGTCCTGTTCATCGGCCAAACCAGCCTGAATCTTCTCTATTTCCTTTGCCGCATTCAAAACTGCGCTTCCATCAGTTACTTCTTCCATATTCTTGACTCCTAACCGAAAAAGATGCCTGAATCCATCGGAATATCCTTAATACAGGTGTAGGCGGCTCCAGCCATAGAATCTGACACATCCTTACTGCCCTTATCAAAGCCTTCCTCGGCCATACGGGCCAAAGACAACTTAGGGTGGTCTATCTTGCCTGTCTTCTCATCGTTATCGACCTCATCTAACTCTCTTAGGGCGACAAGATGCGGATAAGCCTTTGCAAGACCCTGGTAGGCTAGATCCACAAGCGATTCGTAAGGATCTGAGGTTCTATCGACCGATAACAGTTCTGTTGGGATACCTCGTGACTCAAGCTCCTGTATTGTATCAGCCGATTGATACCCATCCATCGTTACTTTGATAATATTGAACCCTAGCTTGAACTTAAGGCGATAAATCAACTGCCGGACTTCTGCCAGCCTAACCTCTTGAGAAGCATCAGGGCCGCGGATAGCCAGAAGCAGATCGAATATCACTCCCTTAGAGATTTCCTCGGCATCAGGAGCTACATGGCCCATCTGGATCCAAAGTTTCTTCATAGCCTCATCTATATAGCCCTTCATTCTCATAGGATGGGCCATACAGAATCCTACTGAGTCACCCTTCTGCTTCCCTTTAGCTAGGTCAACATGGACAGCGTAACAAGACCCGCTGTTCGGCTTGAATGCCTCGACAAACCTAAGGTCACTAAGGGTAAGCGTCGAGGTTGGGATTTCAGGATAGTATCCAACCACAGGCGACCCGCCTGATACTGGATTGGCAACGTCGCCGTTGTTGAAGATGCGCTCAACAATACTTCTGAGCTTGATGAGCCCAGATCGCTTTGAGTCAACTTTACACTCATATACTCGTCTGCTCCTGACTGGGTTTCTCTTAAAATGTCTCGCAAAGGATTGCTTTTTTCGTCCAAGATTAACATCCCATGTCGTATGAGGACCTGAAACAAATACTTTGGGATCTCCGCTTGCCTGGGCCATCAAGATCTGCATTCCATCATTCTTGTTATACATAAAGGATATAGCACAAACCTTACCATACCCCTCATATCGAGAGACAGTTGTCTCTGTGATAGCCTCGTAAAGCTCAATCGCATTATCTACTGCGAAGTCCCCAAGCTCATCTAGAAGTGAGAAGAACAAGTTAAACCCTTCACCCGTATTCTGCTCCGAGTCCAACGAGTGACAGGTTATATCCTGCTCTATATGATGAACGCCGTTATGGGCGCCACACAACCGGATCTCGGCTGACTGAATATCCTTCTGCTCCCGAAGATCAACCCCTCTCTCTTCAAACCAGTTCTTCTTGGTAGAGGGATCAAGACATCTCCGCACAACTTCCTTAAGGTTATTGAAGTATACCTTCTTGGCCTGCCGAGAGTTCCTCGACATATTGGCGATGTCAATCTGACTCTGCTTAAAGAATGCGTGAGGATCTCGCATACACATCAAGCGGTATCCTTGGTAAACACACATCTTAGCAGACGTCCTATCCTTACCGGAGCCCTTCCCCCATAGAGCAAATGCCTCCTCATAGTCTCTAGGCCACTCTATAGGAGTAGTCCCAAGGACAGCATCACACAACTCCTGCTGGATCGGATACATAGGCTCTCGTATCCAATCCCTGAAGAAAACTTCAGTGGATACCGGAAGCTCAGCCCATATCTCGTCCTGCTCGGCAATCAAAGTCTTAGCCTCAGACTCTGTGCCGATGTCGAACTTTGCCTCGACGTTAAGGCCGAAGTGTTTAGAGAGTTCACCCCGCATAAGAGCATTGGGATCAACTCTCTTACTTCTCTTTTTCTTGAGCGTTGTCAAGCTTGCCATCTGATCTCCTGGGTAAATGTCTATCCTTTAGATACACCATCTACCCGTAGTGTTCAGCCTTCTTCTGGAGATAAAATACCATAGGACCAAAGATAGCATTCATCACTACCTGTCCTACCATAAACCAAGTAAACTCCCCAGTAGCTGCAGCGCCAAATATATTCGGTATTGCTGTAAGGATGTTTATCCAGATCTGTATTTTGGTAAACTCCTTCCAGCGTTTCCATGCTATCTTATCCATCTGGCCTTTACGCTTCTTTTGAGACACTACGATTCTCTGGTCATGCCGTATCTTGCCTCTGAGTGCTACAAGCCGATCAGTATCATCTGCTATCAAGTTGTCCTTGCGGGCAAGCTGATCCTCTGCAGTGATAAGCTCTTCAATAAGATAGTCCTTGTTCATGCGAACCAGTTCTTGCTTGCGGTCTTTAATCTGTCTTTGATTTAACATTTGAGCCACTCCTTATCAGGGGTAAGTGAATGGGTTACCTATTAGAATACCATGGTTTTTGACTAGCACCGTTACACGCCCTACAACTTTGTATACTACTTTACCGCGAAAAACGGGCGCGGTTGACGGACCTCCAGGAAGGGTCAAGGCTTTTACAGCTTGGCCCTTTTCTTTCAGCCCCTATCAGGCTGTATAATCTACTAGACTATAAAGAAAATCCTGTTATTTCAGAAAGGTAAGGTTTATGGAGATCTGGGAATATCGTGACGTCAAGATCAAAGAGGACAGAGAGGCCAAGAAAAGGCGCCTTGAAAACAATAAAGGACGCCTTGAAAACAATAAAGGACGTCGTGAAAGGAATAGACAACCGCCGCCAACCAGACGCAGCGAAGCTCGTTTTGCGAAGAATCGAAAGTCGTTCCACTTAACTCTGGATAATGGTGACAAATATGAAATTGAAGATTGCGAAGGACACCTCCAGATAACTCGTGCTGATTACGACTCAGCACTTATAGTGATAGCAGCAGGCCATCAGGCCATCAAGATCCGGAAAGAAAAGCGTATTCCATTCTATAGGCAACCTGATGAAGATGAGGTGATGCTGTGATGACAGAACAGCAGGGCAAAGGATTGATGCTACTATACCTTATTACTTTCGCCGTAGCCGCTCTGGCTGGAGGATAAGATGACACAATTTGAATGGCTTCTCTTCTGGCTAGTCCTACTAGCATGGATCTGGTCAATTAATCAAAGCTACACAACCCAACTATATATGTAGGAGACGCATGACAATCATCCAATTAAACGACGCACTACATGAACTCAGGCATTCTAACAGTAGAACTGCTGACGCAGCCCAACGCAAAATACTCAGACATTTCAGGGAGCAGGAGGAATTGAGGAAGCCACCAGCTGAGAGATTAATCAAGCCGACAAGAATTACTATCCAAATGAGCGACGGAACCAAGTTCATCTTGGGCGTTGCCGACGCTAAAGAGGTGTCGTTCTCATATGATAGCAAACTCAAGCCGGGGCCACTTCTTGGCGGCTTCCCTCTTGGAATGATTGCGCACGGTCCTGCCAAGTTCCAGATTAACGTCGATGGCAACTATACTTGGACAATGCGATGATTTGCCAATGCGTAGGCGGTCCTTGCGATGGGAGACTACTATCGGTAGATACTGACTATACTATCGTTGTACACAGGCCTGATCTCGGCCCTATCATATGTCTAACGGAAGCACCGATAGAGCTTACTACAGAGCCTGTCCCGACTCACCGTTACTGGGTCAAACAATATAAGAACAGGCAAGTCTTAGTCCACGAGTCACTACTTAACAAAAGGAAATTCACATGAAGTTAACACCAGAACAATGTCGTGAAATCATATCAAGAATACGCATAGCAGAAGATCCTGCCAACGAGCTATGCTACGATGCTCTATTCGAGTATATTGAAGGCTTAATATTGAAAACACTCGAAGTAGCAGCAGTAGCGTGCGAGAACAGGCCAATGGATATGTCAGAGACAGGAACTGATAGGCACGAAGGGTGTGCCAAGCTCATACGGTCAATAGAATTCCAAGAACACCACCGCCAATGTCTGGAGGAAGGATGAGCCCAGAAATCAGCTTTCTCGTTTCAGCACTCTATAATCACCAGCTAGTAGAGTATGCTGTTAAATTCAAATGTGACCTCCCTGCTGATGTCACAGAGAACTACAACGAACCAAAGAACAGAGAGATCATATGGAATATGCTTCCTCCTCATCTCAGAACACTCGGACCGATAATCAACCTACGACCAATCTTCGACGTCCAGGTGATCAAATGATCCACCCAGACACTCTCGCGGATGCTGCTTGGAAGCGCGTTCTTATCAAAGACGAGACTGACTACTATTACAAGGCTTATAAATTCCTCTGTTCAATATCCAAAAGACATCCAGACTCGCTAAGTCCGGGCCAGTTGAGATGGCTCAAAACCCTTAACACCGATTTAGGAGACAGCGTCCCGTGACAGCAATTACGTTTTGGGTAGTCAAGAGTCCAAAGGGCAGAGTAGTTGGCATCGGTAGGACTAGGCAAGAAGCATGGACATCTGCTTTGAATAATCCACTCTTTGATGAGAAGGGTCAGATTGCTCGACGAGAAGGCTACTTGCTCTGTGAATGGCTTGAAAAGATTGAAAGTTACAAGGCCCTCCATATGACCGACTGCGGTTGGAGTGAGATCATCTGCAAACCCAGGGGGCGACGGTGAGCAAACCGTGGAGTGACGTCAAAGCCATAACCTTCCAAAATGGGAAGGCAGTAGAAAGAGGGCAATGGGGTCCGTGGTCCCGCTACGGTGGCGACAACGTATTCTTCGTTGACGTCAGGATATGCGTCCCAATCGAATACCTTGAAACGGACAAGCACGACGAACTCAGCGATTACAAGAAGGACATCCCACGAGCTATCGCCAGTGCCCTTGAGAGCAAAGGACTCGATTTGGGCATTGGCTTAATGTCTGGAGACTACGACATATGAACCTAAAGGAGCTACCAAAGTGAAAGAGCAAAAGATGCCGATCAATCTCAAGTCCCGCTTTACCAAACTCATCGCCCGTTCCAAAGCCGGGGAGCCAGCGTCAGATGAAGAAGCCAAGTTCGCGCAAACGATGTACACCAGATATCCAAACCAGTGTAAGAAACTGGAGGCGATGTGAGCCAATCATACTTCGCCGACGTAATGAACCTCATCTACGAGTTCAACGAGAAGTATGGCCATCCTCCCGTTACTATAACCCTAGCGTCGCAGGGTGTGTGGGACTCCTGTCAGCCCGACCTCAACGACTCGTCACTTATCGAGATATACCCGCTAACCTTTAAGATGTTCGAAGCTCTACAAGTAGATATCAACCCGAAGTCTAAACCAGACAGGATACAACTATCATGAACATAACAGAGGTTCACTTCGTAGATGGAGTCCTCACCATCAAGCGCGATGATGGCGTTGGCCTTCAAGCAAACGCGGTCGTCATGGATAGCAGAGTCGAGCTAAACAACGAGTATACCGACACCCAGCTGGGGCCAAGATTCGCTGCGATGTGCGGAGTTGCTCTCAATACTAGCGTCTCACAAATTGTTCATAGTCGTAGCGACTTCCATATCCAGTTCGGCATCCTAGAGAGGACAGAATGACCTTCCTCAACGGCTATAACTGCTCTGAGCTATACTACTACCGTCCTAAGATTTGGCGAACCAAAATCAAATGGCGGTGCTGTAAAAAGTTCAACGGGCCAGTTATTAGCAACATGCGGTGCGTAGGGGCCACTCACCCCAGATGTCCTCTCCCTAAGCAAGTCCTCCAACTCGATCTCTTTGAGGAAATCAAGTGACCCATACAGCGCCTATCATCTACGAGCAGAAGACCAAAGATAATAAGGCTCTCAACGTTTATTGGTGCCAAGGAACTATCCCAGGCACATACTCTCTTGAGGCCTATCTTGTTAACACAGGGCCAGTTCCAGTAGGTTTATGCTATTATAATTTTCAAGATAACAATACCAAGATAAACATCCTCTACTTGGTTGTGTTCCCGCGCTACAAAAGGAAAGGCATTGCTACTGCTATCCTCGATACTCTACGTCACGCATATCCGGATCATCATCTAGTAACAGACCAATTGTCCCACACAGGGGGCAAGAAGTTCGGAGTCAGTTATGGATTCAAAGAACTAAAGCACTCATGGATGTTTCGCAAAAGGAAACTCAAATGACCCCAATATCCGAACAGCAACCGCCTCCTCATAAGCTATATCTAGTCCGTCGAAAGACACTCTTGTTTTCTGCTACCCCACTTTACGGAACGCATTCCCCCTATTGGGTCGTTCGTCTATGGAGAGAGGATCCACCAAACCACGAGGCACCTCCAATCCCTATGGAGCCTACCGACGAGTGGGCCCATCTCGACTTCGCTAACTTCGTATTGGATAGGGACATCAAATGACTCCAAGACGTTACGTCATTTACATCTGTCCGATATTAGTAGGGCAACTCGAAGGTTGTACCATCAAGAAGATCACGTGTAATGATTCAAGCGCCTTGATAGAGTTTACAGACAAAACCTTTATGGAGCTTCAATCAACCGAGATACATACCGCCGCCATACGTCAATCAACCAATAATATCCTCAGTGAACTAGAGAGGCTCAAATGACCAAGCTCGCCATCGTAGTAGGAGGCCAAGTCAGATCCCGCAATGACGGAGATTTACATTGGATCAGCTCATATACCCTCTGTCATCTTTACGGCCTACCGCAAGATCGAGCCATCCACATAAACGAGAAATCTCACCACGCAGGCAACGAAGCAATTCGGCAGTATCAGCATGGCTTTCCTCGGTTGCCTGTTCTCACCGTTCGCCCGGATGGTGAGTATTTCCTTCCGCAATCCCTCAAAGATCAATTGAACAACCATCCCGGTTGTTAAATAAGCCCTCGGACGATCCCCTCAGTCAGTCGGTTAATTCCCTGAGTTTGGTAATTCTGTAATCTCTGCGGTGTGAGTTCGGTAATCTCTGCGGTGTGAGTTCGGTAATCTCCTAGTTCCCAGTGCGGAGTCTTTGGCGCAGGTCGTTTAGCGCAGGTCGCAGGCGCGGAGCGTCGGGGGTGGTGGAAATCACTCAAAAAATTTGGCGTGTATGTATCACGATCAAGTGCGAAAAGAGAAAAAGACTTTTTAGTCTTTTACCCCCTACCCCTCCCTACCCTAACGGTAGCGTTAGAGGAATCCCTTTCCCTATACCTTTAGCGTTAGGGTAAAAAAAGAGCCCCTCTTTCGAGGGGCTCTAGTTTTATCTACTTCTCGACCTTTTCCGCTTTCGGTATCGCGGGATAAGCCTTCCCGTTTTCGGCGACGACGAATAGCTTAAGCCTATCGTTCGACTCGACTACGGCGTATCGCGTTCCCGACGGTCGGAAGGCGACGAAAGCGGAATACTTCCGACCGTAGTTAAGCGCGACGGCGGCGGCGGAAAGCTCGGAACGCGTATAGCCCTTTCCGACGGCGATACCGGCGGCGGCGAGTCGCTCTCTAACGGCGAGAACTTTCGGGAATTTCGCCTTCGCCGTTTCGCTTTTCGCGAAGGCGTCGGAAACCGAAAGCGCGAAAGCGAGTCGGAACGATTCCGCCCTATCCGGCGAAGTAAATCCGCCGGAATCGAGTAGGCCTATCCGGACGCGTTTTACCGCCCCCGGACGAGAGGCGGCGGCGACTTTCGCCGATAGCGAAAAGTCCGACGCGTATTTAATCTCGCCGTCGTATCGTTCTACCGTCGGCTTAACGTCGGCCGTCGTATCGTCTACGGCTTCCGTATCGTCTACGGCTTCCGTATCGTCTACGGCTTCCGTATCGTCTACGGCTTCCGTATCGAGATCGGCCGTAAGGTCGGCCGTAAGGTCGGTATCGGTATCTATCGAATCCGTTTCCGGATTTACTACGGTATCGGTATTAATAGCGTTTCCCCTTACGTTATACTACGGTAAACGGTAGATTCCGAAAATCGAAGTAATACCTTTTCGGTAGGTATCGGACCTTTTAGGAAACCTTTCGCTTTCGCTCGTTTCCGATCTAGTCTAGCGGTTTATCCGACTCTTTCGGTTTCCGCTATTCCCTAGATTCCTTTTACTCGTTTCGTTTCCCCTTTCGTTAGCGTTTCGTTTCGTTCTCGACTACGCGATAAGGTATAGCGATTACCGGGCCGCTAGGATTTAGCCTTTCGAGAAAACCGCCCTAAGTCTCTATTTAACCTAAAGTTAAAAAAGTTTCGATTTTCTTTCGAGCTATTTCGTTATAGCCTTAAGGTATATCGGTAGCGTTATAACGAAACGATAAAAAAGACGTTTTTCTCTACCTTTTCCTTCCTAACCTTAAGCGAAATAGGGACTTACTTTACCTTAACGGTAGCGTTATAGTCCCTACCGATAGCGTTATAACGAAGCGATATACCTTAAGGATATTCGACGATATAGTCGAAAGTCTAGCGACGTTTTCGTCGAATCGAGTTTAGGATCGCTTTAACCTTAAGCGAAATAGAGACTTAGCTCTCGACGTTTTCGTCGAAATTTATTCGACGTTTTCGTCGATATTAGTTTCGTCTAGTTTCGCCTTAAGATAGGAACTTCCTTCCTTATAGGGAAACGCCTTCCCTATAACCTTAAGGTAAGAGAAATTCTTTCTCGGAAGATTTTTCTCTAACGCTAGGGTTATAGCTTTAAGAGAAAAAGATCCTTTTCTCTTTAGGGAGATCGAGGTTGGTGCTGCGCCTAAAGACAATTGACTGACTGGAACCACACAAACAAACATACGATATAGGGCAAGGCATTCTCTCTAGGCAGCAAACACCAACAATTAGATTAGGGGTCACCAAACAGCATCACCTGCGCTCTGACTGAAATTACCTTACCTGGCCAAGTGACTGGTTGGCCAGGTCTATTAGTTGACTGAGATAAGGACTACCCGCGCCAGTTGTGACGCTTAGCTGTCATCCTCATTGCCCTCAGATCTCCGATGACTACGATAACCATCCCGACAATAAAGCATACGAAGAAGAACACGATAGCCCAGTCAAGACTACTCATATTAAGTAAGTCCATCATATCGTCCTCCCCGCAAAGGTTCGTTCCCACCACCTTAGGATTCTTCTCCACAAGGCGACCACATCGCTTACCGGTACACACCGGCGAATTTCTGGGTCGTAGTCCACAACATCCTTAAGGACTCGTCTCATCACACTACCTCACCGTCGAGATCGCGTTCACAATATACTTCCGGTCGTAGTTACCGCTCAAAGGCCAACGCCCCGGTCGGGCGACGAACTTCAGCACAACGTTCTCGTTCGTCTTAGGCGCGAACTTCCGCCATACAAACCACATTATCTTAGGGCCGCTAGGCTTATCCATCACGTCCTCCTTACTTCGGGTTTTGAGTTCTTTCCCTCTCTACTTAAAGGTAAGGCTTTTACACTGAGTTTCCTAGTCTTTTCTCTGGCTTTATCTGCTGTGTCAACCAGTACAGCAACCACCAACAACGCTCTAGTTGGTCTAGTATCAAACAGCACGCACCACCACGCCTCTGACTGGTTTTCGACCTTTCTGAGAACGGATCAAACACCAGCCACCACCACGCCTCTGACTGATTCCGGACCAGGCAAAAAAAATCCCCCGCCGTGAGGCAGGGGATTCTGCTACCTACTCTGCCTGGGGCTCGATGGCCTCCTCGGGCTTGACTTCCTTCTTGGCCCTCGGCTTCTTGGGCGCGACCGCCACCCAATTTCCGTTGTCCTTCTTTTCCACCACTACCCGCCGCTTCGCGTTCTGGACGAACCGGACGTATGAGACGGGGTTCCGAATGCCCCGCTTGCCGAGTTCCTCGGCCCAATCTGCGGAGGTGATTCCCTTCGCCCCCGCGTCCTGGAGAACCTGCCAGCTGACGTTCCGTCCCTCGCTGCGGGCGAAGGGCGACCTGGCGTTATGATACGGGAGCGCCATCATTCCGAGCTTCTCTTCGATCTGCGGGACGATCTGCTTCTTTGTCTCGGTTGCCATTTTCTTACTCCTTGTATCGGGTTTCTGACCCTCGGCGGTGGACCCGCCCTTTCCTTATCTTAAAGGTAAAGCTTTCCATCTGAAAAGTAAAGGACTATTTTTGCTTGCGGCGAAGATTCTTTCTCCACATCAAAATCCACAGGTTTACCTTGTCTCAGCGGATGCTGGGATATCAGCCCAGAAAGTGTATTCTACGGGAGCTAGGAATCGCACCAAACACCACAGTCAGAGGTGTTGTGTCTCAGTGCGTTTGGTGGTGTTTGGTGGCCCTTTTCAGCCTCATCAACACCAACCAGCAGCAGTCCCGTTGACTGATTGTGGCATCATCAACATCAACCACAGGCAGCAGCACTGACTGGTATCAACCAACGCTCAGTCGGCAATCTGGTAATCATCCAGCGGTGTGTGGATGTGTGGGTGGCTGTCAAGCGGTAGGTTACACACTCAGCGGGGCAATGGGGAACTAGATTGGGTCTGCGTTGCGGGGGTATTCGATCAGGCACACAGCGGGGCGTTTCCTACGAGGTGTCACTCAACGAGGGTCTTAAGCAAAGCCATACCATATATCAGTCCTACTACTCCTAACGCAGATATAGGAACAATAACCAATCCCAAGAAGCCAAAGAAGGAGGCAGCAGTCTCCCCGTTATACCCTCTACATAACCACTCCTTAAGACATCTACCTACTCTATCAGTCATACCTATCTTGTATGACTTCCGCCCTCCTTTCTTTCCCATTCCTAACCTATCCCGACACTCATTACATAGCCTCATCTCTTCACCCTCGTATTCCTCTTTCCAGCCACGCTCGTCAGAGCAGATGTCGCATAGTCCACCCAGAGTAGGTTGCATCAAAGTCCCCTTCGGGTATATTGCTACCTCTGCTAATGAGCTTACCCTCACCTCTCCTTCTCTGCTATGCGCCCATACTCGGAGCATCCATTCCTTATCGGAGGCAGTCATATCTTCCCATTCTGTAGAAGAATCTTGGCTATCAGACCAGCCGTCCTTCTCCACTCAACCATTAGAGAGCGCATCTATCCTCTGGCTCTACGGCCACCCAGTCCTTCAGGGTATCAGTGAGCAAAGGATAGGGATCAAGGTGACCTTCCCATAGTCCGCAATACGAATTGACGGTATCAGCAACCTTCAAGTGGACCTTAGGCATCACTTCCTCTCCTTGCGGACGAGACTAGCGTTCACGAAGTTACTGGCGAGGTCGTTGACTTCCTCAGGCAAGCCATCGCCCTCCTCATAGAGCGGGATAAGATCATCCATCATACCTCTTACCTCATCCACTCCCCTCACGAATCTCTCGTGAACAGTCCCACTCCCTATTTGGATCTCCTTTCCGAGTTCCCCCATCAATCGGTCCCTTTGACCTTGGTTAAGGATTGCCTTGGGGCCTCCAATGCCTAAGGCAATACAGGCCGCGGTGATTACTAGATCAAGAGAGATGAGTCCTTCTTCATCCATCGAGATCACTCCGGTCTTGACTACTTTCGCATCAACCCTCGCTCCGATCATTCTCACCTCCAACAACAATCCGCATTAGTTACCTTTGACTGATTGCTACCTCTTCCACATCTCATTTACCATATGCGTTAATCCAGATCCTACCTCCGTAGAAAGTTGATTGATTGCCTTCGCTACCGCCAACCGAGCGTAAACGTCAGCCATCCTTATCCTAGCATTGGCCTCCGACAGCTCATCATGCCCGACGATACTCTTATCAGCATCCGCGAGCAAGTTTAATGCCTTTTCTTCCACCGAATCCGCCATACATCCCTCCTGTTAGATACCGGCCATCTCGCAGAGCTTAGCTTGGATTGCCTCCTCAAGCCGCTCTCCGATATACCCACCCAACTCCGTCTCAAGATTGATTCCGTAGTCAGCCACCACCTCGTCCGGATCATTCCCTAAGACAAAACGAACTGAGCTGGCCTTTCCGTTCTTCCCGACCATCACCCACGAGTCGCATACCGAGAAGATAACATCCATCGCGTTATCAATCGTATTGACGTTCTCCATCTCATCCCCGCCATCATCTACCTTGATTATCTCCCAGCCAAAGTCCTTGAGCCTCTTAAGGACCAGACTGACTGCGATCCGCTCTAGCTTCGCTCTCAATACGGCATCCATCATCCCTCCTCTTTCAACGGGTCAGTATCCCGACTCCACATTACCTCGAACATTTCGTTCTGTCCGGCGTTCGCAAACTCGATTGAGTGACCCTTACTCCCGTAGTCAAATCCCATCGCCGTCGTAACTCCGAGGATCATCAGACCCCACTCATCCTCGTATTTCGTCACCTCATACCCGACTCCGATCTTAACAGCCACGTATCGGTTGAACCGGAGTTCGTAGGTCAGAGAGAACTGATCCCCAAACAGATCGACCTTCGTAGGAATCAACTCTCGGCAAGTAGCCTCGACCGTTACGCAGAAGTCTTCTCCCTCATCTACGATGTTCTTCCCCCAATATTCACGGTTCGTTTCATCCCATCCTGACTGGCCCCCTCCGAGGAAGTCAGCGCGAGTATTCATCAAAGGAACGTCCCTCTCGTGATCTACGATCGGCGTCCAGCTCATCACGTTTCTCCTTTCGCTTCGGTTGGGAGGCTCTTCCTCCTAACTAAAGGTAAGGCTTTTTCACTGAGTTTCCTAGTGATTAATAAGGACATCAGTCGGTCAAATCATCCTGTAGTAGATCAACTCTAGTGTAAAGATCACTGACTATATAGCCCTCATGATCGTCGTAGCATTCCAACGGATCATCCGACATAGCGCGAGCAAGCGCCACAGGAACGTCCTCTTCCATACCATACGAGTAGAGCGTCCCGTGATTGATCTTCGCAATCACCTCGCCCTTCTCGTCCAAGAAATCAACAGACCAGGCCTCAGTTACATCGTTCACTCTCACTCTGAGTTCTACATCACCCTTTGTGCTGACTCCTTTCGCCACCCTCCAGAGATACACCGACAGGGCACTCAGAGCTTCCGAGTTCTCAACGAAGGTCTTCATCGTCGTTTCCTTTCAGTAGAGGTAAGTCATCCCATCCATCGCCTTGATCTCACGGGAAGTCTTCCCGATCAATTCATCCGGATTCATTCCGTCAGGCGCGTTGAATATCGCGTTAGCGACATAGTCACCGTAGAACCCCTTCTCATCACGATGATAACCATCTAGGCTCATCCCTCCGAGGCAAACCGGGGGCGTCGGGTCCGTCTCAACCCCGTCGAAGTACAGCTTGACCTTCTTCATTTTTTACTCCAGTCAGTTTCGTCTAACATCGCCAGAAACGCCTTATCATAGGCGTCATAGAATTCACGCGGAACCGGGACGACAAGATCCTCATCGGCATTATCAGGATCACTATGGACGATAGAAGGCTCATACTTATCGCCAACCATATCCCCCGGCTCCCATCCTTCGTCGAACATCCATCTGAACAATCTCCTCATACCATATGCCTTTCTGGAAACCCGTTAGGATCAGCATCGAAATATCTCATCGCCTCTTCCATCTTCTCTTTGTATGCCTCGTCCATCGCGTTATAAAACTCCAACGACACCGGAACTTCCTTACCATACCGAGGATCGTTCAAATCTTCAGGAAGCCACACTATTGTGAACGCGTTCGGAGGCTTCACGTAATCCCCCGGCTCCCATCCTTCGTCGGTCAACCACTCAGCTAGTTCCTTCATTTCTCTTCCCCTCCTACCAGGGCAAAAGGTCCGCGGACATAATCTCGACGTCCAACTTAACGAGTTCGAGCCAAACGGCCATCGGTACAATCTTTTCTGCGAGGAAGTCATTCTCGCATCCATCCAGATCGGGTCCGGTATAGACAAGACGTTCAATTTCGCACGCCTCCGCCTTCGCCGTCCAACCCTTATCGCTCAACTTCTTTGCGGTCGCCCTCGGGTCCATCACGTTCCTCCCTTCCTTCGGATTTGCGGGGCCTCTCCCCGTATCTAAAGGTAAGAAGAATTCACTGGTGAAGCTAGTAAAAAGCGTGATGCTAACGAGCCATTTCACGGAGACAATTCTTACAAGTCACCTCGCTATCAACCGTCGTGATGTTCCAGCTAGAGCAATCCATATTGAGCATACAATCGCCGCTACGACATTCAGGGAAGTTTATCCCAGCATTGTTATAGAAGCGGACACTGCGCTTATGGACTGCTCTGCGCGGATCGGTTTTGATATTGTAAGGCATCATCACCTCCCAGTTGTGGTTAGTAGCAATTGACTGATTAAGTGTTCATGACTCCGTGCTGATCCATCCCAAAGCTAATCACCTTCTCCCCGCAACGCGCCTGATACGTCCCCGCAATAAACCCCTCAGGCAAAGCATCCATCTTGGTCGGCTCCCACAGCGTTACAACCTTACCTTCTTCAATCATGTCCGCAATTCTACTTGCCTGTCTGAGCGTCACGCGCATCATCCGCATTCCTTTCTTCTGACTGGTTTACCGACTAAGCATCGCAATCCTTTTCCCCATCTTCCTCGCATACCGAACCGTGGCCTACGTTCCACTTCTCAGGACCTCGTTAGCTTGAAGCGGAGCAGCTATCATTCGATCTGACGCATCCACAATATCGTGATCCCGATCCAAATACCCCCTTGAAGGCATTACTACATCGTTTACTGTAAACGCCCGACCTTTCTCATTCAAAGGAGGATGGCTAACTGTCCGTATTCCCATCTCTCTTGCAATAACGCAAGCTTCTTCATCCGCACCTACGCAATCACCGTGGTGAAACTCGGTCGCTTGCTCTAGCAACGCCCGCAAGTTTCTCCTTTGCTTGGTCGTCATCCCTCGACGAGTCCCAGTAAAACCGACTATCATACCACCTCCTCAGGCTAACATCCGCATTCTATCAAGAGCGCAAGACGATCCTTTGCTCCTGACTGTAGGCCAATCTTTAATATCATCTCATACCCGCCGTAGCCGTCCATCTCCAGTATCAGATCGTCGCCGTCTATAGTCAGCGATGCCTCTACTTCTGTAGTATCAGCTGCCTCGCCGTGAAGGCAAAGCAGGGCGTTCACTATCTCTTTCGGGACGATGATATTTGTCTCGATCTTCATCTCTCTACTCCTTCAGGAGCTCAACCGTCCGGTAGAGGTCCCAGTTGTGATCTGCGTATCCCATAAGGGTCCACACCTGCGCCGAGTAGTTATCCACGATCGCATTGACCCTCTTGATCTTCGCTCCGGTAGACAGGGCGCACTCGTCCTGCTCCGAGAGTTCCTCTGGCGTGATCGGAAGAACACCCCTGTCGTATGCCCTTTTGAGGTCCTTCCCGTTCAAGAATACCAGCATCGCCTACCTCCTTACCAAGACTTCGTGATTACCGTCCGACCGTCCACATACATCCTAATCACTATCGCGTCGTGCGCCCAATCTTCCTCGTGCGTCGGACCATACTCGACGTAGAAGTGAGGACTATGAGCCGTCCAACTTCTCTCCATCCGACCGAAAGGCTCCACGTCCTCATTTCTCGCCTTGATCGTCCGAAGATGCTTCCTGATAATTTCCTCGGGATCACCATCTTCCTCGTCCAAAGCGATCCAAGTTATCGAGCCATCATACTTGATCCGACTCGCGTAATTGCCGTAGGCTCTGGTTGTCGCTATCTCGGACATCCGTATCACCTCCTTCCCTCGTTTGACGTCGATTTCCTCTTACTTAAAGGTAAGGAATGGCACGTGGTGAAGCTAGTCTTTTTTCTGCCTAGACAGCCTTACTCAACTCCATCTTGCGGTGGCAATCTTTCTTGCCCTGGTCATCAACACTACAAGGGCGAAGGAAATAACCACTATGGAGGTGTCTCTTCATCCCGACTACAAACCGAGCCAGGACGGAATATGATTCCTCACATCTCACAGTATTGTGGTGAAAGACCAAGGCGTGGACGATATCCAGAGCATCCTCTTTCCCTACAAACATCACCGGTGTCATCAGCAATCTCCTTTATCTTGACTGACTGGAATCCCCTCCGATCTTCCGGTTTCGGGACGGAATTTGCCTTCGATTACAGGCGAAATGCAGGCCTGCTAGCGGTCTTGGCGACCGGGGCTTAGTCTCGGGTCGGGTCCGAAACAGAGCCGTGCTAACAGGCCTGCAATTATTCGTAATGTCTAGGACCAGTAGGCCATGGAGCAGCCTTATGATCTTCGGCATAGGCCTCAAGCCTACCTTCGGACAGCACTGATCCGATATCAGAACGTCTTTCTTGATTCTGCCTATCGCACCAGTATCTCGCCCTAGCTAGGACTCTCTTCACCTCCCACGGCCAACACTTCACAGCCGGCCAAAGTTCATACGGAAGTCCGTAGTATCCCCAATCACCCCCTTCTGCCGGTCCGTAGCAGAACCGGTCAACAAGATAGACATTCACCCACCGATGAGTAAACCAAACACGAATCCGAATCCAGAGCCTACGGATCATATCAGCCCTGCCTCCCCCTCAATCTTCTCCTTCAGTCCGGGAGCGGTGATAACGTCCGTAGTCTTCCATGAGCCATCCATATCCTTATAGATAGCATTGACCGGAGCATCATCCTCAGCAGCCTTCCTTTGCTCATTTGCGATATAATACTGGAACGATCTCAGATGCTTACCCCACGCAGCTATCGCTTTGTACTCCTCAGGCTTCGGCATATTACCTCACTGGAAACGGGTCCGGCCCTATCAGCCAAGTCCCGAACCACTCCGCAAAGAGCCAGAGCATCAGGATCAATAATAGGGCGATGACTGCTTTAGTGCGTTCACTCATATCCCGTTCACCGAATCGAAAAGATGACACATGAAGATTGGCTTGGAGAAGATGGCATCCACCGCATCCTGATCCTCTATATCTCTCAGAAGGGTTGCGGTTACCAATATCACCCTCAGGGTGCTCTTCTTCATCTTCGACCTTCGGGCCAATACCGTCCCGGGCATCTCAGGCATCTGATAGTCCGTTACCAAGACGTCAAAGTCTTCAATGACGTCTAAGGCATGAACAGGATTCGACCTGTTCTCTACCTTATGACCCTCGTGTTTGAGGGCGTCCGTCAGGAACATCCTGACGTCATCGTTATCGTCCACTACCATTACTTTCATTTCCATCTCTCCTTTACTTCAAGACTACAGATTCGCTCACCGATTTCAGGATGGACCTGAATGTGCCCATCCTCTCCATCTTTCTTGAACGTCATCCATCCCTGTCTGCGCCCCTGCTTCGGAATCCGATAGCCGGGGCAAATCTCCATCCCGCAGCGAACATCTCATCGCCTCTTGCCCGACGCTCATCCATACTACCTCCTCAGTAGGACAAGAACCCCTTAATCCCAAGCTGCGTCAGATACATCCTACCAAGCTTCTCCAGCGTCTCACACGCCTTCGGATCGAGCACCTTAGTAAGCATCACCCCTCTCTCTGCACAACGATACAAGCCGCCGTTCAATAACTCCTTCGGGTTATCTGGCTTCTGGGCTCCTGCCCCTATCGCAATATCCCTTAGCTCCAACTTCGTCAACGTCCCTACTACGTCCTGAGCGTTCACTTTCCCGACTCCTTAAGTGACCGGCGTCTCATATTCGTCTGAGTAAAAGAAAGCACCTTCGTCGTTGACTATCAGATCATATCCAAAACCCTCGTGGACCCAGCCGCCATCCTTTTCCTTCCAATACCCTACTCCATATGGCTGGCGATACTCCTTGTCAAATTCAAGGATCTTCCTGATTACTTCCTCTGCTTCTTTCGGTAGTTTGGTCTTAACCATCACTTCCTCCTTACCTCGGGTTGGCTTCGATTTCCTTCTACCTAAAGGTAAGCCTTGCCGCGTGGGAAGTAAAGAGGAAAGGGTGCTTAAGCAGTCGGCTTCTTTGAAGGATATCCATCCATTGGCGCGTGCTGAAGACATCTCGTCGGCATCAAAGGCAAGGGGGGACAAGCCTGAGTTGATCTTCGGAGAGTGGCACCAGTCCTCAACTCCAGATGCGTGATCCTTTTCTTCTGAGTGATCTCTACAAGTCATACAAGCAGGAACAACAACCGCAGGACTAGTCATTGACTGGCTCCAATCTAACGCCGAAGGACGCCCAACGACCAATCGTCCAATTCGGACTTTTGTATTCATGAAGTTGAGTAAGACGAATCTGATACGTTTCACCGGGCTCAATATCACCCGGGCTTCTGCCCATCTGGACTGCGCTCTCCGAATCTGAAGGATAGCAGTGATCATATCGAAGCATATCAAATGGGAACTCAAACCCACTACAATGAGCAATTGCGTGGCTTCGATATTTCATCGAACCAGATAGCTTGCGGGTCATCTAAGCCTCCCAAATGTAGGCGTAGGGCAGGGGTGACGTTGCCCCTGCCCTACTGAAATCACCCAATACTGAAATCAACCAATCAATAATTTTAGTAGTCATCTAGTGATAATTGAGTAGTAGCCTATCCTCACACAACCGGGGCCCCACTTCAATTTGGTTGTCTAAGAATCCGGTGATAAACCGGAGCGGCCCATATCGTCACCTCTCTTTCTTGTCTATTAGCTTAGGGTTTCAAGGGACATTAATCTAACTGCGGCTCTGTGGCCGCTTGATCGCGGCTCTTAGCCGCCATCTTACCGCGCCGATGGTCGAATCTCTGGCCCTGAATCTACCAGGATCGGGCCTGCGTGGCGTCGGTATATCGGAAAATTATACAAAGATGGCGGGGTGGGCGGGGTGGGCGGGTTACGGGTTTTCAACCGCCGCACTCTAGCCGGGATGAGCGCTCGGATTTGGCCCGCGCCGCCCCGCCAATTTTCACCTTGCCTTCCCGATCAATTCAACGTCGTATTCCTTACACTTCGGGCACCTAATCTCTGCGTTCTTAGGAATTGTCCTCTTGAATTTCTTCTCGCAGAAGTTACAGATGAACTCATATTTCGGCTGCTTGGCCATCGGCCTTACCTCCAGGGCATCCAGTAATACCGAATCGCTACAAACCGATACCGCTCTCTCAGCCAGATCCTTAGACTCTCTGACTTCGTTGCTTCTCTGAACTCCTTTACCTTCTCGTCCCAAACTTCCCACTTTGGCTTTCTCAACGCGCCCTCCTTACCTCGGGTTGGCTTCTTTCCCTTTCTAACTAAAGGTAAGGCTTGTCCATTGGAAAGTAAAGCGTTTTCTTTGCGGACAAATCCAAGTCAATATCGTCCAGATCACTATAATCAGGATCTATGGCCGGCTCATCTTCAGTAGGCTTGTCCCTCTCCATCTCAGCAACCTTCTTCTTGGCCGCCCTACCTACGATCTGAGAAACTACTACAGCTGCTACTGCGAACAAGATCGCATAGACAGTCTGCAGGACTCCTAACTCAATAAAGGAGAAGGTCAAGACACATCCGATAAACAGCCAGAAGATTCTTGGGATCGGATCTGCTTTGGAAACATCCTCATCCTCATCACCCTCATCAACCACAATAGAGAACTTGACTGAACCAGTAGGTTGCTCCCTTGTAGGGTGGTCCATGTGCCAGATTTGCCTCCTATAATTCTGCCCGTCCCTCATCCTCAACTCACGCTCGACAACTCTACCACGGACGTAGCCGAGCCACTTACCCATTCCCATTGGCTACCTCCTTCTATGTTAGAGCGCTGTAACAAGCTGTCTAGGTCGGGCTAGGTTCCGAGTCGGGCGCTAGCTGTTCGCCCTGCTAACACGCCTTAGCATCGGCCTAATTACCGCTCACATCTATAGGTTCCGACGGCCTAGACGCCAACCTTTCGGCGATTACCTTCATCACATCGTTTCGTATCTCATCCGACCAGACCCCGGCGCTTTCATCAACGCCTTCTTGTAGATCCACTAACTCAGCGCGCAACTCTACCAACTTCTCCTTGAGATAGTCAACACTTGTATCCTCTCCATTCTCTTGGATAAAGTCGATCATCTCTCGTATTGAGTCGTTGAGCTCAGCACGCTTGGCTGCGAACATCTTTGCGAATCTTTTCTGAACCTCCTCAGTTGCCGACCTAACTATCGTCCCAGTCATCCTTTCAACAGCTTCCGTGACTTCCTTGACTCCATTCATCCGCGCCTCCTTTTCGAGTTACCTAAATATACGAAAGTCACTAAGCTGGCGGTATCTCAGGCAACGATTCTTTTTTGCTTGCCTCATCCTCGTCTAAGCACCACTCACTTGCGTTATGAGGCTCGATGTAGAAGCTATCACGAAGACCATACTTCACCGGAATTTTGAAATCCTCGGGCCGAGTCACCCAAGTCTTACATGCTCCAGTAACTCGACACCTCAACGGCGAACGATCCCCGTTTCTCAGCCTCCTGTGGTATAACACCGTCCCGTGGCTAAGACTTTCCGCGTTTGCCCTTGAAATACTTGTCGGAGCCTCCTTTGGGCTTGCGTTTGCTTCCGCCACTTCGCAATCCGCTATTGGCTCTTTCCCGCCTCTTGTTGTGTCCAATACTCCCATCCTTTCCCTCTGCGATGATTTCCCTGTAATCCAGATCATGACCCCTACAACGGGCGAAAATGTAGACTACCTCAACCCCGCCTTCCTCCATATCCCTGAGTCTTTTGAGGTTTGATTTAACTCGGACTCTCTCACCACAACCGACTTCTATACACTTCCTTGTTACAACTTTGGCCACAACTGCCTCCCGTTCTCATACCAGCTTCTGTGGAGATTATAGAGGACTTTGGACTTTGAGAAGAAGACTACGAATACTGGCTTTGTTATATCGTCATGCTTCCTGTTCTTCGACGGCCTCCGATCATACTTCTTAATTGCCGTAGCTCTCATCCCTTCTGAATCGAACGCCTTGATTATCTCTTTGGCGTGATCGAGTGAGTAAGCAAAGACATAAAAGACAAACCTCATCTTTTTGTCCCAGAAGATTATTGTCTTATAGGTCACGTGAGGCCAGCGACCCTCGTATTTCTCAATCAACTCCCCTATCCTATCCATGGAGCTTAGCCCTCAACTCGAACATATCAATCGCCGACCTAAGAGCAAGCACCATCTCCTCGGGTGATTCGTTGCGAGGAACAAAATAATCCCCCAGATACCTCGCATCATTCGGATCGACTCTATGAACGACAAACTGCTCTGGGACATTGGAAGCCCCCCGGTGTCTAGAAGTCCTGCCTGATTCTAAAAGGCCAGACAGCACTATCTTTCCTTCCCCATCGTGATACGCCGGGTCCGTAGCAACTAGGAGGTCAATACGCATACTTCCACCGCCTCTCTCAGTCTCGCTGTAGCAATGCTATGAGCTATTATAATCCCGCCTTCAGAAAACTCTGGGATCCATTTAGCCGTTACCTCATCGAAAGCATCCATCGCCTTGAAGAGCCTCATTACCAACCTGCGGTGACTCTTCTTCTCTTGCTTCATCCAATGTTCCCTATTCTTCATCACCCCCTCTACGTATTGCGAGTCAGTCTTGACTAGGACTCTCTTATACCCCAATCCGGCCAGCCTCTTCAGTCCGATAATCACCGCGAGTAGCTCACAGCTTGTAGGATTCACAAACCCCTCGATGGAGGACGAACCTTTCAGGGACTCATCTACAAAGTAGGCGTAGGACCCATAAGATCCTTTACAGCCTGCGTCGGTAAACATCGTCACCTTACTCATTCTTAGTCGCCCCCAATCGAATCCATCCGTCAGTAACTTCGATCATCGCGTTAGAGTTGAACGGTGCGCTATTGTCCTCGTTAATCTCGTCTTCCGAGTAACCCTTGGATATCTGCTTCTCCCGATATGTCTTGCCCTTCGTCAGCTTTCCTGTCCCTCGGGCGTTCTTCACTAGACCCTGAGTCCAAAGATACATATTATATCCGAACTCAATCGGGTTCTTCGCCTGCTCTACTGCTAAGAGATACTGGCGATACCCTAACCGTCGCAGTATGAGCCGGAGGCATTCTCTCACGTATTCCGGTTCCTTCTCTGCGAGCTTGGGTAGGTATTTTTCGAGTAGCTCTGCGAGCCTTTCTTTCTTTCCAGCCATCTTAGCCCCCCTTCTGGGCTTAAGGTAGACCTGCCGTATAGCCCTTTCTGGGCCTCGTTTCCTTCTAACTAAAGGTAAGCCTTGTCCGCTGAGAAGTAAAGCGAAAAAGGTGAATCCTCACCTGCCTTTATCGTCCTCTTTCTGGCGTTCATCAGCATTCTTGAACGCCTTATACATCCTCAGATACTTCTTGCGTTTCGGATCATCCTTTTCCATTGCCTTAGTCAGACACAGATAAAGGACATTACGCAACTCCTTACGCTCGTCAGGAGTACAAGTGACCGAATTCCTCCAGACCATCATATGCGCTACCCCCTCAGTCGAAAAACGTATCCACCTTCTCTTGGCCTACTACCTTCCTGACTTCGCCTACTCTTACAAAGAGATTATGCTTCCAAGCTCCCACAGCCATACCCTTCGCCTCTCTTGTCACCCACCACTCACTACTACGGACGCTTGACTGGATGAAGGGATTCTTGACCCTAAGCACCTCATACTCCCCAGGAGAAAGTTCAAGCTCACCTTCGATTTGCTTATTCCAGCTTATTACTTTGACGGGACGAGTCAGTGTCAACGTCCGTATCTCATAATCTCCGTCAACTTCCACCGGCTTTGGATTCACGTATCGACCTCCTTATTCCCAACAAGACTGGCTTATGAAACATCCCATACTTCTGCGGTATAGTAGTCATCCCGTCCAGCATATAGTCAGTATAGTCCTGATGCCAGCATCTATGCCCGTTACTGCCTGCCGGACAGCTACACTTATAGGCCCTCCATCTCCAAAGCATTCGGTTCTCAAACCGAACATTGATTGTCTTGTATTTGATTACATAGCCCTTGACTGTAAACTTGCCCCCGGTAAAGGCTCCAACTGGTATCCTAAGCATCTTCACCTTCAATCGGGCAATCTCCCTACGGACTACCTTCTCAGCAAGAGATACGCTCCATCCCTTCTTCGGGGCCAATTTTTCTGCTCTCTTGCGTATCTCCTTTTTGGAAAAGGATTTGCCTGACGGATAAGGATCAACGTCATCCTCAAAAACGGAAGGTCGTTTGCGCTCTGTAGCTTTGCGCTTGCCCTCGTCCCTCTTGATCCTTCTAACACTGGCCATCTTGAAGTGGCCTGCCATCTTTTCCTCCAAAATGTAACGAGGCCGTAGAGCCAAGGGGAGCCGCCGCGCTACTGAGGTGAAACGCAGCTGGTCTCCCGACCAATGGGGTCGCTCTACGGCCTCAATGAACTACTTCGATGCCTTCCTCACCGTCCCGTTCTTATTGAACGTCCGACGGCTCTTGTCCGCCAGCGGCTCCACGACAACGTAGTTGCCGTCGGGCAGCTTGCCGATCGTCACGCGCTTTGTGGCCTTCTGGATGAAGCTCACCGCGCCCTTTGCGGACCCGCTAACTCCACCTTCCTCGAAGGACGTTGCGACCTCGCCGATCCAGGCCTCCAGATCAAGCCCGGCCTTCCCGGCATCCTGAAGCGTCTTGAACGCTCCATTCCTGGCCGGAGACTGACGGAACGGGGCGGTGGCGGAGTAGCACTCCTTGGCTTCGCCGGGGTGCTTTTCCTCTACCGAGGCACAGATGAAGCCCTTGGCCTTCTTCTCCTTCTTGGGAGCCTTGGCCTTTGGCTCATCATCCTCATCCTCATCCTCATCCTCATCCTCATCCTCGTCCTCATCTACCTCATCGTCATCCTCGGTCTCATCGTCGAGATCGTCTACCACCTCATCTTCGTCCAGAACGGAATCGAGCTCATCTTCCAGCTCATCCTGGACATCTTCGACTTCCTCGGCCACGGACTTCGTGGCCGCCTTGCCCTTCTTGCTCCGACGTGTCGCGGTTGCTTCGGCCATCTTCGGACCTCCATCCGTTTTGGCTTCGATGCCGTGGGCCGTTAGTGGCCTTTGGGGTCCGGCACCTTCGCGACCCCTTGAGGGCTGGTCCTTCTTCCCTCTACCTAAAGTATACGAAACCAACGAAGCTGGAGAAAGCGAAAAGGGTGAATACTACATTCTTTCTTCTGCCCTCTCCCGGCCTTATATAAGGTAATAGAAGCCACCCGACATCGTCATCCGACATCGGTTTCTAGGCACAGCAGACGATTTGTAAACGCAAGGTGCCTCCTGTGCAATTTTTGTCGCCCCTATTAAATGGCTCCTACTACTCATACAACAGGCCCTTCTCTCTCAGCTTCACTTTAATCTGCTCTTCGGACATCTTGTGGATCAACTTCATCTTAGCGATGATCCTGAGACGTTGGGCTGCCTTCTCAGGGAATACACCAATCGAAGTATGCTTCCCGTCCATAACCATCGGCCTCTGGACTGAGCGAGGAAGCATGCCTTCACGAACAAAGTGCTTCAGGTTGTGTTCACTAAACCTGAGACCAAGTTCTTTCCCAAGCCTGACCATATCTCTGGACGTTGGCCCAATACCAAGCGGTGTATCCAACTTGGAGTCACAATATGGGCATCTGGTCGTGGACAGGGCTGTCTTTTTGATCCTACGCTTAGCCACCTTCTCACCCCCTCTCTACCCGTTAGATGCTCTTTCCTTATCCTATAGGTAATATACGATGGTCGAGAGGGTGTTCCTAATACTTTCTTTGCTTACATCTCTCCAGTCAACTTAAGCTGTTTCTTCACGTTTTTGCCTGCCTCGTCATCCTCAGTTACTATCCGCTCCATAAGACTCATGAGACAGTCGTAGCAACAGACCCAACTATTCTCCACCAAAGACACGAAGAATTTGCCTGTCTTACTCACCATCCTCACTTCACCCAAACTCCCAATATACACCCAACCCACTCTCTCATTTCCAACGCTTGACTGCTTGCACTCAACGCACTTCAACTTCTTGTTAGGATCTGATCTACGCTTCTTCTTGCGAGCCATCATCTTCCTCCACATCGTAAGAAGCAACAACGGCACCTTCGTTAGCCAAAGCAGATCGACCAGTTATATCTAACTCACTAGCCAATCTTGTCTTAAGCCTAGTGGCTATCACAGGCTCCACGGAAACAAGCTCTTCAGTCACAATCATGCTAATCTGTCTAACTATCTTCATGAACTGAGGGAGGGTAATAATGAAGTCAGACTTGCGCTGTAACTCCTGATGCTTCAAGCTGAGCTTTGCTACCTTCTCAAACGCAGTCAAAAACTTAAGTGCGGTCTTTTGACCCTCGTCTGACTGAAAGTCTACATCAACCATACTATCCATAATACCCGCAAGCAACGCCTTTGAGGCAGCCATCTCATCTTGAACGCCCATCAAGCCATCATCACTTAACAGGGCCTCATACTTAATTTTGAGGCTGGTCGGTGGTCCGCCCCCATACCTACTCTCAAGTTCGGCCAGGCCTTCAGCTTTATTCCTAACAGCAAGAGTCGTCCTGGACTCATGGGTCTTACACCGACCAACCCCGGGATGACTGGTTCCTTTGCCTGCCGGCATCTTACACAGGCCTTTAGGGGTAGGCCCATTACAGATATGGGAGGCAGGTATATCAGAAGGAACCGTAGACCGAACATGGTCATTGAAATCTGTTACTCTAGACGCACTTGTCCGGTTTGAGGGGCCTATTCGTTTCGGCCTCTTATCTACAGTTATGGCAGCGTTTGGACGCTCTACTTTCTTACGCCTTCTTTTGGACAAAGCTCACCCCTATCAGTTCACACTTCTTGATTATTCTTACCGGACGCCTTTTGTCTTTACGGAATAGATTCCAGAATTTCTGCCAAAGAGACAAAGGAGCAGTCTCGCTATCACTCACTATGAATTCCGACACAAATGAGTAATCTTCTCCGTTAGCCAAATCAGACACCATTTTATACCTATTCATGATCGAAATGGCCCCCAGGATAAACGCCGCGCCGCAAACACCAATCTCTTGAGGACTCCCGTTCCTCTACAGTGAGTTGCGGATGAACAGCCCTCAGCTTATGTAGCATAGGCTCCCAAACAGAATCCTTGACTTCAAGTGAAGACTCAGGGGCAATGCCTAGCTTTACTGCCCCTTGGGTCAACTTCTTCAAATCACTAGGATTCTTTCCTCTCAAGACTATGACGAGAACCTGCTGATAATTGTTATAAGTAAGCGTGACAGAAGTCGTTTGATTCCTTTTTCGTTCGGATACCATAGCTCATACTTCCCGTTTCGATACACCGCGGCTCTGAAGCCGAGGAAGAACAGCACCAACCCCGGCAACGCTGACCACAGGGCCAGCCTGTAGTCTATGAAGATCATAACAGCAAAGCTGACTCCAGTCAAAAAAGAGAAGATTGACTGAAGCCGACTCCAGATGTGCCAAGGCCCCCAATAAGTCCCGAGGTGGAAGCCTGGCTTGTTGATCCCTGAATCTGTAATCCCATCACCATACCCCGTCATAGTGACGAAGATTATGCCTGTAAACCAACTAATCACTAGAAGAAGATCCATCCTCACACTCCTACGAAAATAACCTCTCTTTTGCCGTGGCCACGTTTCATTCTACAATAAGGGGAGCCGGTGTTCTTCCATCTCCTTAAATGCTTAAGACAGAACCCTTTGCCCCTATGTTTCCTGTTGCATCCTTCAACTGAACATTCTCTTGATCTCAAAAGACCATGATACTTAATATGATCCTCTATAGGCATCAGTTTAAGATTATACATCTTATCATTAAGAGTATCCTCATCATCGTGATGAACATGCTCATATGGCCCTAAAAACCTGCCTAAACTTATCTCCATCTTGACCCTGGAATACATATGGACCTTTTTACCATTCGGATATATAGAAGCAAATTCCGGATTACGAGCATATCTTCTTGATCCAGTAATCCAAACGGTAGCATTCTTCAATGCTAGTAATAATCTTTTACGATCCATCATGTCTCCCTTTTAGGAGATATACATTACTCAACTTCCTCCTTATGGGAGGTAATCACAATCCCCTTGTTCCCTCCGCCCTTCCACTCATATGGAAGTGGACACCTCTCAGCAGCACCGGGTCCGATCACACATTCCTTGTTACGAGAACAAGGGAAGCTCAAAAGATTCCCGAACCAATGGTCCCAGTGATCAACTTCTTGCTTTAATGACACAGCCATTTCATTCATCTCATCCTGGGCCTCATAACAAAGTCTCTTGGGAATAAAGCTAAGCAAGGCCCTCAGGTCGGCAAACATCGTCACCGTCGGGGAGTGGATATTCTGAGGAAGAATGCCGCGGGCATCTTCCTGCTTGACTCCTGAGCTGATCAACGTATTATAGTCACCCTGTATCATCTCCATTGAGTGGCGATACACTGCTTCTCCGGGAGTCCCTTTGAATCTTGGCGGCATACGATACCTGCCATCCCTAGCGAAAGTCTCCAGCTGGATAACCCGGAGGGAATTGTTGTTGAACCCTACCCCGAGCCGCTGTCGAGTCAACTGCTGCTGGGCCGGACGACTCAGGTTATAGATCACAAACGTGAACCGGACACACTCCAGCACCGTCTGCCAAGCCGGGATCGGGATAACCTCTTCCCAGATCATCTTCTCGATCTCGCCGCGAGTCAAACCATCCATCTGCTCGTGATCCGGATCAAATGATCCTGGGAACGCTCGACCGCCATCTACAATCCAAAGCGGATCGACGTGGTGAGCTGCGAGCCACATCGTCGCTATTTGGCGGAGGCAATCTTCCGGCTTAGGTGGGTGGACCAACTTTACTATCGGAGTATTGGTAATCGGGGCATTCGCTTGTTCTGAAGACGACATCTGAAGTCCTATACTCTCACCCGCCATATCACTTTCCGCCTTTCTTGGACGATTTCCTCTGAAGTTCCATGAACCTTCTTGAGCCTTCATAGTAGAAAATTGAACAGGCCTGTCCGAAACTAATATCAGCATTCTCGGCAAACCTATCGTAGACTATCCTAACCAAGCCTTCCTCTTGGATGCCTGTCTTCTCATACCCCTTCTTGAGTTGGACTAATGCTTGGAATATTAAAGCGTTAGTCATTGCTTCAACTGCCCTCTTGATGTTCAGAGCAGGGCTCTCACTCAACTGCTCCCCGTTGCCATCATCGCCAGCCAAGGCTTTCCTCCTATTCGATGAGATAGATCATGTGACTCAGGAATAGTGTCTTCAATACGACTCCAATCCCATTTCCCGAATCGACCTAACATATGGATGTCGTTCTGTCTCAAATACTCGATCACCTTATTCCTTGCGGGGTGGTAATTCTCATCTGTTATGATGTAGGAAGGGTCGATGACTCCGACAGCAAATCCTTTGAGCTTTCGGCCAAGGCCGCATTCACACGGAAATAAAGCCTCAACATCCCTAACAATCTTGACTGCCAATTCCCGTTGGTAATCTTCACGAAACAATAACTTCTTCTGTTCCTTGCCGAAGGAGATCTCAACAAGGAGGGATGTATGGCCATCCGGGCAACTACTTGGGTCAAAATTTCTTGGGATAGAGACACGGCTGAATCTGTAGCGTTTCTCGGGGACATAGATGAAATGCTCTTCACGTCCATTCAATATATCTCCCTCAAAGGCAAGCATGACTGAAGCCATACAGTTAAACCGTAGCTTCTCCCCGGCAAGCACAACATCCTGAGGCACTCCAATGTTCGAATTATGAATCAAGTTTACAAGTCCAGGCATCGGTATCGTCGAGACTAAGGCGTCATACTCCACCTCTTCACCCTCAGTCGATACAACCTTTCTCTCCGACATATCGACTGCGTAGACCATAAAGTTAGTCCTATCAATAGCCCAAGCTTTCTGGATATTATTTCCAGACTTAGCACGGGCTATCATCTCATTCACTATCGTCCCTATTCCACCAACCGGATATAGGAACTCGTTGTTTGCGAAAGGCTTTGGCCTACGAACGCCGCCCCAGAACATCCCTCTTGCGTTCGGCTCCATCACCTTCTTTGCTGATCCAGTAAAGTCAATTTCACCTGGATCTACCTTCCAACATTTAGTCACATGACTAAGAATGAACTTCCTCGCAATCGGCTCTCCGAACTTTGCTATGGCCCAGTCCTCAAAAGACCATACATCCTTCTTGTTTGACCTACGGAACAAGCCCCAAAGACACTCCACCCTCTCTCTGAGCGATAGTCCTGAAGTATTCATCTGGACCGGAAAGTCTAGGAACCTTCCCTTATAGAATACGGAATGAAGGCTCTGACCAAGCTTGCAATCGCTCCCTGCAAGCTCTAACACCGTATCTACGGTAAACGGATTAAGTCCGAAGATGTAACGGCTGCCCAGGCTAAACCTCAGCCCCTCTACTTCAATGTTCCTATTAATGCCCCCTACTTCACTGCCCCTCTCTAAGAGGATTACTTCCCATTCAGGATAGTTCATCCTCATATGATAGAACATAGAGGCCCCTGATATACCTCCACCAATAACTACCAATCTAGGCATTGCGACCTCGTTTGTGAAAAGGGACGGGCCAGTCAATCGACCCGTCCCTTCGGACCAAGTAGTATATCAAACGCTCTCAACAGGGCGCTGCTACTTCTTGGCCTTTTTCTTCTTCTTGGCGGTCTTTTCTGCGGCCGGGGCCTCTTCCTTTGCTGCCTTGGCCTTCGTTCCGGCCTTGGCTTTGCCCTTTCCCTTCTTCGCCAGCTTTGCCTGCTCGGCATCATACTCCGCGAACTCAGGCGAGGACTTGACCGGCCAAACCACCTTGTAGCGGTTGCCGGCCTTCTTCTCCACCGTTTCGATCGTGATCCTGCGCTCGGCCTTGAGGACCGTCGTGACGCTGGACGTTGCCGACTGGGTGAGCTTCTCCTTCTTGAACGCGGCGGTGACCGCCTCAATCCAGTCTTCCTTCGTCAGACCCTTCTTGCCGGCGGCCTGGAGTGCTGCGAATGCGATGTTCCGCGGCTTGGAGGTCGGCCAGGGTGCCGTCGGGGAGCAACAGGGAAGGGACTTCTCGGGACCAACCGGACCTTCTGCGCGCTTGACATATTGGCTGATGTCCGAGCGTCCACGCCCCTTGCCCTTGGGCTTCTCCTCAGCTGCGGGCTTGGCCTTGCCCTTTCCCTTGGATTTGGCCTTGGGCTTCTCCTCAGCCTCTTCCTCGTCGTCATCCTCGTCGTCATCCTCGTCATCGGACTCGTCGTCATCCTCGTCATCATCGGACTCGTCGTCATCCTCGTCATCTTCCTCGTCGTCATCTTCCTCGTCGTCATCTTCCTCGTCGTCATCATCGTCGTCATCGTCATCGTCGTCATCGTCGTCATCATCGTCATCGTCGTCATCGTCATCATCGTCATCGTCGTCATCGGACTCGTCGTCATCCTCGTCATCGGACTCGTCGTCATCCTCGTCATCTTCCTCGTCGTCATCTTCATCGTCCAGATCGTCCAGTTCCTCATCCAGCTCATCTTCCAGATCTTCATCGTCGCCAGCCTCGGCGGCAGCGATGGCGTCCTTCAGGGCCTTGACCGTCATGTCCTCAGCCTTCTTGATTCCCAACTTCTTCGCCTTCTTTACCAGATCGGCCTTCGCCATTTTCTAATACTCCTGCTATGGGGTTTGAAGTCGTCGTCTCAAACGACAGGAATTCTACAATATCTAGTCGATACTCCCGGCACTCCTTGATGATCTCGACAACATTCGGCCTGACCGGGCAAGCATTGCCGATGCTACCGTCTTCTGGCCTTACTCCTTCATAGGCTTTGTCCCCCTCTGGGATGTTCTTGTTAAATACGCAACTAACACACCTTCCGCCCTCGGTTTTTCGTTCGCTAAGGTATACACTGACTACAGCGTGATCGGCTAAAAATACACGCCTAGCTAAATCAGTATGTATCTTGCGATCTCTAACCTCCGCCCAAGTCTTATCTTTTCTGAGCTCCCAGTAGAAACGAAAGCCCTTCCAAGAATCAAATGCGTAGTCGAATACTAGAGGCCGTTTCATTATCACATTTGATCCAGCAAACATTTCGGCATAGTATTGACGAATCAATCGAATGATCGTTTCTTCTTTGATAGGCACACCAGTGAGAGCAACACTCGGAACAAAAGTCTCGATAGTCACCCTATCCGGCCGATCTTCACAGTTAGTAGTGAAATCAATGATTTTCATTACGCACCGCCCACACATCTTCTAACGCAGAACGGATAACCGCCAAAGATTGATCAACCCTAGCCCTAACCAACTTCGCCACGTCATCGTAGTTACGACCAGGCTTCTTGCTTACCAGACGATCAATCAAATCGCGCTTTATCTGAGTTGTCGTCCAGCCTTCCTCCAACTTCCTGACTATTTTCCTCTCATGACTTCCAAGCTCAACTACCCTACTTTGGATGTCAATCTTAACAGGTATATCACCGATATCATTAGTAGGAACGACAAAACCAGCGTCTTCCATCATAGAGTCTATGGAGGCAGCGCTGGTATTATGGACATCAGAAGTTTTCTGAGTAGCTCTGACTCGATCAGTGAAACATTGCTTTAGCCTTTGATAGTAATATATCCTGAACGCTATCTTGCCCTTTTGTCCTGATCTTTTTCTGGCTAGAAACCGACCTGCGCATCTCCAGATTTGTTTCTCAGCCTCAGATAAAAGATCCCCGTATTCTGAATCCGGTAAGCGGTTCAACTGTCGCTCTGTTTTCCTGAGGTATCCTTCCAAGACGTTCCTGCCCTGTTCATCATACGATATATAGGCAAGGACTTTCCTGAAGGACCGAACATCTCCATCTACTACGCCCTGTAAATCAGACCAGCGAACTGATAGCTTTTCCACAGGCTTTCGTCTTGCCACGGTGTCCTCCCCTCGGTTTGCTTCTCAACCGCCTATCCATCTCCCACGGCGGCCACTAATTATACAGCCTCTCTACTACCGACTATAGTATACGAAATGCCGCCTGAAAAGTAAAGAGCTTTCTTTTGTTACATCAGATCAAGCAACTCGCTGGCTATTCTATCTGAATAATCTGCTGGGTCCTTTCCCTCTGGAAGCTTCACATTACGAACTCGGACTCCGCAATCTTTCAAAGACTCTCTGGCTTCCCTAGATTTTTCACGACCAGCGGTATCTCCGTCAAAGCAGACATATACAGTTCCGAAACGCTTGATGATTGCGTTTCGTTGGAAGTCAGAGAATCCACCAAAGCAACAAACCGCCGGTAATCCTCTAGCTGAGAGGGCGATAGCATCAAAAATTCCCTCTGTGACAACAACCCAGTCGTGTCCTCTAATATCTGAATACCCATATAACGCAAGCTCCTTCTTTGTTCCTTTGGGTCTCCAGTATTTAGGTTTGCCGCCGTCAATTCTCCTTCTCTCAATCCAAATGACATGATCTCCCTTAAGGTTTCTGACTGGAATAAGAACCCTCCCCTGCTCCTTGGGGGACCATCCCATTTCAAAGCGCACAACCTCAGACGTCGAAAGAAATCTCTCATCTTCAAGGTATCTGGCGTATTTCTTTGGGGCCTTTTCAGCATATGGTGACCTCACCTCAATATCTTCTCCAGGCCACTTTACCTTCTTAGTAGCCTTCGACTCAAGGGATTCGAGAACATCGGTCCACTCACCTTCAGACATCGCCTCCACTTCTTCAAGATCGGACTCTATCCCTAGATGTAGAAGGAGATCTCCAAAAGATCCGGTTTCACCGCAAGTAAAACAGTTGAAACCACCCTTCTTGGTATCAATCCCAAAAGAAGGATTCTTATCATTATGATAAGGACAGCAGAACATAACCCACCGTCCTTTATCAACAAACCCCTGTAGATGAGGGGTTATCAGCCGTAGCACATCCTTCTTATTATGTCGTGCCATCAGGAGGCTCGAACATCGTCATATTAAGCCTGATCATCCCAGATCCATCTACTTCTACTTTCTCAAATTGGCCCATCGAAGCAAATACTTCATACTCCGACGGATCAATCGTTACCAAGAAATGTTGTTTCCCTTTCGCAGCCCGAGCAGCCATATCAGGGATTTTCCTAAATGTATCAGCATCGTTTGATGCGTCATATCCATCCTTCGGGATGAGTAGTAGAGTCGCCACTGACCTACCTCACTTGTAAATTGAGAAAAATTGCCCGGAGAAAATCACGCTCTCAGGGCATTCAGTTTGTGATATATTTGGAGGGTTGGGCATCTGGGTAGTAATCTTTTGTAGCATCTCGGATGATCTTCATTGCTTCCTCCTTGCCCGCTGCTCTCTCGACAGACCGAAGGGCACGGACAACTTGATACTCTGCTAGCTCGTGGCAGACCTTTCTGAGTATCCATCTCGAATCCCATCTCCCCATGCCTTCTGGGACAGCAGGAGCGTGGTCGATGTTCACTCTTATCAGAATTCTGCTGCTGCCAAACTCTTCACATCTGGCATTGCTATCTCTACCAGGCAGTCCTGACTGGATTGTAAAAGCATATGTCGGAACATTGCCCAAATTCCTCCTGAACATACCGTAGTTACGCATACAAACTAGCAAACCATTGCGGATGGTGGCTTCCTTGGCTGTTACAAACCTGTCTGATTTGAGACGGAAAAGGGCACCTTTGTCCGGGGTGCCCTGTAAAATGGCTAAGTCTGCGTCTAAGAATGCGTGAATCTTACCTTGGCAGCTTGTTGAAGGCTTCCCTGTGTCGGTATTTGTTTCTGTAGTAGCTCGCACCCTTCTCCCTTGCCTTTCCAGTTTTGGAGTCATCAGCCATCTGCTCCATAGAGCCTCGGTAGGCAGCACGGTCTTGGGTTGCTTCACCGAACACTGCGGCGCTTTGACGAGGTATGAAGTCAGGTTCGACTGACGACTCCAAGCTAAAGTATGTGCCACAATGAGGACATATCACCCCGGCCGATTTGAGATACAAACCACGCTTGCAAGACGGACAGCCTACATAGGCAGAGGACATATCAACCTCACCACGAGAGAGATGATTGAAGTAATCATAAAGGTTCCGAACAGGAACACCCTCAGAGTCGCGATAGACAGTTGCCGGTTCATTTCTATTTCTCACTTCCTCCCGAACGTCCTTGAATTTGCTTTGGATTTGGGATCAAGGACGACAACGACAGCGCCTTCAGTATCCACATACGCCTCAAAGAAGCCGAACTCACTCACTCGTATCGTCCCATCGTTGGTAAACGTAGCCAATCTGATCTTCTTGCCAGAGACATCCAACCGATTCGTATCATCATACGGCTTGAACTGACTCTCTACAAACTTGACCTGATCAGCAGGACTAATGCTTGTCTGATCTACCTTTTCGCTTTGCCTTTGGAGAGATCGCTTCACTTGTCTCGACATCTTTGACTTGGCCACGTAGATCCACCCCCAATCTTGCGCCTAAAAGGAACAGTATAAGAAGGAAGAAGTGCTTGGCCGGCATAGCGAACCATACAGCATTCGCATCTCGTCCATACCAATTATACTTCTTCAGTTCTTTACTGCGCTTATTCTGGCCCTTAAACTTGATTGCGAATATCGGAAACGATCCTTGTTCGGCTGCTTCGTGGCGACATTGGTCGAGCCATCCCTTCTGAATCGCCACCGACTTTACCGTTCCCTTAGTAGAATACCATTTTGCCTCGGTGGTAAATCTGATCTTCCAAGGGAATAGGAATCTTTTATTTGTCTTAACCTCAAGGAAATGATCACCCAATCGGCGTTCATCCCCGCCCGAGAATACAGCATTCTTATTACGTCCAGATCCAAAGACGCGATAATTCTGTCTAACATATTTGCCCAAGAACCTTTCTGCTAACTTAGCCAGCTCAACCTCGAACTCATAACCACTAGACGCTTTCTTGCGTGCCATCCAACAACTCCTTAGTCTTGGAATCAGAGCAACTCTTGATCCAATCTAACGCCTCCTGCTTATTATCAAAATGAAGCTGGAGGTTAAGAAGTGTTAAAGGGTTAGCTTGAAGAACAACTATCATCTTCCTAAGAACTCTGAGCTCAGGAATTTGACGGTCATACCCCATCCCTTCGTAGCGGCCGACTTGAGCAGGGTGCCTTCCAATCCTCCTGCCGACCTGCTCTCTGCTTACCTCGCCACTCTTACTATATCGACGCAGGTATAACAGATACTCGCTATTCATAGGCTCAGATAAGAGCCAACGAATCCTCTTGCCGTGACGTTTGAAGAATCCATCGTCTGGCTCAAACTTAATCCTGTCGGACTTATGGAGTCGTTTAGCCATTATATCGCTTATCACCATAGTATTGCTTGACATCCTTAATGCTACCTTCGCGGAACAACCTACCCTTTGGCGGCTTAGGCTTCAATCTTTGGCGGCAATCATCACAGATAAGAAGTTCGCCAAACTTATATCTATCAGCGTCTTCTTCACAGATCTCACACTCGCCTCTATCAGCAGGCAGTATTGGCTTTATTGCGCCGATGGCCACTCCTATCTCCCATAAACCTTGACAGCTCATCCATTTATCCTTGAGATATCATTCTTCATAGTTACGGTGATTACTCGGTCAAAGAACGCAGGGTTGATATCCGTGTGAGAGATTACAAATACATTCCGTCCTGACTCGACCAGATACTTCAACACCTTCGGGCGTTTCTCTACATCAAGATCGGAGAATACCTCGTCCATCAAGATGAAGTCTAATCCGAATCCCATATTCCAGAGGGCAGTATTCATGGCTAAGCAGATCGCTATGGCCACTTGCTTCTTCTCACCACCGCTCCAATTTCCCCACTCACGGACAACTTTCCCCTTATATACCACTATCCTAAAGCTATCCATCCTTCCACCCTTTTGTCTTTCTTTCGAGGTGGGGAACTCTACCCTGATAGGAGTAAAGGATGAGAGGATAGTATTGGAGATTGCCTCCATCTGAGGTATAAAAGTATCAATCAGGCCTAACTTAACCTTCGGAAACCGATCAACCCAATACTCATAGTAGTAGGTAGAACCAGAGGCAGCCTTCCTTTGAGCCTTGAAGCTTGATATCTCTTCTCTAATCTGCTTAGACCGAGCCAAGTTCTTTTGATTAAACTCTATTGATAACGCCATTGCTCCTAGCTTACTTCTGATGGCCTCAATAGATTCGTTGAGGTCAGAAGCATCCAAGGACTCATCCAGATGAGAGAACTTAGCCATTGCCTTCTTATAGTTGGCCTTAGCTCTTTTGATCCTCAATAAAGCCCCGGTCAATTCACCTTCATCATCTCGCTTCTGGACGCCCTTATTGAAAATTCTCTTGGCGAACATCTCATCCTGATCATCCAAGAATGTCTTCTGCTCTATCTGGCGTTTCGTATTACCTAACTTGACTGAGATCTCTGTGTGTTGCTCAACCCTAGCTTGTAGGTCTTTATTCTGTACATCCAGCCTTCTCTTTTGCTTTGCTAAATCACGCCGCTCTGCTTCCAAAGCCTTTATGAGAATCTCTATCTCTGAATGGCCGGCCTCAACACTACGCCCACAAGTAGGGCAATCGCCACCCTTCTTCATCACATGCTTGAATCTCTCTATCTGATTCTCTACCGCAAAGATAAGTCCAGTGACCTCTGCTTGGGCGTCTATCTGCTCATCCACTTCCTCTTGAGGATAAGGATGCTCCTTAAGCAACTCCTTCAGCCTATCAACCCTCTTGGCTGCCCTCCTCAAAGGCTTCAGCTTATTAGTTACAGCAAGCCGCTCTTCAGAGTCGTGAGCCATCTCCCTAGCAAGCCGTGCAATCGCTTGCCTTCTACTCGCGACTATCGACCGTAGAGAGGCTATGTTCTCCCTGTAGGAGCGCTGCATTTCCTCTCTATCACTAATCGCATCCCGTAGCTTTCTAAGCCTACCTAACTCACGCTCCTCAATCCGTTTCTTATCCTTCATATACTGGATAGTCTCAACGATACTCTCAGCTGATCCGATCTTCTCTGACTCAGCTTCAAGGAACTCGATCTTACCACAGATCAACTCCGCTCTATCCGTCAGAACCGTAACCTGCCTCTTAGCAGTCTTAACCGCCTCATCCACGGAAGCAAGGTCGAGAACATTAGTCAGAATCTTTACCCTATCAGCACTCTTTCCATCAGTAAAGACTCCAACCCTACCTTGAGACAGATAAGAGGCAGACATAAAGGACTCATACGAGAATCCTAATTGCTTCTCAATCAAAGGTTGTTTCTGTCTATTCGTCCTGCCCTTGCCCTCTACTCCATCCATCCACCATCGAACATTCGAGGATTTCTTGCCCATCCTGCGCTCAATCCTCATCTCGCGCTCGCCCTGTAGGATTATCTCTGCGTGGCCTGTATCTTGGAAATCTCTAACAAGCCTTTTCGGAGTCACCATTTCCCCGCTACGCATCACCTTACCGTAGGGAGCAAATGATACCCCATCCATAAGAAAGGACTTACCTGTCCCATTCAATCCGCGGATCAGGACCAGCTTCTCATCTTCAGGGAAATCAATCTCTGTATTCTTATGGCTTGCGAAGTTGTGTAATCCTACGTGGGCTAGTCTCATTATTTATTCCCCAATAGCTTTTTGCCGACCTTCTTGGCTCTTGACTTGCGCTTCCTGCCTCTAACCGTCTCATCCCCGTCAACTAACTCATCCATCATCGCCCCGGTCTTTCTGGATTTGAATCTCTTTGGGCGTGAGTAGCCTGTGTTCTTCAACTCATGAGTAAACTCAACTACAGGAAGGCTCAATGATCTTTTTGCAAGTTCGTCTATAGGGACTTGACTGGATTGACCTCCTTCACAATCAATCACAAGCTTGACCTTCTTGCCTTTGAACGTCTTCTTGGGAAACTTACGAGCAAACAACTCCTTTGAAACAACCACCTTCTGTAAGACGCTGAGCTTTATTCTCCTTTGAGTCCAGATTATATGAGGGTTCCGGATGTGATCGACAAAAACATTTCCTCCTGTATCTATCCAAACATCAAGGAAGCCTTTGAACTCCTTCCTCTCCGAGAAATCAACGCAAAAGAATGACCCGCAATAATGGGCCATTCCAAGAGGTAAAACAAAATCTTGTCTGAGATGAATATCGCCCAACGCTACGTAGGTAAACTTCTTGAACAACTTAAGCGGAATCCCACCACTCAGCTTCACCCCGCCATCCCCGATAACCGAGCCTTTAATGAAGGCATGCGTCACTAAAATATTGATACCTGTAGAATGTTTCGGCAGCAATGCTTTAAGGACTGCTACATACTCAGCCTCTCTCATCCACGGCAAGAAGAAGATATTGTACCCAGCAAAAGGTCCGTGGGATAAAAGCCGGGGTTTGTCGATGATATTGAAGCCCTTAGTTGCTTCAGCGTCTACAATCTCCATTGTCTTGACCATAGGAGTCATAGAGTTATACTGATTCGCGTGATCTTTGGCATCATGATTGCCCGGTATAGCCCAAATACGAATCCCGGCCTTAACGCACTCACCTACCCAAGTCAAGAAGAAGATTACCGTCTCATCCTCAGGATTATGCTTCTCAAAGACATCCCCGGCGATGAAAATATCCCCAATCTTCTTCTCAGCAGCATACTCCCTAAGATGATTCAAACAATCCCTCTGCTCTATCAGCCTCCAGCTAGGGATATTAGCAGAGGCATCAAGGTGTAAGTCAGCCGTATGGATGAACCTAATTCCGCCGGACATACCATTCCTCCGTTATTCTCCACATCTTC
>Ga0233437_1001376_pt1 | contig 44865 bp, 62 predicted proteins | sample SI_122_August201_FD_182714 | JGI IMG/M metagenome (GOLD analysis project Ga0233437, IMG submission 182714) | Seawater microbial communities from Saanich Inlet, British Columbia, Canada - SI_122_August2016_200_MG | ecosystem: Environmental > Aquatic > Marine > Inlet | place: Canada: British... | reverse complement strand
TTATATATAAATATGTAATATAATTTACATATGATAAAAACCAAAAAAACGGAGGCTACAAAGTGAAAAATCAAGAAACAACAAAACAAGTTTTATTCTGTCAATTTTCAAATAATTTTTTGAATCAAGAAAAAAATTTTATTGATTCAAGATTTTATGAAAAGTTTTATAAACAAAATCAAAATCTTGGATTTTATAAGAATCAAGATTTTTTTGAGTTGCCATTGTGGATTTCAGAAATAAATGGAAGTTTAAAAAATTCTAATTTTGTTTCTTCCTTACATATTATAAAGGATATAGAAGAAACAATAAATTTTATAAAATCAAATAATTTTGATTTGGTTTTATTCTCCGCTTTAGACGTAAACAAGCAATACATTAAAAATATAGTCGAATCTAATTTAGATCAAAATTTTGTTTTGGGCGGTTATATTGATTTTTCCTATTTTAAAAATAATCAAAACATTAAAATTTTTAAAACTGTAAAAAGTTTTATTGAAAGTTTAAAAATTAATTATGTTTATGATCTTGATTTTTCACTATTCCAAAATTATAAAACTGTACCAAGGTTAACCCTAAGCAATGGGTGTACTCATAATTGTAAATTTTGCACTATACAAAATAAAATTGAATCAATTCCCATAAGAAACATAATAAAACAATATAAAAGTTTTATTAATCTAGATTTTAAACTAATTTATTTAAATGATAAAACTTTCGGTCAAAATCCAAATTATAAGTTATTAAAATCTATATATAACCACGTAAAAAGATTCAATCCTGATTTTCAAGGTTTCATAGTTCAAACAACCGCAAACTTACTTTCAAAAAAACGTTTTGTAAAAAATCTTGAAAATTTAAAGGTAAAATACGTTGAATTCGGTCTAGAATCTTATAATAATAATATTCTGAAAAAATTTAACAAACCACAAACCGAAAAAATTATTAACAAAGCAATGCACAACTTGAAAAAATCAAAGTTAGGAATTATACCTAACTTAATAATTGGATTGATAGGTGAAGACAAAACAAGCTATAAAAAAACATTAACTTTTTTAAAACAAAATCAAAAAGATATATTTTCTTTGAATCTTTATAATCTAGCTTTATATAGAGAATCAAATATTTCAGAAACAATAAAAAATATAAAAAATTCTGATTTAATAGAAAACAATACAAACAAAAGTTTTTACAGTTCAAAGCAATTAAAAGAGAATCAAAGTTTTAATTTATCAGTTTATAATTTTGCTTTTAAATTATTGGAGGTTAAAAAGTGAAGTTAAAAAATAAATGCAAAATTAAAACTTGTTTTGGAAACCAATTTATAAAAGAAATAATTATAAAAAATGCTGAGAAACCAGACTATATTTTAATTAGTGGATTGACTGAAAAAAATAGTGAATATCAGCTAATTTATATTAGTAAAAAAGATTTTAGGAATTTAATAAAATCGGAGGTTTAAAAAGTGAAAAAAACATATCCTGAGTTAAAACCAAATCAATTAAAAATTTACGTACAACAAGCTAAAAATTATGAAATTTCAAACGGTCTGGAATGGTATAAACAGGCAAATATTTATTGCAGAAATTTATCTATTGAATTTAACAAACCATTAAAAACAGTTTGTGGAATTATAGCCGCTATTAGTCCCTCCGTAAAATGGGATCAAAATAAATTGGATTGTAAGTCAATTTTGATTTATAAAAGTCAAGCTATTATCAGTACTTACAATAAAAACAAACTAAAAGCACTCTTAATTTTAGCTGGAAAAAATCCATTAGATATTTTAGGCGGTAAAAAAGTAACTTCTTTTTATCATAATATTTTTACTCCAAAAAATCCAGATCACGTAACTATAGATAGACATATATCTAGATTATTTTTAGGTTTAGATAATTCAGAAAAAAGTTTAAAAATTGCAAGTGGTTATTTACAATTAAAAAATGGTTACGACTCTATAAAGGAAATTTATAAAACAGAGTCCGAAAAATATAATATTTTACCCAACCAACTACAAGCCATAAGTTGGCATGTGTACAGAAGAAAACAAGTACAAAAAATAAATGATAATCTTGATCTATTCGAAACACAAAACAATAAATTATTTAATTAATCTTATTTTATTTTGGAGGTTACAATGTACAGTAAACAAGAAAATTTAGTTATTAATGAAATAATCAGAACAACAAAACAAAATTTAAATCAGAATGCAATCAAAACAACTTCAGGAAATGATTTTATACTTGATTACTACAATTTAAGTCAAGAAAAATTTTTCCTACCTTTAAAGGATATTAAAACAAACAAAAATATTGATTTTGGGAAGTACAAAGTTATTGATAATAGTTTAAAAGATAAGATAGTCAAGATTCAAAAAATTTATAACAAAAAATTGATAGGTAATTCGTATTTAGTCGATTTGTCAATAAAATTTGTAAATTCAAAACTTCTAGATTATGCTTTTAATAATTTTTATCTAATCAATTCACATAAATAATAATTAAATTATTGAGGAAAAAATTATGTCATATTATTTAAGATCAAAAAACACAAATTTTTTTATTCACAATACAACAAGGAAACAAGTTATTAAAACTGCTCAGAAGTATGCAAATCAGTTCCTGGAAATTGTTAAAATTGATGATTTTACAACCATCAAAGATCATAGTATAAAAGTATGCTATAAAAAATCTAATTTCGGTACAAAATGCAATATTAGATTTAATCAAGATAGGATTAAAAAACAGATATTAAAATAACAAACATAATAATTTTTTTTATTGTAGTCTATTTTATAATTCAATTTATAAAAGTTATTTAAAAAACTTACAATAAAATACACATAAAAAGTAAAAATAAATTTTACTTTTATTAATCCCTCTAATAGAGGGATTTTTTTATTTCCTATCAATTTTAACCTACCAAACAAGTATGCTAACAAACAAACAATAAAAGCTATATAATCTACCAAAAAACATTTTTTCTTTTAACTATACAAGTTTTAACCTCCAACTAAGTAAGAAATTCAAACCAGTTTTTATAATAACCTTGGTTATTTTACAGTAAGGTTATTTTATTTCCTGTTTATAACTCTTTATAGTCCTTTATAGTCCTTTATATAAGGCATATAATAGACTAATAAACTGATATGTATTATAACAAGAGTATTATGATAACCTCATATAACCACAACCAAAAAAATAGCTTATCGTACTTATACGATAAGCTATTTTAGCCTCAAAATCTAATTTATTTTACTTATACTAAAAAAATACTTGCTTTTTATTATAGATACACCGATAATAAAGGTATAAAAATATTAACCTTAATTGAAAGGAAAGAAAATGAAAAAATCTATTGAGCAACTTCAAAAAAAAGAAATTGCCAAAAAATTGGAAAGCTTAACTCCACTATTTGATTTTAGTTCAAAAAATACAATTTTAGGAAAAAAAGAAATTTATACCTACTATACTAAAAAGCATCTTATTGAGATATATAATCAATTTAAAAGTTTAAAGGAAGGAAAAAACAATGAAAAATCTAATTAAAGTAATCGACTTAATGCCCTACCAACAAGTCATAAATACTTGTCTATTAATGCTTTGCATTGCTGGAATAGTGGTTGTATATGCTATTCACTTATTAAAATTTTAATTGGAGGTAAAAGTAATGAAAAGTTTAACCTGGAAACAAATTAATAAAATGAATAAAATGTACTTGATTATAATGATATGTGGTTACTATCATATAGTGTGTGAAGACAGAATAAAATTTTTTATGTTATACCATATATCAGTTAACCACCTAAGATCTGATTTGTGATACATTGTTAAGAATTCTGATTTATTTACAGTTAGATCAAAATAATATATATAACTATATTGCTATCCCACCCTATAATCTCCCTATCACTAGGGAGGTTATTTTATTTATACTCTATTTATATACTTATATATACTAACATCATAAGAAGTATACTTAACTCTATATATCACATATACTTAACTATCCTAAACCTTTAATTAAGGTATACTTTTTAACGCTAAAAGAGACTAATTTCTATATTTTAACCACTATAAAAACAGTAACATCTTATAAATAATATACTTAACTACTATTGTACCATTTTACACCGTGAAAACATACCATAAACAAGCATTCTAACAAACAATAAAAAATCCCTACCATAATACATAAGATAGGGACAGATAATCCACCCAGGGCAACAAAATAAGCTAGTTATTTTCTTTTATATGCCTTACTATTATCAAGATCATTAACAAGTTTAACCAGTTCACTGGTACTTTTATATCTCAGCACTGGTTTAAATACTTTATTCAATAGATTATAGCTTTCCTCAATCGTTTTATTCTGTTCGATTATACTTGATTCAATAAGATTTTCCTCATTGCTTATGGCGTACCTTGACATTATAATCTCCGATAGTTTAGTTTTATCTTATATATCGACACAATAAAAGAAAACTTTAGTACTTAAATAAAATAAATATAATAGGCATATAATAAATTTTATTTATAATTTTTACTTAAAGTAATTTATTAAGTAAATCGCTGAAAAATCGAGAATTTTACACCACATAGAGTCTAGTTTATATCAACTACAGGATGTTTTGATGATATTGGATATATTATAATATATTACTTTAGGTACCGTACTTTCTTGTTACATTTTTTAAATACTATAAAGTATGAGTGGTATTTTCTTGAATGCTTTTGATTCATTTGCCATTTTGCTATTATTCTGTTTTTGGCGAGTAGTATAAAGAAATCAATAGGGTAAAATCCTATATTCTGTGCATGGTTTATAATAAAGTTGTGAGAAAGATACTGATTTTATTATTTTTCCAATAGCATCATTAGTCACCTGTCTTGCTGCATCCTTGTTTGTCATGATAATCGTCCTTTCAATTTTTCTATGCGTTCTTTTTTTAGTTTTGCTTCGCATTTTGGGCAGACATGTGATCCTTCTGGAATAGATGGCACAGTCTCCCACTTTGATCCACAGCTTCTGTTGTTTCTATATCCTGAGTGACTATCCTTATAAATATGATAACTGCATTTGAGTATATACTTATATATTAAGAAACTATGCTTAGAGAAGATTCTTATGTGGCAAACTTTTGATCCTTTTTCCCTAACATATTCATTATTATCTTTTATGGGAATAGAGTCTATTATTAACAAAAGTTCTTGAGTTTCAACTTTTGTTAATATAAGGTTAGGCTCATTAAAAATTTTTTGTAAATTTTCATAGATAATTTTTATATTATGGCTAAAATTTAAACATATCGAGCTATTGCATGGATGTTTAACTTTATTTTCCTCCTTGTGTTCTTTTCCTAAGTGTGGATTAGAATTTATCCACACTTATATATAAATATTAATACTGTATTTTTACTTATAAGAAACTTCAATCTCTTACTAATCTGGTATCTACTAAAGGACAATCTTTTTTGTAGAACATTCCATGCTCACAATTACCACAGGTTTTCTGAGTTTCTCTCATAACTTTTAATTTTTTTTCTGGATAACCATCAAGCTCATAGGTTATTCTGTCGATAGTTTCTCTTATTCTTTTTTTCATGAGAGGTGATAGTATTAATTTTTTTGTTGATCTTGCTGGCTCATGAAGTTTACATAATCCCATAATTAAGTCTCCTTATTTGATTGTGGTGTAAATTAGTAATCCGATTATAGAGATAATTAAGACTAATCTCCAGTTAATAACAAACCATATTACATATTTTTCCATAGTTAATTGCTCCTTTTTAGTTCTTTTTCTTATCATTTTTCTCAATTACGATGATAAAATAACCTTTTTTTATATTAAAGTCAATAGTTATTTTAAGTTTTTTCATCTTTTGTGAAAGACACTATTGACTTTAAGGTAAATTATTATTATCTTATAGCGTCTTAGAAAAATTAGTTAAAATAAAGGATTGATTATAATGAAGTTAAATGATGAAGATAAATATGCTATAGGAGAAATTTTTTGTGACACAGGATCAACAGCAAAAGAATTAGCAGAACTTTTAAAAATTACAGAGAATGATGTTTGGATATCAGTAAGGTATTATAGGGAGACTAAAGATAAAAATGAAGAGGGCAAATAATAATGAGTAAAAATAATAATTATGACTTAAACATTGATGTGAGAAAATTAATAAATGATAATGAATACATAAAACCAGGACAAGTAGGTAGACATGTTAAAGTAGAATATCAACCAATATATGAGAAAATAGAAAAAGGTGAACTTCCAGTAGTAGTAGACGTTAAAGGGAATACTAAAACTGCTAAGAAGATAGTTATAGCGATTAGAGCATACTTGATTAGGAAAAAGTTATTAGATAAATATGTTGTTGTTACACGGAAAATTAGTGACGAACAAAGTGTTATTCAAGTACAAGAAAGGGTAGAATAATTGGACGCTAAAACTAGGAATCAGCTTGCAGAAGAATTACACTCATCAAGTATGGAGACACAAAAAGAAAAGGGCGATTCTTATGCTGGAAAATCTGGGGATGCTTTAAGCAACTTTAAAAGAAATGCAGAAAATTTAGGGCTAACTAAATATCAAGTCTGGGCTGTTTATTTCGGTAAACATGTTGATTCAATAAGTAATGCAATAAAACATTCACCTGAATTACCAAAAGATGATTCTGAAGGTTTGAGGGGGAGAATTATTGATGCTAAAAATTATTTAGATATTTTGTATTGTTTATTAATAGAAGATGGCGAAAAATTCTAGGAGGCTTTTGATGGGTAGTGGTACATACAACAACAATAAAAGAAAAACTATAAGTTTCCCTAAAATTTATCCTGAGTATAAAGCTATTAGTCGATATTATTCTCCTTATAATTCGGATAGCAGCAGATATTCTTATGCTGGTGATACCGCTACTGCTACAGAGTATGATTGGGGAGTGGATTATGGTTATTATTCTGATACGTCTGGATTTAGTTTCTCTACAGCGAATGATTTTTGGAGAATAAAAGAAAAAGCAGAACAACAATTAGCAAAAGACCTTAAGAATCTTATTAGTGAATTGGATAGAATTTTATGATAATTTCTGGGATAGATCACAGAAAGATTTTGAGAGAAGATACAGATTTTATTAAAGAGTTTTTTGACATTGTTGAGGTTGCTTATACTCTAGGTTTTGAGCCAGAGAATAATAAAATACCTTGTTTTTATCACAACGATTCTGATCCATCAATGGTATTGTATTCTGGTACTAATACTTTTCATTGTTTCGGTTGTGGAAAGTCTGGTAATATTTTTAATCTAGTTATGGATGCGAAGGAGATTCCGTTTAGGGATGCTATTTTGTGGATAAAGAGGCATAGAGGTAGATTAGAAAGAAAAGGCGAGATATTTCCCTTTACTAGAGACAAAAAGAAACAATTTTATAATCTTAGGGAATTGTCTCCCCTATTACCTAGTGTGTTTTTTAAGAATTTATCTAAGGACGATAGATTGTACCTTAAAAATAAAAAAGGATTAACTTCAGAAACTATAACAAAGTTTTGTATAGGGAAAAATAATACAAAACGTTTCACTATTCCAATATACTATGATAACAAATTAATTAATTTTAGATTATATAATCCTGATGCTGATGCTAAGATGATCCCTTTTAGGAAGGGTGTCGGGATGCATTTATTTGGCAGGGATGAACTAAAGGATCGTAAGTGGGCAATTTTTTGCGAAGGAGAGTGGGATAGAATTATTCTGGAGCAAAACGGTATCCCTTCAATAACAGCAACTGGAGGAGCAGGGTCATTTAGGAGTGATTGGAAGCCTCACTTTGAAGGTAAGAGTGTCTATATTTTATTTGATCTGGACGAGGCAGGAATTAGGGGTGCTGAGAAAATAAAAAAAGCTCTCAGTAGTGTAACTAAATTTATAAAAATAATAGATATACCTTCAAGATTCCCTAGAGGAACTGATGTTAGTGATTTATTTATAAAATATCATTTTACTAAATTAGATTTTTCTAGAATGTTACAAGGAGATTTATAGTAGTGAAAAAAGAACTTAGACTTTCTCTTGGTCGTATAGCTAATAAACTTGATGAGTTAGAAAAACGTCAAAAAGAAGCTTTGAGATTATTTGAAAAAGATGTCTGCGATTTTTGTTGCGATAATAACATAAAAAATAAAGATCAACTAGTTTGTGATGATTGTAAAAAATTGTTGGATGCAATATGAAAAAAGAGATAAGAATTAGAGTTTATAATAAATACAATAACCACTGTGCTTATTGCGGTAGAGTTATTATGTATAAAGATATGCAGGTAGATCATCTTATCCCTAAAGCTAGAGCACACCTTATTACTACAAATATAAATGATTTTAATAACTTAATGCCTAGTTGTAGAAGATGTAATCATTATAAAAGATCGAATACACTGGAGCAATTTAGGAAGAATCTAAAGACAATCCATAAAAGAATAAAACTTATTTATATTAATAAAGTTGGTATAGATTACGGAGTAATACAGATAAAACCATTTGATGGAGTTTTTTATTATGAGAAGAAAAGATAAATTATTAATTTTTCTTGCAAAAGAAGGTTATTTAATATGATCCATGATCTTGCTATAAATTATGATGGCTATAATTCAAAACGTGGATTAAAACATTTGATTGATGAGTTCAAGGAGTTAGCAGAATTTACTCTCAATGAAGTTAATGAATGATATAGAAATTGTAGATGAATTCGAGATTTATCTCCTTGATGGTGATGGAAATAGGATAAAGAAGATTTGTGGTAGGAAACACAAGGATAAAATATGTAAGCAATCTTCTGGACATAAAACTCAACATGTTGGGTGGGGAAGATGTAGTTTGCATGAAGACAAGGGAGCAGGTAGGTTGTATATGAGTTACCAAAAAATGATGAAGAAGTTGGAAGATAAAGGTATCAAGATTTTTGTAGATATTGAGAAAGCTATGGAAGTTGCTGGAGAAATTGATCTTGATATGGAGGATATGCAGGAGGATGCTAAGTTTTTGTATGCTATGTTGATGATGTATGTTGGAGATTCAGATGAAAATAAAGAATTTGATAAATCCGATATTCATAATATTTTAAATGTCCTCAGAGAAATAAAAAACATGAAAGAGTCTCAGCATAAGATAAAAAGAGATTCTAATATTGATATTAAGCAATTGATGGCTTTTGTTAATGGTATATTCACCGTAATAGCCAGAACTGTTCCAGATGCTGCTTTAGTTAGGCAGGTTATTGAGAATATACAAAGTGATGTTATACTTCCTCTAGGGAGAGCTAGTGGATCAAAAGGTAAGTATCTGGTGGATAATGTAGATAAAGAAGGACAGGATGCTATTATTGGTGCTGTGAGTAATAAAATAGAAGATGGTGATTTTACTGAAGAAGATAAGGAGTAGTGAATGGAAAATGATGTAATGGAAGGTTGTTTTTGTGAGGAAGAATTATTAACAAGTCAGAATAGTTTATTTTTATTCGATGAAATTGATAAATATTCTTCTAAGGAAATTATTACGAAGTTGTTGTGGATGGATCAAAATTTAGAAGATGATAAAATAGTAAAATTTTATATAAATTCTTATGGAGGAAATTTAGGGGATACTTTTGCCATAATAGCTACTATAGAGAGTATAAGTAAAAAGGTTGTTACCATAGGATTAGGTAAAGTAGCGTCTGGTGCTGCTGCGTTATTGATGTCTGGAACTGGGGGAAGATTTATTTTCCCTAGAACTAGAGTAGTTCTTCATGGAGTGTTTGGTGGTTATGATGGTGATTATACTAGTTTGAAAAATGGTATGATAGAGCACGAAAAAGTTCAGAGTGTCTGGGTAAAATATATAAGTGAGAAGACTAAAAAAACTGAAGAAAGAATAAGAGAAGATATCGACAGAGATGTATTTTTAAGTGCAGAAGAAGCATTAGAATATGGAATAATTGATGGTATAATTAGTAAAATAGAATATAATTAGGAGGTGAAATGTTTCCAGTAAATTCAATTAGTTTTGAGCAAGACACTGTATTACAATGGTTAAAGGATAACGGGTTTTTGGATATTGGGGAAGAAGATACTGATTACCTTATCAGAGTTCATAAGAGTATAGCAGAACTAATAAAACTTCTTGATGTTAAAAACGAAGTTAGGTTAGAAGAACTAGAAGAAGAGATAAAAGATTTAGAGTTTACAGTATCGGATTATGAGGTATTAGAAGAAGATAGAGACAAGCTTCAGGATAATGTAGATAGTTTTAGGAGTAATAATGAAGAACTAGAATCTCAGGTTAAGGACATGGAGAGAGAAGTTCTTACTTATAGGGCAGCAATAAATAAATTAGATAATGAATAAAAAGGTGGCGGTGGTTTAGATAGCTAATGATGCAAGGGAGCTATTACAGCAATACTCAAAAAATTGGATTTCTGGATATTTAGATAAATCTTCTGTACAGTCTAAATTTCCTTGGACTCCAGAAAGAGCGAGAGAATTAGCGGATACTCCTATAGAAGAGTTGATTGATAGTAAGTATTATTTGAATATGAAAGATATCCTTTTCCCTAAGTGGAAGGATGTTATTTATGAATTATGGGAAGAGAGGAAAACGAGAGATATAAATTTAGTATGTCTTGTAGCCTCTATTGGTGCGGGAAAATCAGAAGTTGCATCAGTTCTTCAATTTTTGATGATAATAGAATTATTATCAAAATATAATCCACAGAAATTTTATGGATTAAATCCAGATTCAGATATTGCATTGATCAATATGTCTGTTACGACAGTACAGGCAAGAAAGATTACTTTTGGTAAGGTATACCCTAAAGTAGCAGGATCACCATTTTTTATGGATTATTTTCCTCCTGATCCAAGAGTAAAAAGAGAACTAAGGATACCTAAAGCTAAGATATCTATTTTTCCTGGTACTAGTTCAGAGATTTCAGCACTCGGTTTCGATTTATACGGAGGATGCTTAACTAGGGATGCTGAAATATTGACTGTAGATGGAAGTAAAAGAATTGATTCTTTAGTTAATAAAAAAGTAGATTTATACTCTTTTTCTGAAAGTAAAGATTGTGTGGAGAAATCTACAGGAACATGTATATCGAAAGGAAAGCAGAAAGTTTTTGAGATCGAATTAGAGAATGGACAAAAAATAAAAGCAACTGAAAATCATTATTTTTTGGTTAGAGATGGTGGTAATTTTGTTTACAAAAAACTTATGGAATTAAAAGAGTTTGACGATCTTGTTACTTTTTGTGAAGTTTGTGATAATACTATATGTCCAATTTGTGGGAAAGAATTTCTACAGTTAAATAGTAGTCATTTTGTAAAAACTCATGGTATTGATTATTTTAAGGTCAAGGAGGATTATTTTTATATTCCTATTGTTGGTAATAATCAAAAGGAAATAATGAGGAAGAAATTCTTTGAGAGAAATCCTGATGGGCAAGTTCCGAATAAGATAAAATTTCATTCAGATGAATATAAGAAAAAAATGTCTGATTTAAATAAAGGTAAAATATTATCTAAAGTAACTTGTAAACGACAAAGTATAGTAAGAACTGGTAGAAGATTAACAGAAGAATGGAAAGAAAACATTTCTAAAGCTGTTTCTGGGGGGAAGAATGGTTTTTATGGCAGAAAACATACAGTAGAATCTATAAATCAAGCTAATGAAAAAAGAATTGGAATAACTTGGGAAGATAGGTATGGAAAAGAAAAAGCTGATGAGTTGAGAAAAGAGATGTCTGAGAGATTTTGTGGAGATAAAAATGTTCATTGGAATGGTGGAGTTTCTTGGCTATATAAAGACTATGGTGGTGGTTTTACTAAGGAATTAAAAAATTACATTAAAAATAGGGATGATTATACTTGTCAATTATGTAATAAAGATTTATTAAATGATAGGATAGATGTTCATCATATTGATTTTGATAAATTAAATAATGAACCTGAAAATCTTATTTGTTTATGTGTAAAGTGCCATTCTAAAGTAAAGAATCAAGATAAGAGATTGTATTATATAGAGTATTTTATGAATAAAATAGAGGAGAAAATGAGTGCTTAAATTAAATGAAATTTATTGTGGTGATTGTTTAGAAGTAATGAAAGATATTGATGATAATAGTATTGACGCTATAATAACTGATCCTCCTTATGGAACAACAGCTTGTAAATGGGATAGTGTTATACCGTTTGATTTGATGTGGGAACAGTTAAAGCGAATTGTTAAGGATAATGGTGCTATTGTGTTGTTTGGTTCTGAACCATTTAGTAGTTACTTAAGAATCAGTAATATAGATGAATATAAATATGATTGGGTGTTTGAAAAAACTAGACCGAGTAATCCTGCATTAGCTAAAAAAAGACCTTTAAATTATATTGAGTATATTCACATATTTTATCCTAAGATGCCAACCTATAATCCACAAATGATAAGAGGCAAAAAAAATCATGGGCAGGGAAAAGGAATAAGAAGAAGAAAAAATGAAAGTAATTTACCTACGTCTACAAAAAGTTATATGAATAATCCAAGTAGTAATATGAAGTACCCTAAAAATCTATTAAAATTTGATAGGGGAACAATACAAATACACCCAACCCAAAAACCAGTATTATTGATGGAGTACCTAATTAAGACCTACACAAATGAGGATGAAACTGTTTTGGATTTTGCAGTAGGAAGTGGTACTACTGCTGTAGCTTGTATAAATACTAAAAGAAACTTTATTGGGATAGATACTTCAGAAGAATATGTAGATATTTCCAATAAAAGAATTAAGGATTTAGGCGATTAATTGTGAGGATTGAAAATATAAAATATGTTGGGGAAGAGGAAACATACGATATTATAAATGTTACTCCAAATAATAACTATATAGCTAATGGTATGGTAGTTCATAATTCTGTAGATGAGGCTAACTTCCTTGAAGTTATTGAGGACTCAAAACGTGCAGGTTTTATAGATACATATGATGCAGCAGAAGAAATGTATAATGCTATCTGGACTCGTATGAATTCAAGGTTTATGAGGGCAGGGAAAGTTCCAGGTATGATTGTTATGATTTCTTCCCCTAGATATCCAGATGATTTTTTAGAGAAGAAGATAAAAGAAGCAATAGATCAAGGTAAGGGTTCTAAGATATTTTGGAAGAGGTTAAGGTTGTGGGAAACCAAACCTAATATTTGGCAAGGAGAAACTATTTGGACAGGTGATAAGTTTATATTCGATATAGATGAACTTAGAGTTATTCCTGAGGGGGAAGAGATTCCCAAGAATTCAAATGGAGAAGAGAATAATACTTTAGATATACCTATAGAGTTGATTGATAGGTTCCAGAATGATCCAGAAAGAGCTTTAAGAGATTTAGCTGGACATTCTATGATGGCGTTATCTCCGTATTTTAGGGATAAGGGCAAGATAAATGAGGCCCTAAAGAAAGACCTTAAAAATCCTTTTGATCAAAAAACTCTAAAGTTTAATCCAGAGTTTAAGTGTAATGATGATTTTGCTAGATATATTCATATAGATTTAGCTGCTAAAAAGGATGCTGTAGGAATTTCAATGTGTCACGTTCCTTATTTTACTAATATAGATAAGACTAGTATAATAAGCGGAGATGTAGTGAAGGAGACTGTTAGAGTTCCATTTGTTCAGGTTGATTTTGTTGGGAGGGTTTCTTCCAAACAAGGGGAGGAGATATTATTTTCTGATATTCAAGATATTATTTTTACTTTGCAGGATTTGGGATTTTTTATAAATCTTATAAGTTTTGATCAATTCCAATCAACTATGATTAGTCAGATACTTAGAGACAGTGGTTTTACTGTAGGTCAATTAAGTATAGATAGGACTTCTTTTAAGTTATTGGTAGATCATGAAATCAAAAGCGATAAAGGACAAAGAGAAGGAACAAGAAGGGAATCAACTGGTAGACAATATACTGCTGCTATGCAGTCTTTGAAAGATGCAATGTATGAGAAGAGGATAGCAATCCCTTACCATAAGCACCTTTTGAAAGAAATGTTGAGGTTAGAATTAATTCGAAGAAATAACATAGAATTGGTGAGTAAGCCCATACGAGGAACGGATGATGTTGTTCAGTCTTTGGCTGGTTCTGTATTCAATGCATGTAATAATGAAATTGAATTCATAGATGTTGATGAGAGATCACATAAATCAGAACCAACTGATGAAGAGGACACATTTTACGATGACCTAGATAAAGACGTAAGAACATCGGATAAGTATGGTGATGGCGGTGATCCATTCTATGATGAAGATTATTATTAAGGAGTGTGGTTTCAGATGTTAATGAGTAAGAAAAAGTTGGAAAAAATAAAAGAAGAAGTATCTAAGGATTTTAAGAGACAAAGAAACTTAGAGAATAAGAAGAAGACCCAGACTATCAATAGAATTAAGAAGGAGCATGAAGACGAGGTAAGAAATATTAAAAACAGTGTTAAAACTGAAGTTCAAAAGACTGTTAGTTCTATATTAGCTGAGGAAAGAGAATTTTACAAAAGTAATACCCTCACCTCTCGTAATGATCCAGAATTTAAATATTCTGAAGAGGGCTATAGTTATCTTTATGAGACAGAAGAAAATTCTATGGCAAAGATTCTAGATATGTCTGATGCAGAAATTAGGGAAATATATAAAGGTAGAAAAAAGGAACTTGATCGTGCTTATAGATATATTAAGGAAATAAAGGAAGGTAATGACCAAGGTTGGAGGCAACTAGGTCTTGGAGTCATAAAAGATTTAGATCGCTATCAATCTTTAGAACAATTGTGGGACAAACAAGACGCAGCATTTAATAAAACTAGAACTAATCCCCATGCAAGGTCTATTGTCAATAATATCCAGTATTTTACTATAGGTAGAGGAATTAAGTTTTCTGCTGCTAATGAAGAAGTCCAGAAATTACTAATAGATTTTTGGGATTTGAATAAGATGGATTTGAGGCAAAAAGATTTTGTTAGAAAATCTTATATAGAAGGAGAATATTTTATTCTCTATTTTATTAACAAAAAAACTGGTAGGGTTAAAGTTCGTAGAATTAGGCCCAAAGAAGTTCATTCAATCGAAACCCATCCAGATGATGTAGAAACAATTTTTGCGTATAAGAGAGTATGGTCTGAGGATTATGGAGTAAAAGAACAACATTATGCTGATATTGATTATTATCATCAGTTAGATGATGAGATTGACGGGAAGGCATCTAAGGTTCATGGTAATTTAGAGGAAGATAAGTTAGTCCAGTTTATAAAGTATGGAGACTCTGATGAAGTTCGTGGTCGTGTTCCTATGGATTCTATTCTTAAGAATATCAAGTATTACGAAGATTGGTTATTAGATCGTATCCGACTTAATCATGAGCGTTCTAAAGTCGTTTGGATCAAAAGTATCAGAGGTAGAGGGAAAGAAACTGGTACAGTAAGAACCAGAGTTCCTAAAGGTGGGCAACAAATAATTGAAACAGATAGAGTTAGGTATCGCATAGAGAGTGCAAAAATTCAAGCTGATGATGTTAAAGAAGATGGATTAAGTATTCTTTATTCAATAGGTGCTGGAGTAGGGATTCCTGTTTATTTATTAGATCAACGTTTGGATGAGCAAAATTATTCATGCCATTCTAGTGATACAGAATTATTAACCGATAGTGGTTGGAAGAACTACTATAATATAAATAAATCAGATAAAGCTGGTACAATTAATCCTGATACAAATTTGTTTGAGTGGCAAGGAATAGATGAGAAGTTTGTTTATGATTATGATGGCGATATGTATAGATTAAAATCAAGATCAGCAGAAGGATTATTTACTCCTAATCATGATATGTTAATATCAGATTCTACTAAAAAAACTACTAAAAAAGATAACACTATAGAAACTAAGTGGAAAAAAACTAGGATGGATCAATTAGCAGAAAGTTTTTATTCTAGTAGACCTTATATCATGAATTCGGTAGAATGGACAGATGATTGTGATGATTATAAAAAATTTAATGGAATAAAAATAGGCGATAAGTTTTATGATGGTAATTTGTTTTTAGATTTTCTTGGTATATACATTGGAGATGGTTGTGTTTGTTTTTATACTAAGAGGTATAAAGATAGTGTATATGATATGCATTACATAAGTTTTCATGTAAAGAAAAGTAGAAAAATTGATTATTTTTCACCTATATTAGAAAGTATGGGGTTTTTAAAATACACAAAAATTGATGGCGATATAATTTGGACATTAAAAAATATAGATTTAGCTAATTGGCTTAAAGAAAATATTGGTTTATATTGTTATAATAAAAAATTACCTGAGTTTATTAAAATTTTACCTAAAGATCAATTATCATTATTTTATAAGTCTTTATTAGAAAGTGATGGTCATTATGTTAGGGGTAATATTGATGGTAATACTGGTAGAAGATATACAACTACTTCAGAATCATTAGCAGAAGATGTTTTTTTAATTGCTATTAGGCTTGGATATAAATCTTATATTGGTTCTCAATTTAATAAAGATAGTAGCAGAAGAAGGTGTTATTTTGTTCAAATGTCTATTCCTAATAATTATAGAAGAGAAATACTTACGAAAAAACATAATATTACGAAGGAGCATTATAAAGGGAAAGTTTGGTGTGTATCAGTTCCTAATGGTATTATTGTTACTAGATTTAATAATAAAATTTGTATATCTGGAAATTCTATACGTAAGGGTGAAACTGGTTTTAGTCAGATGATAACAGATAATCAAGATTTCTGGAATGCTAATTTTAAGAAGATGTTTCAAGTTGTTATTCGAGCTGCTGTTAGTGCTGGAAAAATTAAAAAGATGGTAAAAGTTCCTAAGTTTAGAAAGGAAACTATTATCGAAGCAATGAGTAAAATAAATACTATGTATATGGATGGAGCTACTAATGCTGAAATAGTAGAAGAAGTTTCTCCTATACTAGAAGGAAAGCATGAGAGTATTACTATAAACACTGAAGATACTCCAGTTTCGGTTGTATTTCCTGATGTTGTTAAAGAAGATTTCTTAGATCAGGCTAAAGTATTACAGATTCATAAAGAGATTGGGATTGCTTCTCATCAAACTTTGGCTGAGAGGTCTGGTTATAATTGGTATGAGGAACTTTTGAAAATAAAAAATGAAATAAAGACTGTTCCTAAAGTTGAGGAACCTAAAAATCCGTCAGCAGGTAAAAAAGATGGTGATGGGGATGGGAAAATAGGAGAATAATAAGTATGCTTATAACAGCTATACCAAAAAGTGCTAGTACATCTTTTTTTTCTATTGTAAAAGTATTATTGATTAAAACTGGGAGAAATAGAGCTTGTGGTAGACTAAGACTTCAAGATCAATTTCTGCACATAGTTGATGATACTATTTTAAATAAGGATGATTATTTCTGGAAAAGAAATATCCCAGAAGATTATAGTTATATTCATTATTTACACAATGATGTAAGAGAACTAAAAAAAGAAGATATTGTCGAAGTTAGTAAACAAAGTAATTTATATAAACAACATATTCCTCCTACTGTTAATAATAAATTATTATTACAGAATGTTAAAAATATAATTTTATTAAGAAATCCAGAGGATATATTATTAGCGTATAGAAGAGCTTTTTTATTAGATAAAATAAATAAACATTATATGAAAGATTTTATAGGGATAGATAATGATAAAGATTGGATAGAAAAATCGAAGGAGCTTGGAATATTGGATGATTTATTGTTATTTTATGATGGGTGGAAAGATTTCAAGGGTGATAATGTATTATTATTTCATTTTAGTGATATTGTAAATAATATAATTGATTGTTTAAATGATGTATCTAAATTTTTTAATTTAAATTTAACTGTAGAAGAAGCGGAGTTACCAAAAATTTTATATACTAGGTAGGAGAGTAGAAGTATGATTATAATACCAATTCCAAAATCAGCAAGTAGTTCTTTATTTTACACTCTAAGTAGATTTTTATCTTATTATGGTATATTAGAAAGTGGTGTATTGGACTTTAGAAGCAAGAGGTATTTACATATAGTAGATGATAGTAAAAATAATTACCAAAAAGGTTTTTATTGGGATAGAATTACTTCTAATGATTATAAATTTATACATAAATGGCATCCTGATTGTGTAGAGATAAATAAAAATGATATAATAGAAATTAGTAGAAAAAACAGATTGTATAAAAATCATATTCTTCCAACAAGAAATAATTTAATTCTATTAAATGATGTAAAAAAAGTGATATTATTAAGAGATTATCATGATGTTATTTTTGCGTACAGAAGAGCTTTTATAAGAGGAATCCCAAGGATAAATTTTTTTAATGTTTATGATAATTTTAGAAAAGATATGACAGAAAGTGAGTGGTTAGAGGAAAGCGAAAGATTAGGTATAGTAGATGATTTAAAGTTATTTTATAATAACTGGAGTGATTATGATGGTGAATGTCTAAAGATAACTTATAATTCTGTAATAAATAATACTACAGACACTATTAATAAAATACTAAAATACTATGAGATAAATTTTGTGCTAAAAGATATAGAGTTATTGGAGCTTTTATATACAAGAAATAAGGTAGGAACACATAGATTTAGAGCTTAAATTACTAAAGATAGGAGAATAAAAAATGACGAGAGATGAAGCTACAAAATATTTAGAGTCTATTGGAGGTTTAGTTAATGGGTGGTATACAGACAAACCTCCAATAACTGATTCTTATTTCTTCGCTATAAGTGATCATTGGTTAGAGTTAGTTTGTGATCTTATTAAAAATCTTATAGATGTTGGATGGGACAAGAAAATTCTTCAGATAAAAGAAAAATATGGATCGCTCCGCTTTTACATAAGTGAAGGTAGTGATGAGATTTATAAATTGATAGATAAAGCTGAAAATGATTCTTTTACTATTTGCGAGAGTTGTGGAAAAGTAGGAAAACTTAGGGGGAATCTCTCTTGGATACAAGTATTATGTGAGGATTGCTCCGATAAAGTAGTAGAGGAAGATTTGAGTGATGGTGCAATTTAAGTGGATATAAAATGTAAAAAATGTAAATGTAGTCTTGTGAGTGGAAAAGCTATACAAAATATTCTCCTCAAGTAGTGGAATTTACTCCAAATAAAAAAGAAACAAGGAAAATTGTTTATGACAAAACAGACTGATATGATTATATGTGATAATTGTGGAGAACAAACTGATATTTATCTAGGAAATTGCATAAAGTGTGGCAAAGCGAATAAAAATTTATTATATTTATATAATTTATATCATAAGAAGCTAAAAAATGATAGAAGAAAGGGATGGGAAGAGAAAAAGGAAAACAAATTAATGAGAAAAAAAGTAAGGGAATATTATAAATGAGGTTTCTATTTATTTCTTATGACAATGGTTCTTTTATAACTTGGCCTAATTTTGGATTAATGCATATAGCTTCTGTAGTGGGACAAGAAGGTCATTATGTTGAAAATTATCCTCAAGATCAATTTCATTATCCAGAATCTCATTTAGTTAAGTATTTAGAGAATAATCATTTTGATTATATTGGAATATCTTTTTGTGGTGGTTATATACAGTATAATAAGATGAAAAGTATTATGGAAGCTATTAATTCTTTAAAAGATAGACCTACTGTGTTAGCTGGTGGTCATATGTTTGCTCCAGAACCAGAATATTTTCTTAGAAAATTTAATATTGATGCTATATTTATAGGAGAAGGAATTAATACTATAAAAGATTATTTAAATGGAGAAATAACTAATGGTGTTGCTTGGATTGGAGTAGATAATAATTATTATCAGACTCCTCCAGTAAAACTTATAAAAGATGTTGATACTATCCCATTTCCTGCTTGGCATCTTTATCCTATGGATTACTATGCACTTATGAGACAACCACATATAGAGGATCATGAAAGATGTTTTTCTGTTCTTTCCTCATATGGTTGTGTAGCTCAATGTAATTTTTGTTTTAGGCTAGATAAGGGAATTCGATTAAGATCATCAGAATCTGTAGTAGAAGAGATAAAATATTTAAAAAAGAAATATGGTATTAATTATATTTTCTTTTCTGATGAGTTACTTATAGCATCAAAGAAACGTGGGTTAGAATTATCTAATGCTTTTCTTGAGGCTGATCTTAATATAAAATATTGGTGTAATGGTAGGTTAGATAGGGTAGATACAGAGCTTCTCACATCCATGAAAAAATCTGGTTGTGTGTTTATTAATTATGGGATAGAATCTTATGATGATGAAATTCTTAAAGTAATGAATAAAAAACTTACTGTAAAACAGGTAGATTTTGGAGTTGCTAAAACTTTAGAGGTTGGAATATCTCCTGGGTTGAATATAATTTATGGACAACCTGGAGAATCTTTTGATGTTTTGCATAAAGGAAAGGAATTCCTCCTTAAGCATGATGATCAAGGGCAAATGAGGAATATTAGACCTGTTTGTAGTTATCCTGGTACTGAACTATATAATAAAGCAATAAAAGATGGTTTATTGGATGGTATTGAGGATTTTTATGAGAATAAACATAAAAATAGTGATCTTATTAGTGTTAATTTTACTGATTATACAGATGAAGAAGTTCACGCTGAATTGTTCGGGGTAAATTGTGAACTTTTGAGGAATTATCACGTTAAAATGTTAGATAAACAATGTGATCAAATATCCAATTTATATTTTGAAGGAGCAAATTTTCGTGGCTTTCGTAATACCTAGAGAGGGATGAGATTATGGCAGATTTTTGTAAACAATGTAGTATAGAATTATTTGGAAAAGACTACAAAGATTTAAAGGGATTTTGTACTAAAAAACAAAATAAAGCTGGTAAATATCCTGTAGTATTATGTGAAGGTTGTGGAGGGATACAGGTAGATTACGATGGTAAGTGTGTATCTGAAGATTGCATTAAAGGACATGGTAAAACTAAACTTAAGGAGATTCAAGAATGAAACATGCAAGAAAAGATTATAATCGTATCCAAGACCCAGAGAAAAAAATTGGAGAAACTGAACCTGTATTTCTTATTCGAGCTAAAGATAAGTGCATGATTCCTGCTATGGAAGCTTGGTTAAGTGCTGCTATATTTTGTGGTGTTGATACTGCAATGATTGTTTCAGTGGCTGATCATATTAAATTAACTAAGAAATGGCAACAAGGTAATGGAAGTAAAACCCCTGATCTGTAGGAGATAATAGTATGAAATATTATAAGAATATACAAAAAATTGATTCTAAATTAGTATCAGTATCTTGTGATAAGTGCAAAAAAAGAATAGAAGTAAATGGGGAAGAGTGGTGGGAGATTGCTCATAGTGGGGGATATTACTCCAGTTATCCTGGAGATTTAAAGAATGCATTTTGTGATTTATGTGAAGATTGTGCTAAGGAAATTTTTAGTTCTTTTATAAGAATAGTAGATGCAGAAGAGAGGTATTAATATGAAAAATAAAGTAGAGAGATATTTACATCATGATACATCAGTTTATGTAATTAAAAAAGTTAAAGGGAAACATAGGGATCACTGTTTATGTTGGACTTGTGGAAGATTTTTTCCAGGAGATGAGGAAAATTGTTTGTGGGCAAATATGTTATATACAATATGTCGTATGAAAGGTGGACCTCTAGTAACTCCCGTATACGAGTGTGAGAATTATTTTAAAAAAGGAGAAGAATAATATGTTCCAAGGTCAGAATTTTGTAATAACTGTTTTTGATTATGAAGGAGAACCTACTGAAAGTATATTTAAATTAATCTTAAAGTAATGGAGGTTTTGATGTCAGATAAAAAAGTTGTAGATAGTGATGTTTTGTTTAATCAAGAAGTACAAGAAGTAGAAGACCCCAAACCTAAATTTGCATTTACTGCTTTTATGTTTGAAGATGGTAGTGTAGGTTTTGGTGATCATGTTGATATTGAAGGTATGACATATAGGATGGATGAGGGTAAATTATCTGAGATTAGTTTTATGTTGAATGAACTTAAGTATATGATTAATTTAACTAGATTTAATCTTGATATGAACCAAGGAGCTATTGATGCCAAAAAAGAGTAAAAAACCTTGGCTTTTTGATAACGATATATTAGAAACAGGATATTTAAAGATACATTACGGTGGTAAGGGGGGGTTCTCCCAAATTAGAGTAACTGATAGTGCAGGGAGACTTATTCCTTGTACTAATGTTAATATATCTATGGAGCAGGATTGCCCTATATCTGTTACTATTGAAATAGCTAATCCAGAAGTAAGTGTAGAAGGGTATTGGGATACAACGGCTACAACTAGTATGGAGCAAGGATTAGACGGAGATGGGTTACTTACTATTATTAAACAATTGGACGAGGTTATAGAATGAGTGATTTTAAGCTACCATCTTCTCCATTACCAGATTCTGGATTAATTGTTTCTTGTTATCTTAGTGATTGGAAATCTAGAGAGAAGGAATTTATTAAAATAGTTAGTGGCAATCCTAATGTTGTTGCTCTCAGAGTGGAAGGGGAAGATAATATAAAATTTGCAAAGGATTATTCAGGGAAATGTGTAGTTGGTCTAATAAAGGACTTTGCATATCCTAATTATATCACTCCTACAGATAATCATGCTAAGAGATGTTTTTTGGCTGGTGCAGATTTCGTAGCAGTGGATATGAGGCTCAGTAAAGAAATACATAAAGACAACCTTTTAAATTGGAAGGATTATCATTCAGTTTTAGTTTTTAATGATAATAAATTTATTGTGTATACTGATTATTTTAAAAGATGTTGGGCAGATTTAAAATATGAACAATATGATTACACTCAAACTGAATTTAATTTTCCTATAGTAAGTACTACATTTGCTGAGGGATTACATTGGAAAGTTTTAGATAAAGTGGATAAAGAGTTCGCCTTGAAGCATCTTAATATAGAAGGTGGAGTAAATCTTAAGAATTATAAAGAATTAAAAAAGAGGGCGAAATACGTTACAATAGGTAAGGCTATACATGATCCAAATACTATTATTAATTTATTAACGAAGGAAGGACTTGTATGATAAACGGAGAAGATTTTTATACTGATGAAGATATGGACAGGATACTAGATGAAGTTAATAAAAAATTAGTCATAGCTATGGATAGAGAGGCTATAACTCCATCATCTACACCTATATGGGCTAACATAATGCTCCTTTTAGATAAATTTAATGAAGGAAATTTTTATGGGACACTTGCAGTAAGAATATCAGATAACTGTATGGAAAATATGAAGATAGACTCACAAACTTTTAAATTAGAGACTGTTTATAAGGAGATTTTTGATAAAATTTTCACAAAATAGGGTGATTTGTGAAAAAAGTACTTGACATTAACAAAAAAAAACACTATATTAGTATCACATTATATTAGTGAACAGATAGTTACTATTTTTTATATAAAATAAACTCTGGTAAAGATATAAAACTAAGCCAGCAGTAGATTTAATTCTATTGCTGGCTTTTTTATTTGGAGGTACAATATGTCAACATTCGGAAAAAGGTTAAAAGAGTTAGAAGATAAAATCGAAAAGATTGAAGCATTTTTAAAGAAAGTTACAAAACCAAAAGAAAAACCCTCAGAACCAAAATCACAAAAACAGAAAAAATTTAATAGGAATTAGTGTTAATTGTTTGAAGAATTAAAGAAGTTTACTAAGATAATATTAACAGGCCCACAAAGAGCAGGAACAAAAATAAGTGCAAAAATAATAGCTGACGAGTTGGGTTATGAATATTTTCAAGAACAATCAGTAAATATATCTGATTACAGTCTTTTAGTTAAGTTAATAGAGAGTAAAAGTTATTTTGTAATTCAGTGTCCTGGACTTGCTCATAGATGTCATGAACTTGCAGGTTTCGGGGATGATTTAGCAGTTGTATTTGCTAGGAGAGATACTAAGGATATTATTATTTCTCAAGATAGAATAAAATGGACAGAACGGCTAGAGCCGTTGGAAAAGGAAAAATACAATAGATTTAGTTCCTATTATACTGAAGGTGATCCGATTTCTGTCATTAAATATAAAGTATGGGAAAAGTTCCAAAAAAGAACATTAACCAACAGTTTTGAAGTAGAATACAAATCACTTTCTTTTAGTCATCTCTGGATTCCAGAGGACAAGAGGGAAGCTTTAGGTAAGTATACTATAAATTAAAACTCATAGAAGAGACAGGTGAAATAGTTATGAGTAAAAAGAAAGAAGTAGAACTTAAGAATTACAATGTAGTAGTAGATGTTCCTAATCTTACTGAGGCAGTAGTTGATGAATCTGGCAGGAATGTACTAATACGAGTTATTCAAGAGGGTCTTAGTAAAAATGGTAATTATTACTCTGCTAATGTAGTAGAATCATTTGTTCCTCATTTACTGGAAAAGAAGAAAATGTATATTAATCATCTTCTTACTCAGAATCAGGGATCATATATTGGTAGGGACATGAGGGATTGGAGTGCTCAGATAACAGAGGCGTACTATGAAGATGGAGGAGCATATGCAAAAATTCATGTTTTTGAGAGTGATGATTGGTTACTAGAGAGAATCAAGAAATACCCTGAAGAAGTTGGGATAAGTATTGATGCTAGAGCTAAGGTTAGAGAAGGGGAAATGGAGGGGCAGGATTGTAGAGTAGTAGAAGAGATTATAAAATTTAATTCTGCTGATTTTGTACAGAATCCAAGTGCTGGAGGGCAAGTTATGAGATTAGTTGCTGGAGTTCCTGATGGTTTTGATCCTTTACAGGTTTTTGAAGTAATTAAATCTATGGATGATTATGTTAATTCTAATTATAAACAATTTTATAGATTGTTTCAGGGTTTTGAGAGTTATTTGTGGCATATTATGGGTGAATATAAGTGGCCTGATGATGGAGAAGAAATTTCTTCCGAAGAATTAAATGCTGTGTTATCCACAGGTTTTGATGATTTTAAGAAAGCAATGCTAGAACTTGATTTTACAAAAGTAGCTATATATGAGGCTATCCAAGAACATGGATCAGATAAAATTCTTGATATTGTTCGAGAAAATGTTGCAGAAGACGGTGAATTAGGTATTATAGAAACTAACTATAAGCGAGGTGAAAATAAGATGGACGTTAATGAATTGAAAGAAAAACACCCTGAACTAGTGAAATTAATTAAAGACGAAGTTGTTCAGGAATCAGAAAAAGATGGTGAATTGAAATCTATTAAAACGGAATTGGAAACGGTCAAAACTAGTTTGCAAGAAGTCGAGAAAGAAAAAACATCATTGGAATCTGTTGTAGATGACTACAAAGTAAAAGAGGCAGAGGTTAAAAAAGAATCCGAGATAGACGTTATGTTGAAAGAATCTAAATTAGAGGAACGGCATATTACTGAAACTTTTAAATCTGACCTTATGAAATTTGAATCTGATGAAGAGATTAAAAAACGAATTACAGAACGTGAAGAACTTGTTCTTTCTGTTTCTGGAAAAGTTGAAGGTGTCGGGGAAGTAAAAGAAGAAGTTGAAGACACTGAGAAAAAGGATGAAGGTGTAAAAGAATCCAAGGAAATCTCTGAAGATGAAGCATTAAAAATTTTAACAAACGATTAAATTTGGAGGTGAAATTAAATGGCTAAACCAACGATTCTTCATGAAGCGGATATGCGAACTGATAGATGCAGAACCCGTGCAGAATCTACTACAGTTATCGCTGTTGGTGATTTTTTATACGCTAGTGGTGGATATGCTTACGTACTGGATAAGGAAACTCTGGATGCAAATTTTTTAGGGTTGGCTTATGAAGCATCAGCTAGTGGGGATACTGCAAGTATCACTGTATTGTTACGTGGTGTTATTGATTGCAGTGTTGCTTCGTCAACATATAATGTTGGTGATACATTGGGCTATGCAGGACAGTATTCTCTTGAAGCTAATAGTACTCAAGTGTTAGCATGGGCTTTGGAACGTGGAACAGCAACAACTCGAATTCGAGTATTGTTTGACACTGTTGCATTAGGTAAATTATTTGATAAAACTTAATATTGGAGGTGAAATTAGATGCCTACGTCAATTAAACGATTATACGAAGCTAACTCAAACACTACTAACGGTGACGTTCCCAAAAGTTTGGCTAATACTGCAAAACAGTTACAGTCTTTGCTTAAAGAGGGAAAGGTAAAACCTGAAGAAATCTCCATTAGAGAAATGTTTGATGTTTTTTGTAATCCCGAAGGTAAACTAGACATGGCTACAGCAAGTTCTGCGAGAATTGCTGAAGCTATTACTTCAACTGGCTTTCCTACAGTAACAAAAGCGTTACTGCACCCGAAAGTTATTGAAGCTTATGAACTCGCAATGGGAGATATTAGTACTCTGGTTACAGAATTGCCAGTATCTCGTCCAGAAGAAAAAATTGCTGGATTCAACGCTCCTGAAGGTTTGGAGAAAGTTGGAGAAGGTATGCCTTACGAAGAATCAGTCTTAACTGAAAAATATGTCATGCTTAAATCAAGCAAATTTGGACGTATTATCAGTTTAACAAGAGAAATGATTTTATTCGATCAAACAGGGCAAATTTTGCAACGTGCAAGACAGATTGGTGAGATGGCTGGTTATCATCGTGCTCAGTATATTTTAGAAAAAGCTACTTCTGTAGCTTGTACTGCTACTGGTGAATCTGCTAATAACTCCCTTTTCTGGGATGGAACTGCTCGAACTATGTTTGCAAACACTCATACGTTTGATAGTTCTTCTTATGCTAACGATAATCTTATCACGACTGCTCTTTCTACTGATGGAATATCTGAAGCTATGTATAAATTGAAAAAAATGAAAAATCAGCAAGGTCAGTATGTGAATTTGGGTACTCCTATCACATTATTGATTCCACCTGAATTAGAAAAAACTGCTCGAAAATTGTTAGAATCTGAGGGCGATCCCGATACTGCTGATCGTTCCACTAACATTCATAGAGGTTCTTTTAGAATCTTATCTCATCCACTCTTATCTGATACTGATACCAACGATTGGTTTTTTGGTAACTTTGCTCGTCAGACTTATTGGGGATGGATTTGGCCTATTGAGACTTCCGAACAGACTTCTACTTCGGAAAAAGCTTTCGAAAACGATATTGTTAGTCGTTATAAAGTTAGCTATTATGGAGGCTGTAATACTTTTGATTATAAGTATGTCTTAAAATCAGAAGTAGCATAAGGATTTATTCTTAATATCCTATCCTGGATAGAGGAGAAGAATTTTGAGGAATCATATTCTTCTCCTCTTTTATTTATTTTTTTGGTAATGTTGTAGGGAGTCTCTTCCTTATTAGCAATGTTGATATTTTTTCCATGCAGTATCAGCAATACCATACACGAAATGGAGGTGAAACGCATGGCACAAACAAGATTTAAATCTAAAATTGACGTTAATTCCTTAGTAGTCAATTCTTCTATAACTTTAGCTGGTTCTCAGGTAACTACAGCAGCTATACAAAATTCTGCTGTAACAAATTCAAAATTAGCTGGTGGTGCTGTTGGTATGGGTAGTGGAACTCATGGGGTAGTTACTGGTAAATTAGACGCTATAATGGCTTCTGTTACTACAGCTACTTTAAATATTACTACTATAGTTACTCATGGCTTGGGCAGAACTCCTATAGGATTTTTGGCTGTTGCTCAAGATAAAGCAGCTAATTTTTATAAATCAAGAGCTACTATGGCTACAAGTACTCATTTATGGGTAGATTGTGATACTACTACAGTTGTTGCTAAATTGTTAATATTTTAAATAAAGGGTAAACGGATATGTCACGACAAGACAGAACAGAATTAATTAGTCAAATATCTGAAAATACGTTAAAATCTCGCTTGGGCGAATGGGCAAGAAATATCGTAGCAAATGAAGATAGAATCAAAGCAGGAAAAGGTGTAGTAAAACTATTTGATAAAGCTAAGAGTTTGCCAGTAGTTATTGTGGCTGCTGGCCCTTCTCTTGACAAAAATGTAGGCTTACTAACACAAGTAAAAAATAAAGCACTAATAATTGCAGTTGATTCTGCGGTTGTTCCTATACTAAATATTGGAGTTATTCCCGATGTTATTGTTATAGCAGACAGTAAAGAAAGAGTCTCTGGGTTCTTTGATAATATAGAAAAAGATAAATTGAAGGGTGTAATTACTCTCGTAGATTCTTATGTCCATCCAAAAACAATAGATCGGATAGAGGAGTTAGGTCTGGATGTTTTTTGGTATAATGTTTTTCCATCTGAGAAGAGCATGTTTTGCCAGATAGTCCCAGATCAATTTACAGGCCCAAAAGGATTCTTAGGGTCTGGTGGATGTGTTACTTCCATAGCGTTTGCGTTTGCTACTGGAGGACTAAAAGCTGATCCAATAATTTTAATCGGTAAAGATTCTGGTTATTATAATCCAGCACAGCATCATGCTTCTGGAACATTGGAAAAAGCCGAAAAGTTTCCTTTTCAGGAAAAAATAGAAGAAGATATAAATTGTAATCCAATTATAACAAATTCTTCTTTACAAACTTATGCTTATTGGTTAGAAGATATGGTTGTAGGAAATCAGGCAAATGGAATTTTTATAAATGCAACTGAAGGTGGTATTGTTTCTAGAGGTTGGAATATAATTCCGTTGAAGATAGTTATTGATAGATATCTACAAAAAACTTATGATTTTAAAAAACTATTATCTATAGAGGAAGAAAATGAAAAAGTCGATAGTGGGACTAATTCCGATAAAAAGAAGCAAAAGGCTAAAGAACAAAAACCTGAAGAAGATAGGAAACCAGTCTCTGGTAGAGTTACTTTTAGCTCAGGTAAAAAAGAGCAAACTTAATAATCACGTATATGTTTCTAGTAATGCTCCAGAACTCTTAAAAGAAGCTGAGAGGTATGAAGCCAAAACTGTTGTTAGACCAGATGATCTTGCACAAGATTTAACTAACTCAATCGAAGTGCTACAACATTTTTCTAAGATTGTTTATGCAGACTATTACGCTTTGATGCAAGTTACTTATTTTCCTTGGGATTATAAGATAATTGATGGTTGTGTGGATTTAATTCAAAATAATGATGTTGATTTGGTAATGGCGGTTAATAGAGTTACAGCAAAAGATAGAAAGCTTTTCTGGTATGGCGATAAGTCTAATGTAGTTCCTTGGCAGAGTCCTTGGCTTCAAGGTTCTGATTTCGAGGAGAAGGTTTTTTTAGAAAATGGTTCTTGTTATGTTTTTGGTAGAGATAGTTTATCGAACGCTGTAACTCTTAATGATTTTAAGAAAGTTATACCTTATGTGTGTGATAATGATTACATAGATATTGATTATAGAGAAGATTTGCTAGAAGCTAGGAAAATGTATAGGAGTATAAAAGATGGGTAGTGTAACGGTTATAGCGGAAGCAGGGATTAACCATCAGGGTGACATTAAAATAGCAAAAAAGATGATAAGGATTGCTAGAAAATGTGGTGCTGATTTTGTTAAATTTCAAAAAAGGAATCCTGATACTTATCCAGATAAAGAATATGATAGTCCTTTATTTGGGAAGATTTCTTATAGAGAGCATAAACGTAGATTGGAGTTTAATAAAACTCAATACGATGAGATAGATAAGTTTTGTAGAAATCTAGATATAAATTGGTTGTCTAGTACTTTTGATATAGAAAGTTTATATTTTATAGATGGTTATGAACCTATTTATCATAAAATACCATCCCCAAAGGTAGTAGATTACGATTTTGTTAAAGAAGTTGGTACAATGGGTAGACCTACTATAATGTCTACAGGTATGTGTACTGAGAAAGAGTTGGATGTAGCAGTTAATACATTTTTAAAGGTGAATTCTCACTTATGTTTAATGCACACTACATCAATTTATCCAACTCCTTTAGATTGTGTAAATTTAAATGTAATGAGGACATTACATAAAAAATATAAGTTATCGACAGGATACAGTTCTCACGATGCTGGATTACCAATCAGTATTGCAGCAGTGGGGATGGGAGCTAAATTTATAGAAAAACATTTTACTCTTGATCATACTATGAAGGGTTCTGATCATGCTGCTAGTTTAGAACCGATAGGATTGGAACAATTGATCAGGCATATTAGAGCAGTAGAAAAATCTTTTGGGTCATTTAATAAAGTTATACTTCCAGAAGAGAAGAAAAAGAGAGATCAAGTTAGTCAAAAATAAAAAGGGTGATAAATAATGGGCGATAAATATTTTATAAACTACCATTTTGCTAATGCCACTCATACAATGGATGGAACAGCATCTTGTTTAGTTGGATCAGCAACCTTTACTAGCCGAGAGTACAAAATCGGAGATAAGGAAAATATAGAATTATATCTTACAGCAACAAATATTACTACTGCTGTATCTGGATATTATGAAGTTTCTCCTGATGGTAGTACTTGGTTTACTGGTGCAGCCACTATAACAGCTATGGATAACAATCAACAGGTTGTTCCTCTTGCTGAAACAGCAGTTGGGTATATTAGATTAATACTTCCGAATACTAATGCTGGTGGTGCAACTGTAAAAGCATTTTTATGTGGGAAATAGGGAAATTATTATGAAAAAAAATATAGTAGTGTGTCCTGGTCATAATAAATTTAAACAAGGAGCACGAAATAAAGAATTGAATTTGGTTGAGTATACGGAAGTATTAAAAATATCTTATGAACTGATAGATTTTTTACGAGATTATAGTTGTTTTGGTGCTACTTTAGTGAAAGGTACTTTACCATTTAAAGTTAGAGAAATAAATAAAATAAAACCAGATATATGTTTAGATATTCATTTAAACTCTTCTGTTTCTAAATATGTTAGAGGGACTGAAACACTTCATTCAGGATCGTTTAAATCTATTTGTCTAGCGGAAAAAGTTCAAAAAGAACTTGTGGCTTGTTTAGAGATTCCGAATAGAGGGATTAAAAAAGGTTACTATAGAATGGATGAGAATAATAGTGTTCTATATTTTTTGAGAAAAACACTTTGTCCTGCAATAATTCCAGAGCCTCTATTTATGTCTAATCAGTTTGATGTTGATTTTATTAGACCTAAAATATTGGCAGAAGCTATAGGGTTAGGGATAGTTAGTTATTTTAGAGAACAAGAATTTTATTGTTAAAGGAGTGATTATTAGTGAGTAATAATATTTGGAAGAAAGTTAAATTACTAGGAAAAGCTGGTGATTCTTGGGAAGATATTAAAATAGATTCTTCTACTTCTAGTATTCAAACAATAGATTATGCCCATCACGAAGCTCATTCTGGTAGTGCTTATAAAGTAACTACTAGCGGAATTGATATTAGAGATACAATATTGATATTAACTTTTACAACTGCTAATAATGCTAAATGGCCTCATGTTTTATTTTTTGCCTCTTCTACTGGAGGAGCTACATTTACTCTTACAGAAGGTGGAGCTTTTGGTGGTAGTGGATCAGTTAATATACCTTGTATTAATAGAAATAGAAATTCAGATAATACTAGTGGTTTACTTGCAGAACTTAGTGGTACTGTTGCTAATGTAACTACTGATGCTACTCCAACAGGAGGAGGAACTGTTTTAGTTAGCGAATCTATTGGTACTGGAAAAGATAAGGGTAGTGGAGAATCTAGGGATGATGGAGAAATAATTTTGAAACAAAATACTAGATATGAAGCAAAATTAGTGGGATTAGCAGATAATGTAGTTGGAGCTATAACAATGAGTTGGTACGAACATCAAGACAACAACTAAATTATGAGAGTATTTACAGAAGAGCACAAAAAGAAATTAAGTGAAAGCCATAAAGGTCAACGAGCTTGGAATAAGGGTTTGCGTAAAGGAGATCATCCTTCTATGGAAAATATAGGATTTAAATCTGGTGAAGATAATCCTATGTGGTGTGGTGGCGATTCTGATAAAGAAAGAAGAAATTCGGATTACAAAAATTGGCGAATAGATGTTTTCAAAAGAGATAAGTTTGTTTGTCGAGAATGTGGATATTATAATGGATGTGGAGAGTTAAGAAAAGATTTAAATGCTCATCATATTATTAGATGGATAGATGATATTGAATTAAGATATGTCGTTAACAATGGTGTAACTTTGTGTGTTCCTTGTCATATTAAAGAGCATACAGATATTAATTAAGGATAGTGAATATAGATGGCAACTATAAAATCTTTAAAACCTAGGTTACTTACAACTACTTTAGATGTTATCAGGCTTGCTCCTGGGATTACTAAGGATGTTAATATAACCAATGATGATAGAACTAATTATACCGAAGCTGTAGATATAGTTGATGTAGAGGCAAAATTACTGGAAGCTAAAGGTATAGTTCTTTTACATTTACAGCAAATATATTCAGAGTCTTCTCTTAGAACTACTCCTTGGGCTGGAATTCCAACTAAGGATTATTCTAATTCAGGAACAGGGAAACTTTGGGCTGCTACTGCGAGTACAACAGCTTATACAGAGTTATGGACTTTAGCATTTACTGGAACTACTACATTTACTATAGAAGGAAGTTCTTCAGGGAGTCAAGGAACAGGAAGCACAGGAGCTACTGCTACATCTACTAATGGTGATTTAGCTTTAGAGTCTGGAATGTGGACAGGAACACATGTTTCTGGGGATACATTTTATTGCCCAGTTTATGATGTTTATCCTGAAGTTAAAGATGTTTCAGCTAAATTAGCTGCTGCTTATTGTTTACAGGAAATTTATACGGAAGATGTTCCTAATGAGCAGAGTTTGAGTAGAAAGTATGAAATGCAAGCATTGAACTATTTAAAACGTGCTGGTGATCCTGAAAGAACCGATGCAATGTTTATAGGAGGACAAGCTTCTTCTTTAGATTTAGAGCCATTAGCTGTAGAATATTATATAGATTCTGATGGCATAGATCAAAGTGTATATTACCCAGATTATAGGGAACAGGATGACAATGAAGGAACCTAGTTATGGCTTATTTTAGAATGGAAGCTAGAACAGATTTTGGTAAACTTGATGGTCTTGAGGAAGCTTTACGAAATAATATAGATGTAGTTGATATTATTAAAAAAGAAACTCAAACAATAATAAAGAAAAATTTTCAAGTATTACCTAGAGGAAAATGGGCTGCTCATGCTCCAGCGACTATAGCGAAAAGAAAAAGTTTAGGAACTTGGTATGGAAAACAAAATTCTATGCTGAGAGAATTTTTTCATTTATACATAGGATCAGTTGTAAATCCAGTGATGAAGACTGTAGGGAATAGTATAATTTATTCTCCTGGTTTAACTGGAAAAAGAAAGCAAATAGCTAAATGGCAACAATACGGAACAACTAGTAAAAAATGGACTCCAGGACAGCCTATCTCGAAAGAAAAATCTGGAAAAGGTATACCTGCAAGACCATTTTTAGGATTATTTGCTGGAGATGAAAAACTAATAATGTTTAGAGTTGGAATGCGGATTATTAAACAATCTGCAAAAAGAAAAAGGATAGTAGTTATAAAATAGCACCAAATTATATTAGGCATCTTTTAGGGTGTCTGCCTGTTAATCTTAATTTGTTGAGCATCTATAGGGTGTTCGTGAAAGGTGTGATTATATGCCAAATTCTGGTAATCCTACTACAACAATGAATGACTTACTTACTGCGATTAAGTACAACATTCTCAGAGGTCAGTCTACGACATTTTCTACGGTAAAGACTTACAAGAAAGGTATTTTACCTCCTATTCCTGTATTTCCTGCTATTACAATAACTCCTGAGAGGGAATTTCCTTTTAAGTTTTATAGTAATAAGGCATATAAGGTTGTAAGAAAGATACGTTTAGATGTTTATGGTAAAGGTTATGACCTTAAAAATTGCCATATTCATACTATAGAACTTATTAAATCTTTAAAAGATTTAGCTATATCTTTCTATAGATGGCCTGATTCTGGTGGGACGGATCAATGCTATAATACAGAAATGGAAAGTGAAATATTAGGAGAACCTATACCGTATAAAAATAGGTATATTCAAAAATGTTCTTTGACAATAAATTGCTACAGTTGGGAAGCATTACCCGATCAAGATTTTGCAGACACTTCTACAGAAGAATCTGCTGATGACTTTTTATCAACTGTTTATGATAAGGTTTCTTCTTATAAGAATACTACTTTAGCTAAAGTTAAAACTATAGTGAAAGGAGTAACTCCACCTATACCAGTATATCCTGCTATAGTTGTAGCTGAGAATATAGAAACTAATATCCACTACGAAGCAGGGAGAGATAGGTTAGATAGAGAATTCGAAGTAGTTGTCTACCATAAATTGCTGGATAAAGAAGGAATATTGACGAGAGTAATTAATGAAGTAGAGAATTTAAAAACAATAATTCATACTAATCCTAGATGGGATGGTAAGTCTGTTTGGACTAGAATAACTGATATAACTTATGGAATGTATATTGATGAAAATTCTCATTTATATTCTGCTGTTATTTCGTTTACTTCGGAAGCAAAGAAAAGACTTGTTGTTCCAATATATGGAGCCAATATAAATTCAACATCGAGACTACAATCATCAATAATTAAAAGTGTACCATCTACTGTTAGATATTTTTCTAGTACTACAAAGGATATAGAATCCACAAGTAGAAGTATTAGTGTAGGAACTAAAGGTATAAAATCCTACGCAAAACTTTCTTGGCCTTTTAGTATAAATGCTACAGCAATGTTAGTATATATTATCCCCAATATTAATTCAGGATATGTAGATGTTTACGATAGTTATACTAAGTCGATAAATTCTACAGTAAAATTCTGGGGAATAATGACATCTAGTATGGGTGGATATACTGAAATAACAACATAAATTAGGAGATTTTATGATTAATCTGTGGAGAGAGGATAAAAAAGTGTTGTCTGTAGTTAACGCTCTAGTTTTATCGAAACATTATGGTCACTTAGATAAAACATACGATACTATTGCGTTAGAGATGACTTCTACTTTTCCAATGTATACTTTTACTGGAGAAGGAATAAGAGGTCATTGGAGAGCACTTAAGAAACAGTTAAATATAGATTCAGATAAAGCTCCAAAAGTATTATTATTCGATATAGAAACATTACCTATGCATGTGTACTCTTGGAGACTAGGAGAACAAAGGATATCTTATGATAAGATAATTAAAGATTGGTGTATCTTATCTTGGGCTGCTAAATGGCTAAATGGAAGTGAGTATTTTGATGCTCTTCTTACACCAGAACAAGTAAAATGTCGTAACGACAAGCCGATTTTAGGTGGGATATGGGAACTATTGGAGGAGGCTGACATTGTTATAGGTCATAATTGTGTTGAAGAATCTACTCCAGTGTTAACTACTAATCTAGAATGGATACCTGCTGGTAAATTACAAAAAGGGCAAGAGTTAGTAGGATTTGAGGAAAATAATGGTAAGAATAGGCCAAGGAAAATGAAGAGGTCTATAATTACTCATCATTCTGTAGAAGAGAGGGAGTGTTTAGAGGTTACTTTAAGTAATGGGGACTCTGTTATAACCACTCCTGAGCATCCTTGGCTAAAATTAGCAGCTAAGGGTAGAGATTATAGATGGTGTGAGACAAAAAATCTTAAACCAGGACAGAGGGTAGAGAAATTTATAAATACTTGGGAAAAAGATACTTCTTATGAATCTGGTTGGCTGTCTGGATTTATTACAGGTGAAGGAACTTTAAAGCATTCTGGAAGAAGCTTTGGTATTGATTTTTGTCAGCGACCTGGAATAGCTTGGGATCAGGCTATAAGATATTGTGAGAAGCTAAACTTAAAAATTTCTAAAGAAAGAAGCCCTAAAACTGGAGGATTAGGTAAGCAAGATACCTTATATACAGGATTTTTAGGAGGAAAATGGGGTATGTTAGAAATTCTGGGAAAATTACAAATAAAAAGATTAATTGATAAGATTAATTGGGATGCTTTTGGTTGTTTAAAAAGTAAGTATTCTAAGACGGTTATAATAGAAAAAATAGAAAAAGTAGGGAATAGAAAAGTAGCAGTTATGGGAACTTCTACAAAAACTTATTTTGCTAATGGTTATCCTATGCATAATTGTGATCGTTTTGATCATAGAATGTTGAATGCTAGATTTATTTATTATAAAATGAAACCTACTACACCATTTCTTACAATAGATACACTAAAACAATCAAGAAAAATAGCTAGTTTTACTTGTCATAAGTTAGATTATTTGGGAGAATTTTTAAGAAATAAAAATAAAATAGATACTGATTTTGATCTATGGATAGACTGCGATAACGGAAACCAAGAAGCATTAGATAATATGCTTACTTATAATATTCAGGATGTAGCATTATTGGAAGAAGTTTATTACGAATTAAGACCTTGGATGAAGTCTCATCCTAATATGGGTATTTACGTAGAAGGAGATGCTAGTGGTTGTGCTGTTTGTGGTTCCACTGATCTAGATTGGAAAGGGAACTATATGACAAATGTGGGGAAATATTCTTCGTACAGATGTTTAGTATGTGGAGCTATTGGCAGAGCTAGAAAAACAAGATTAAATAAAGTGACTAGCAAAGTATTAACAGTTAGTTCAGCAAGATAAATATAAAAGAGGTGTTTAGAATGAAAAAAGTTTGTTGGTATGCTATGGGATGTAATGGAGCTAGATTAAAAAGTAGAGAAGGTTGGCTCGATATTCCAGAGAATAGACATCTTTATCTTTCCCTCAAGAAAGGGAATGTTATAGAAGTCCCAGACGATGTAGCAAATATGTTAGTTAATGATTGGAATTGTGGAATAGAATTTGAGCAGGAGTCAAAATCTTTTCCTGATAATCCAATAGTAAAAGAAACGAAAGAAAAACCTAAAAAAAAGTCCTATAAACGTAAGTTTAAGGATGAAATTTAAAAAAATAACAATAAGAAAGGAAGTGTTCTAATCAATGTCGACAATTGTTCCCTGGCAGATACTTTATGGTGCTGGCCCTGCTGCTTCAATAACAGCTACTTTTGCATTTGGAACTGGAGCTATAGGGGTTGCTAGTAATGATTACTGTTGGCCCTTAACTAATCAACCTCATTATGATCCAGGGCAAACTATAATTGATGCACGAAAAGCTATTGGTTTAGCTGTTCGTAGAACTGGTTCTGGATATGAATTCCAGCAAGGAGTAAAGCAACCTACAACTTCTTGGGAATTCGATGCTAATGCTTACAATTTAGCGTTTCCTTTGTGGATGCTTTTTCAGAAAGGCACAACTGAAGGAACAGGAACAGACGAATTCACTAAAACTTATAATTCTCCTACATGTACTGAAGGAGTAGAAGTAGAAAGATTTGCTAACGTTTTAAAACGTATGCAGTGTGGTTCTTCTTCAACTGCTCAGAGAATCAAAGGAGCTATTGTAAGATCAATAACATTAACTGCTGAATCAAATACTCCACTTAAAGCTGTTATCGAGTGGGTTGGTGCTGATTTAGAAACTGATTATAATGCTGGAAGTACCACGTTACAGTTTGATACTAATGATCCTCTTATTTGGGGAGCAAGTACTGCTGGTGCTACTGTGGCAGGAACAGCTACTAATATTGATAGCTGGTCTATTACAGTGTCTAATAATGCGGTTCAGAAAAATTACGAAAGTAATACTGTACAGAAACATATCCTTATGGATTTTACTGTTGAAGGAACAGTCAAGATTCCTTGGGGTGCTGCTACAGTAGGTGGAAAAGAACAAATAGATAATTTCATGAACGGAACTGATGTTGCCCTTAATTTTTATTGGGGAGCTTCTGCAACTCCTGCTAGTTCTGGTGAAATTAGCATTAAAACTAATGCAAGATATACTGGTGTAGATATGAGTTATGATGATGAAGTAGCTCTTGACTTGCCATTTATCGGAGCATATGATGGTACTAATGCAGCTATCGAGGTTGTTTTACTTGATGGTTTAGATCGAGGGATCTAAGTATATGTAAATAAAGAATTTAGAGATGCTAATAAAATAGCATCTCTAATTTATAAGTAGGAGATAGGAAGATAAATGAAGGAAAAGTTTAAAATTGATGAACACAAAATAGAGACTGTAGGAGATCAACAAGATTGGGTTAGATATTGTTATAAAGATTTTTTAAATGACGAATCCAAAGAAAAAACATTAGATAATTTTGTTGAATATTTATGTCTTAGATGTTGTGTAACTTTATTATAATTATTTAGATAGATAGTCAGATAAAACAGAAAGGTAGGAACATATGATAGTAAAAACAATAAGTAAAAATGATGGAGAAGTAAGAGAGTCTTATTTCGAGTGTAAAAGATTTCATAAGACTCAATCAAGTAAAGGAATCACATTTCATCTTGAAGGTGATTTAGATAGAGATAATATACATCTAGAAATTAATGGAGAAACTCCAAGATGGATTTATATTATGAATAACGAAGGAAAAACAATTGATTATATTCCCTGGAATATGAAAAACTTAGATAAGTAGATAGAAATTTGATTGTCTATCTAGAATAAACAGTGATAGTAACATAAAACATGCACAGTAACATTATAAGTGTTACTGTGCAATTATAATGTTACAGAATAGTAATAGAAATAAGGAGATTCAGATATGCGAGGAATAACACTTGAGCCAGTTCCCTACATCTTAGAAGATGATAGGGGAAAAAAGGACAAGAACGAACAAACAGTATTTTGGGTTAAACCTAAAACTCACCACGAAGCAAATAAAACGTTATCACGTTATTCTGCTGCTGGTAGAGAAGGTCGATCAGGGTACAGAGATTTACATTCAGGAAAATTAGATTCTGCTGATACTGCTGAGTGGCTGAATACAGTGACTAAGATTGAAAATTTTTGGTTTCCCAATTCTTTTTTCGCTGATAATGAGAAATCGAAACCTGATATTAAAGACACTGATGAGAGTATGGTTAAAATCTTAGATCAGGAATGGATTCTTAAAGAGGCTCTCAATTTTATGCCAGCAGGAGCTGTTAACGAGATTTGGGATGTTGCTGTTGATAATAGCAAACTCCGAGAGGGAGAAAAAAAAAGTTAGAGATACTAGTTTACTTTTCTTTGTGGAAAAGTGAAGAAATTGGTAGAGCTAATTTATACAAATGCTCTGGTTGTAAAGAGAAGGAAGATAAAGTTTTAGTTTGTTTTCAAGATGGAGATAAAGATATTGGAATTCCAACATTTGACAACCAGAGCAATATGACAGGATTTGAAGAAAAATCTGGAGTTAATCCAGAAGATTTTATTTATATATTGTCAGATATACAACAGGAGATGAAAAATCCTCCACCTCTTTTTGAGGTTATGCAGTTGTATTATAAAGCCATATGCCCACTATCAATGATGGATCAGAGTTTTGATCTCTTGTTGCTATGGGAAACATATGCAAGTGAATACGGGATATTTCCTAATAGTGGTGGGTTGCTAGATCAACCTAATATCATTGTTGAAGCATTTCTTACTATACTTGCAACAAGAAATGAGTATGAAAAGATACGAGAAGAAAAAGTAAGAAAAGATATCAATAGAAGCCAAGCTTCTTCGGAAAGAAAAGTTGCAGGAACTAGAGGATTACGAATGTAAAACTAAAGTAGGTGTTGTTATTGGCTAGTGCAGGAACATTAAATTCGAATTTAGATATATATTTTAATTTCTTCAATGCAAAGGGAAATAAAAATATAAAATCAACTAAGACTGAATTAACTAAGCTTAATAAAAATGTAGGCGATACTAGTAAAAATTTCAATAAAGCAGAAAATAGTATGAATAAGGCCGAAAAAGCTGGAATAAGGTTTAGAGTTACTACTTCTGGAATGAAAGAAAAATTAGGAGCTTTACGTAATGAATTATTAGTTCTTGCTTTTGCTTTTGGTGGAATAGTGGCTGCTGTTAGGAAATCTATACAAGCTGTTGTGGAGTTGGAGGCTGCTTTGCTTGGTTTGGGTGCTGTTGCAGAGAAAACTGGCAACAGTAAGTTTAAAGCTATGGCAGAAGCAACTAAATTAGCGTCTACAGGTTTAATTTCGGTTAAAGAAGCTTCCGCAGGACTTAAAAATTTATTGTCTACTGGTCAATTTACTTTACAACAATCTGTTGATATTATGCATGCTTTAGGTGATGCTGCTGCTTTTAATAGACAAGGAACACTTTCTTATGGAGAAGCTGTTATTGGAGCTACTCAAGGAATTAAAAATCAAAACTGCCTAAGTTATTATAATACAATACTTTATGTAGAAGAAAATGATTCTTCTTGTAATAATGATATAAATTTAGTATCTTCTCCTATAGGAGAATTGCATGATGATGGTAAAGTTCCTGCGGTATTCTCTGTTGATAGAGATTCTGGTAATATTGTTAATTTACAATCTAGTTATATTCATTATAATGGAGAAAAAGATGTATTTAAAATAACATTAGAAAATGGCAGTGAGGTAGAATCAACTGATAACCATAGATTTCTTACTAAGAGTGGTTTTAAGTTTCTTAGTGAATTAAATGAGGGAGAGGAAGTCTATTGGGTTGATGAATCAAAACTAAGGGAAAAAATATGCGAATTGTTAAATACCGAAAAAGAGAATGCACAAGTTGTAAACAATTATTCGGCCCAACAAACTCAACACAAAAAGTATGTAAAAAATGCTTACAAATCAGATGTAAAGAGTGTAATAAAATATTTACAATCAAATCTGGGAAAAGATTATCAACAGCAAAGTTCTGTTCAAGAGGATGTAAAGGAAAGTGGAACAGTAAAAATAGAAAAGGAAAAAAATCTCCAAGTTATAGATCGGGAGACTATATTGAAAAAGTTTGGGTTAAGTGCAAAATTTGCGGAGAAGATTTTAGATCACTTAGAGTCTATGTCAATAAAGGATTTGGAAGAATTTGTTCTGATAAATGCAGATCAATTGTCAAATCAAGTGCAGGGAAAAAACAATCTTGCAAAAATGTCAGGAAAATTATTGATATTGCTAAAAAACCTTGTAATTGGTGTGGACAAGAGATCAAAGACATCCCAAGCAGAATTAATAAAAGAAGATTCTGTTCAAATAAGTGTAGAGCAGAGTGGCAAAAATCAGAAGCAAAAGGATGGACAACAGAGAAATATTTTATTGCCTTTGGAGAAACATCAAAAGGGAAAAAATATGCAGAAAATCACCACTACTGGAGAGCAGCAGTCCTTTCAAGGGATTCCTTTCGATGTACACGATGCGGTGGAGATGGTGAAGGAAGTATTGAGGCTCATCATTTATTCAGTAGATCAGAATTCCCAAAATTATCGCTCGTCATATCAAATGGTATCTCGCTCTGCCCGAACTGCCACAGAAAAATCCATAAAAAAAGTAAACAAAATACTGAAAAAGTTGAAGATTTCCCCCACATTGATAAAGATTGTATCAATCTCATATCAAGGTATAAAACCTACTTTTGATTTAACTGTTCCAGACGATCACAATTATTTAGCAGGAAGCTTTGTTACACATAATAGTATTATGACTGATAATGCAGGTATTACTAAGAATTTATCAATCATGTATGAAGAATATGCTGCTCAGATAGGAACTACGGCAGGAAAACTTTCCGAGGCACAAAAATATCAAGCAATTTATAATGGTATGTTAAAAGAGGCTTCTATTTTTGCTGGTAATGCTTCTCTTGTTACTGAGACTCTTTCTGGAGTTCAGTCTAAACTTAATGTTACTATGTTTAATACTAGAGCAGCTATAGGAGGATTAATTTCTGGTGGGTATAAATTAATGCTTAATTCTATACAAGATATGGTAAAATCAATAAGTAATTGGGTGAAAGCTAATGAAGATGTATTAAAGCAAAAAATTGGAGATTTTCTAAGAAAAGTTAATGCTGTAATGAAAACAACTATCCATGCTATACAATTGATAGTTAAGGGAATGGGAAAAATTATATCTGCAATTCCTGGGTTTTCTATGTTTGTTAAAATTTGGTTTTCTTTATTTGCTATAAGTAAATTAACTGTGATATTTTCTGCATTACTCGCTAAGATTTCATTATTAACGGCTGCTTATAAAACTGCTGCTGTAAGTTCTGCTATTTTTAATAAAGCAGTAATGGCAAATACTGTAACTATGACAGGAATGTTTGCTGGAGCTATTGGTTCAGCTTTAGCTAGTTTAACTATGCTTGGAATGAAACTACCTATTATAGGGAAATTATTTAATGGGTTATATTTGATAGTTTTACGATTTAATTCTATTCTACTGCTTACTGAGGGTAGGATAAAAGCTGTTGGATTAGCTATGAAAGCATCTATGCCTTATTTAATTGCTCTTAGTGCTGCTATCCTTGTTGGTATAGCTTTGTGGAAAAGATATAGACAAAATAGTGCAGAGACTGCTTTGGACATTATAAATAAAAAGAAAGAGGAATTAAAAGCAACACAAGATGTAGTGGAAAGACTGAGGGATAATAATTCTGAAGTAAAGAAGTTAGGAAATAGATACAAAGAACTTATTACTACTACTGATTTAAGTAAAAAAGGATTACAAGAAATAGAAAAAATAGAAGATAGGTTAAATCAATTACAACCAGAATTAAATTTAAATATAGGAAATACAGCAGAAAATATAGGTAAGATAGGAGAAGCTATAGATAAAGCTAGTCCTAAAATTCATGAGTTAAATACTAGATTAGAAAACATGAATTTAGCAATGTTATCTCTTAACATATCTATGGAGGAATTTAAAGTAGGAGCAGCGTTAGATACTGCGAATAAAAAGTTTGATGAATTTATAAAGAAAGGATTAACTGCTACTTCTTTTGGTGCTAATAATTTGAAAAGTATTTATGGTGAATTGGTTAAACAAATATTAAATGTAGACTCTGTTAATTTAGATTTAATAAAAAGTTTTGATTTAACAGATAAAAATATAAATGGTTATATTAGTAGTATAGAAGGTCTTATAATAAAATATCAAGACTTATCAACTAATGAAAACATAGCTGCAACGGAACGAGAAGGTCATAAGATAGCGTTATCAGCACTTCAAAGTCTTTATAGGTCTTTAGGGACAGCTTCTACAAAAACTTTAGATGATATGAAGTCTAAATGGCAGGATTTAAAAAATATAAAACCAAAGAATATTGTAAATACTATGATTTCTGATATTGAAGAAATTATAAAAGAAGCAAAATATTCAGGGAAAACAAGAATAGATATTCAAATAGGAGAAGAAGGACAAAGAGAGACTATAAAAACTGATGTTAGAAATTATGTAAATAAAGTCAACGAAGTTTTTGCTGATATAATGAAACAAACTGGAGATAAACCAGCATTATTTGGTGCTAGTTTTAAACTTCCAGAAGGTAATATGAAAGAACTTCAAGCTAACATAAGTAAGTTAAAAACTGCTATAGGTAAAGAAGATATCCCTAAATTAGGAAAAGATTTAGAGGCATTGTTTGTACCTATAAATAAAAATATGAAACTAACTAATGCCGAAACTCTAAAATTAACTAAAGCGTTATCTTCTATTCAAAAAGATTACGAGAGTTTAGTTAAAGCGTCTGATACAGTTGCTAAAAATGTTTTTAAGCAAACTAAAGATATGGATAAGTTAGCAGCCAAAGGAAAAGCTATAGCGGATCACAACAAAAATAGAGCAGTCCAAGAGGCTATAGTCACTAATTTATTACAAAAAAGAGAAACCATTGCAACAAAAATGTTAGGTGATATAAATAATCTAGAAGCAGGAAGAGAGAAAAAAGAATTAGGAATACTAAGAACTTATCAAGAACAATCAGATGCTTTACAAGCTAATATGAGAGTTGTTGCAGAAATGCATAATTTAGGTGTAATTACGAATGAACAAGCAGAGGGTTTGCTGCAAAAATCCGTTCGTCAATTGGATGTAACTAAAAAATGGCGAGATTTAATGCTCGAAATGGCAAAAACAAATGTAGATAAAGTATGGTCACGTTTGAGTAAAAGTATAGATACTTTTGTTAGAAGCGGAGTAAAAGCACAGGCAGAAACTGCTGGAAATATGTGGGATAAGATATTTGGTACTGATTCTGCATCTTCTAGTGACAGAATTCAAAAAGCAAAAGATACAAAAAGACAATTAATATCAAATTTGCAAAGATGGGCTAAAGATAATGAAGAGTATTCTGTATTAGCAAAAATACGGGAAAAAGAAATAAACGATGCTTATAATAAAATTATTATAAATGAAACTAAAAAGTTTTATGAAGAGCGACTAAATACTATGGTTAGTTACATGGAAAAATTAGTTGGTGGGTTTGCTCAATTAGGAGCTTTTTTAGCTGATCATTCTGCTGGAGTATCTAAAGAGATGCAAAAAAGAATGACTGAAGTTGATAAAATGTTTAAAGATGAAGTAATAACTTTTGAAGAAAAAGAAAAACAAATGACTGCTATCAAAAGGGCTGCTAGTGATGAGCGTCTTAAGATGGAAAAGAAATTTTGGTTCAATATGGTAAAAGTTGTTACTGACTCTGTTGGTAAAATTTTACAACAATACGCTATTGAGTCTGCTGCTAAGGCTATGGCAAATGCTTCTGCTGGAAATTCTAAGATAGGTATTGGAGGACTCTTAGGAGCTATTCCAGGAATAGGTTGGGGAGCTTTAGCTCTTGGTGTAGGTATTCCTTTGATTGGAGGATTTCTAAGTCGAAGAAATGAGATAGGCCAGGAAGATAAAGGATTTGCTGGACTAGACTCTGCAAACAGAGCAGGATCATCTGGAGCAGATCAAGATAGATTAACTGGTGCTATTACTGCAAGAGAATTGCAAATCGT
>Ga0233437_1001372_pt1 | contig 44979 bp, 33 predicted proteins | sample SI_122_August201_FD_182714 | JGI IMG/M metagenome (GOLD analysis project Ga0233437, IMG submission 182714) | Seawater microbial communities from Saanich Inlet, British Columbia, Canada - SI_122_August2016_200_MG | ecosystem: Environmental > Aquatic > Marine > Inlet | place: Canada: British... | reverse complement strand
GTTACTCGTGTTGGGTCTCAAACACATTGACCGCGAATAGTTGGAGTTTGAATCCCATACGAAATGCACCGCCTAATTGTTCATCACTCTCTGAAGCAAATTATCGCAAATACGTTATCAGCGGTATAGAGGGTCAACCGAGCATAAAATATTATGTTTACTGGTCTGATGGTGACAATCATGCGCGCAGCATGACTATAGTCGGATACGATGAAATTACAGAATATGCTGACTGGGGCACATGCCTCAACGGTTCGCTCATGCCCATTCATTCAGTTTACGAATCAATGGGAATTATCGTTCATAATATGACCGGCATTGAACAAATTCACAAAAATTTATTAGATTATGACATCACACATCTGCAGCTGTTTTATTTTGTAGATTTTCTGGCGTCTTGCAAAATTCCCAGTATGATAGATGGATCGTGGGGTAAACAAAATATTGGCGCGCTGCGATATTCTCTGTTTGTCGAACATGTGCTCCGAGCCCGCATTCGCAAAAATATTGAAATGTTGATGATGATGAATCGTACCAGAACGCCAAAATATGTTTTCATGATTCATCCAGAAATTGAATTAAAAGCCGCTGAAGTATTGAAAAATATTATTTTATTCGGTGCTAAATAAAAGAGCGGGTTATTGTTTTTTTGCGCCGAATAAAATTGAATGATTACGCATTATTAATATAATCACCATGGATTCTCTCTGTGATAATTTGATCATCGCTATATTTCAGTTTGTGCGCCCAGACGATCGTTTCCGATTTATTATGTTGGGAAAAAAATATTACAATGCTGTTTCTAACTACATCACAACTCCAGAATGGATATATGAACAAATTGACCAATTTATTAAAAAGAATGTTGTTGTCGACTTTTCTTTAAAATGCTATGGGCCAGAAGAGTATCACGAATATATGCAAAAACATGAATACAACAGACAATCTCGCGGCGCTGACGATTTCTTCGCGAAACAACTGGAAGTTGGCACCATGAGATGTCAATATATAAATAGTATTGGTTGCTACGATTGTGCTAGTTGTGACTCGTGTAACTGGATCCCGCGATGGGCAGATGCGCAGACTTGGAAGCTAAATTTTGTGCAAAATGCACCTTCTAATTATTTAGCATTCAATGATTACCACTATCGCAAATACGTCGCCGACAGTATAAAGGGTCAATCGAGCATAAAATATTACGCTTACTGGTCTGATGATGGCAATCACACGAGTGATATAATCATGATTGGTCACAATGAAATTGTAGAATATTCTCGCGGCTGCCCATGTATTAGCGGTTCGCTCATGCCCATTCATTCAATTTACGAATCCATAGGAATCATCGTTCATAATATGACTGGTATCGAACAAATCCACAAAAATCTATTAGATTATGATATCGAACATTTGCAATTGTTTTATATTATAAATTTTATAGCATCTGGCGGGATTTTCGACATATTAAATGGTTCGTGTGACGAACAAAAAATTAACATATTGCAATATTTTCTGTTTGTCGAACACGTACTTCAAAATCACATCTGTAAAAATGTTGAGACGTTGATGATAACGAATCGCGTCGGGCCGTCGAAATATGTATTCATGATTCATCCGGAAATTGACTCAAAAGCCGCAGACGCAGCAAAATACCTTATATTGTTCGGTACCGAGTGAATGAGTAGGTCGTTCGATACCGAGTAAAAGAATGTGTCGATTATTTTTTGCGGTATTATGCATAAACCTAAAATTGAATGCCCGATTTGTAGTAATAAGCCCACGTTATAGATCTCATATGTAACAATTTAATCTTTGTTCTTGCACATATACAGCGCCAAATTCGAATAATTGATTTGTATTAATAAGCACACGTTATGGATTTCATATGTAACGATTTAATTCTTGTTATTTTTCATTTCGTGCCCCTCGAAAATCGCCTTCGATTTATCAAAATGGGACAGAGATATCTTGATATAGTTCGTAATTATATCACGTCCCCAGAATGGATATATGATCAGATTGACCAATTTATTAAAAATCACGCCGTTGTCGATTTTGATGTAAGGATGGGAGCACCGGCTGAGTATTTCGAACATCTGCGAAATCATACTCATGGTAATCATTGTCGCGGCGAGCGCAGTGGCAGCTGTCACTTCGCCGATAATTTATTAGCACAGCAATTGGAGATTGGCGTTATGAAGTGTTTGTATGTAAATGGTGAGCCTAGAGAGTGCCCTGCGTACGGGTCTTGTTATTGGCACCCAGAGCGGTTGGTCACAGATGAGTGGAGCATAGATTCTGTACAAAATGCTCCCCCTAATTGTTCATCTCTCTCCGGATCAGATTACCGCGATTATGTGACTGATTGTTTAAAAAAGCAATCAGAGGCAGATTATTACGCCTACTGGACGACCAGCCGCAACCATGCAAGCAACATAATGCTAGTTGGCTCCTGCGGCGTTATGAATTATACCGGCTGCGCATGCGTTAAAAATACAATCATCCCCGTCCATTCGGCCCACGAATCTATAGGAATTATCGTTCATAATATGACTGGTATCGAACAAATTCGCAGCAATTTATTGGATTATGATATTGCGCATTTGCAGTTATTCTACGTTGTAAATTTTATAGCGGCCAACCAGGTTTTCTACGGAAATAGAGTTTGGATTATACAAAACATCGATCTATTGCGATATTCTCTGTTCGTTTCACGCGTACTTCAAGACCACATTCAGAAAGATGCTGAGGTGTTGATGGCGAATCGTGTTGGATTGACAAAATATGTTTTCATGATTCACTCAGAGATCGAATCAAAAGCCGCCGAAGCAGCAAAATACATTATGCTATTCAACACTAACTAAAATAGCGCCGATATTATTTTTTTGCCGCATTGCGCTCATACGGCGTTAAATTTGAATGATTGAGTATTATTAGTATAATCAACATGGATTCTCTCTGTGCTAATTTGATCCTCGATGTATTTCAATTCGTGCGTCCAGACGATTGTTTCCGATTTATTACGCTGAGTAGAAAATGCCACACCACCATTTCCAACTACATTGCATCACCAGAGTGGATATACGAACAAATTGACCAATTCATTAAAAAGAACGTTGTTGTCGATTTTTCCGTAAGAAATGATGCACCAGTTGAGTATTCTGAGCAACTGCGAAAACATAATCGCGATAAGCGTCATTGCGATGACGAACATGGCAGTGGTTCTGGTAGTAATAACACTAACGAATATGGTAGTGCCAGTGAATGCCGCAGTTCTAACGGGTGCAGTAGTTGCTGTCACATCGTCGATAATTTATTAGCGCAACGCTTAGAAATTAACACCATGAGATGTTTGTATGAAGATGAAAACGACGAGTTCGATGTGTGTACTAACTGTAAATTTGACAATTGGTACCCAGAATCGCCGACCATGAGCGGATGGTACATGGATTTCATACGAAATGCACCTCCTGATTGTTCATCGCTCTCTGAAACAGATTATCGTGATTATGTCTCCGACAGTATAAAAGATCACTCGAACGCAAGATATTACGCCTACTGGTCAACCGGTAGCAATCATGCAAGCAACATAAATATAGTTGGGCCCAGTGAATTTATAGGATATACCGACTGCACATGCAGCAGCGATACAATCATTCCCGTCCATTCAGTTTACGAATCCATAGGAATTATCGTTCATAATATGACTGGCATTGAACAAATTCGCAGCAATTTATTAGATTACGATATCGCACATTTGCAATTATTCTACATTGTGGATTTTATAGCGGCTATTAAAATTCCCTTCATGATAAATGGATTTGATGAACAAAATGTCGACATATTGCGATATTCTCTGTTCGTCGAACATATACTTCAAAATTGTATTTGCAAAAATGTCGAGACGTTGATAACGATGAATCGCGTCGGACGATCGAAGTACGTCTTCATGATTCATCCAGAAATCGAATTAAAAGCCGCCGAAGCCGCAACCCACCTCGTTTTATTTGGCGCTGAATAAATGAGTGAGTTGATTATTTTTTGTCCGCAGAGTCAAAATTGAATGATCGTGGGTTATTAGCATAATCAACATGGAATCTCTCTGTGATAATTTGATCATCGCTATATTTCAGTTTGTGCATCCAAACGATCGTTATCGATTTCTCAGGCTCGGAAAAAAATATTACGGTGCCATTTCTAATTATATTGCATCGCCAGAATGGATATACGAACAAATTGACCAATTTATCAAAGAGAATGTCATCATTGATTTTTCTCTAAGATGTGATGCTCCGGATGAATATCTCAGGTATTTACAAGAGCATAAACGTAATAAACGCGACGAAGATGACAGCGAAGATGATAGCGAAGATGATAGCGAATATAACAGCGAATATGACTGCAAGTGCGGTGTTTCTATTGATGGATTAGTGCAACAGCTAGGGCTTGGTGTTATGAAATGTTTGTACGCGGATGGGATGGATGATTGCTATAAATGTGATTCATGTGAATGGGTCCCGGGATTGTCACGCGCGGATGGCTGGAATTTAGATTTCATACAAAATGCGCCCCCTGATCACTTATCGCCCACCGACCAAGATTACCGCAGTTATGTTCTCGATTGTTTAAAAAAACACCCAGAAGCAGAATATTATGCTTACTGGTCTGCCGACTACAATCACACAAGCAACATAATCATAATTGGCCGCAATAAAGTTATAGAATATGCGCACAGCAATATGTGTATCGGTGGCTCAATTATTCCCATCTATTCAGTTTACGAATCCATAGGAATTATTGTTCATAATATGGCCGGTATTGAACAAATTCATGAAAATTTATTAGATTATGATATTGCGCATTTGCAATTGTTTTATATGGTAAATTTCATAGCGGCTATTAAAATTCCCTGCATGATGAGAAGATTCGACGAACAAAATGTCGACACAATGCGATATTCTCTGTTTGTCGAACGAATACTTCAAAATTGTGTCCGTAAAAATGTTGAGGTGTTGATGATGATGAATCGAGTAGGACCATCGAAATACACCTTCATGATTCATTCAGAAATTGGATCAAAAGCTGCCGAATCAGCGACCCACCTCGTTTTATTTGGCGCTGGCTAAAAGAGCAAACCGTTATTTTTTGCTCACGTGGTTAAAAATTGAATATACGCACGTCACTGATATATTCACACGTGGTTTGCATAATCGACATGGAATCTCTCTGTGATAATTTAATCATTGATATATTTCAGTTCGTACATCCAGACGATCGTTTCCGATTTATTATGTCGGGCAAAAAATGTTACGACACCATTTCTAACTACATTACATCACCAGAATGGATATATGATCAAATTGACCAATTTATTAAAAATCACGTTGTTGTCAATTTTTCTTTAAGATGCAATGGACCGGAGGAGTATCACAAATATATGCGAAAACATGAACGTGACAAACGCGATAGACAACGTTGTGACGTCATACCACCTACCGAATTCGCCAGTATTGCCGAATTCGACGATACTGGCAAATGTATTAGTGCGCACGATACCGGTTGCGGTCGTGAGTGTCACGTTGTCTCTAATAAATTAGCGCAACAGCTGGGAATTGACGTTATGAAATGTTCGTACAATGACGATGATGAGGTCGATAATTGCCGCACTTGTTACTCGTGTTGGGTCTCAAACACATTGACCGCGAATAGTTGGAATTTGAATTCCGTACGAAATGCGCCCCCTAATTATTTATCATTCAGTGACTGCCAATATCGCAAATACGTTACCAACAGTATAGCGGGTCAACCGAGCATAAAATATTATGTTTACTGGTCTGATGGTGACAATCATGCGCGCAGCATGACTATAGTCGGATACGATGAAATTACAGAATATGCTGACTGGGGCACATGCCTCAACGGTTCGCTCATGCCCATTCATTCAGTTTACGAATCCATAGGAATTATCGTTCATAATATGACCGGCATTGAACAAATTCACAAAAATTTATTAGATTATGACATCACACATCTGCAGCTGTTTTATGTTGTGGATTTTCTGGCATCTTGCAAAATTCCCAGTATGATAGATGGATCGTGGGGGAAACAAAATATTGGCGCGCTGCGATATTCTCTGTTTGTCGAACATGTGCTCCGAGCCCGCATTCGCAAAAATATTGAAATGTTGATGATGATGAATCGTACCAGAACGCCAAAATATATTTTCATGATTCATCCAGAAATTGAATTAAAAGCCGCTGAAGTATTGAAAAATATTATTCTATTCGGCGCTAAATAAAAGAGCGGGTTATTGTTTTTTTGCACGCACAATCAAAATTGAATGATTACATATCATTTATATAATCACCATGGATTCTCTCTGTGATAATTTGATCATCGCTATATTTCAGTTCGTGCAACCAGACGATCGTTTCCGATTTATTATGTTGGGAAAAAAATATTACAATGCTGTTTCTAACTACATTGCATCGCCAGAATGGATATATGAACAAATTGACCAATTTATTAAAAAGAATACCCCCGTCGAGTTTTTCATAAAATGCTATGGGCCAAAGGGGTCTTGCAAATGCGGTGGGCAATATTGTGATGTTGGCAATTTCCTTGCGCGGCAACTGGGAATTGGTACCATGAAGTGTCAATATGGAAATAGTATTGATTACAATGATTGCGTTGGTTGTTACTCGTGTGACTGGGTCCCACAATGGTCGGAGGCACAGACTTGGGTGATAAATTCTATGCAAAACGCACCTCCTGATCGCTCGTCAATCACTGATCGTTCATCAATCACTGATCACTCGTCAATCACCGATCGAGAATATCACAATTACCTCACCAATAGTATAAAGGAACAATCAGACGTGAAATATTATGCGTACTGGTCGGCTGCTGGCAATCACGCGAGCGACATAATCATAGTTGGTCGCGACAAAAAAATAGAATATGCCCGCAGCGGTACATGCATCAGCGGTTCGATCATGCCCATTCATTCAGTTTACGAATCAATAGGAATTATCGTTCATAATATGACCGGTATCAAACAAATCCACAAAAATTTATTAGATTATGATATCGAACATTTGCAATTGTTTTATATTGTAAATTTTCTGGCGTCTTACAAAATTCTTAGTATGATAAATGGTTCGCAGAATGAGCAAAATATCGACATATTGCATTATTCTTTGTTCGTTGAGCGCATACTCCAAAATCGTATTCGCAGAAATGTTGAAGCGTTGTTGATACTGAATCGCGTCGGGCCATCAAAATATATATTCATGATTCATCCAGAAATTGAATTAAAAGCTGCTGAATCTGTGAATCATCTCGTTTTATTCGGTGCTGAATAAAACAGCAAGCCGTTATTTTTTTGCGACAAACGCAAAATTGAAAGCTTGTGTATCATTTATATAATCACCATGGATTCTTTCTGTGATAATTTGATCGTCACTATATTCCGATTTGTAGATCCGGACGATCGTTTTCGATTTATTATGTTGGGAAAAAAATATTACAATGCGGTTTCTAACTACATTACAACTCCAGAATGGATATATGAACAAATTGACCAATTTATTAAAAAGAACGTTATCCGTAATTTTTCTCTAAGAAACGACGCCCCGAATGAGTACGGCGACTATGCGCGAGAGCATAAACGCGATACCCGCATCCGCAGTGGCAATTATGATGACATAAGTCTCGCTGCAGATGACAATAGCAGCGAATGCACCAGTGCTCATGACAGCGAATGTGGTCGTAGGTGTTATGTTTCCATCAATAAAATAGTGCAACAGCTGGGGATTGGTGTTATGAAATGTTTGTACGCTGACGAGGTGGATGATTGCAATAATTGTAATTCATGCGAATGGGCCCCAGAAGTACCGCTCATAAGTGGTTGGAATTTAGATTTCATACAAAATGCACCCCCTAACTGCTCATTGCTCTCTGATCAAGATTACTTAGACTACGTTACCGATTGTCTAAAAAAGCAATTAGATGTGAAATATTATGCTTACTGGTCAGTTGCTGACAATCATGCGAGCAACATAATTATAATTGGTCGTGACGAAGTTGTGGAATACACCCACAGCGATACGTGCATCGGCAATTCAGTCATGCCCATTCATTCAGTCTACGAATCTATAGGAATTATTGTCCATAATATGACCGGCATTGAACAAATTCACAGGAATTTGTTCGATTATGATATCGAACATTTGCAACTGTTTTACATTGTAAATTTTCTGGCATCTCGCAAAATTCCCGATATGTCAACTGGCCCGTGGCGCAAACAGGGTATTGATGTATTGCGATATTCTCTGTTTGTCGAACGTGTGCTTCGAGATTGCATTTGTAAAAATGTTGAAATGTTGTTGATGATGAATCGTACTGGATCGCCGAAATACATCTTCATGATTCATCCAGAAATTGAATTAAAAGCCGCCGAAGTAGCAAAACACATTATGTTATTTGGTGTTGGGTAAAAGAATGTGTCGATATTTTTTGCCCACGGGATCAAAATTGAATGATCGCACAATATTAATATAATCACCATGGATTCTTTCTGTGATAATTTGATCCTCGCTATATTTCAGTTCGTATGCCCAGATGATCGTTTCCGATTTATTATGTTGGGGAAGAAATATTACAAAGTTGTTTCTGACCACATCACAACTCCGGAATGGATATATGATCAAATTAATCAATTTATTAAAAAGAACGTTGTCGTTGATTTTACTTTAGGATGCGGTGATAGAATGAGTGAGTACAACGAATATGTGCGGAAACATAAACGCGACAAACAACAACGCGACAATGAAACTAGCGACAGACCTCCCATTGAATTTGACAATACCAGCGAATGTAGTAGCGCGTGCGACGATTATGGTGATCGTGTGTGTCACGTTGCTCCCAATTTATTAGCACAACAACTGGGAATTGGCGTTATGATATGTTCGTATGATATTAGCGATTCTGATGATTACTGCAATTGCGACTCATGTGAATGGATTCCAGAAACACCGATCGCAAGCGACTGGAATTTGAATTTCATACAAAATGCACCCCCTAATTACTCAACACTCACCGATCAAGATTATCACGTCTACGTTACTGACAATTTGCAAAAACAGCCAGACGCAAAATATTATGCTTATTGGTCTGATAATGATGATGATGACAATCACGTGAGTGACCTGATCGTGGTTGATCGCGATAGAAATATAGAATATACTCGCGGCGATGAATGCATCTGCGGTTCGATCGTACCCGTCCATTCAGTTTACGAATCCGTAGGAATTATTGTCCATAATATGACCGGCATTAAACAAATTTGCAGCAATTTGTTCGATTACGAGATCACACATTTGCAATTGTTTTATATCGTAAATTTTATAGCATCTACCAAGATTCCCACTATGTTGGATGGTTCATGTGGCGAAGAAGATCTCGATGCATTGCTATATTCTCTGTTCGTTGAGCATATGCTTCGTAATTGTGTTCGCAAAAATGTTGATTTATTGATGATGTCGAAGCGTGTCGACCCGCTGAAATACGTCTTTATGATTCATCCAGAAATTGAATCAAAAGCTGCCGAAGCAGTAGAGCATATTATTTTATTCGGCACCGAGTGAATGAATATGTTAATATTTTTTCGCGATATTGGACATGTGCAACACCGAATTTGAATGTTTGGTTTGTAATAATAAGTACACGTTATGGATTCTTTCCGTGATAATTTGATTCTCGCTATATTTCAGTTTGTGTGCCCAGGCGATCGTTTCCGATTTATTACGTTGGGAAAGAAATATTACAATGCTGTTTCTAACTACATCGCAACTCCAGAATGGATATATGACCAAATTAATCAATTTATTAAAAAGAATGTTGTCGTCGATTTCACCCTGAGGTGTGATGCGCCATTCGAATATTATAAATATACGCGAGAACATAAACGCGACAAGCAACATTGCGGCGATGAAAATAACGATAGACCTCCCGTTGAATTTGATAATACCAGCGAATGTAGCAGCGCGTATGCCGATAATGGTGAGCGTATGTGTCACGTTGCCCCCAATTTATTAGCACAACAACTGGGAATCGATGTCGTGATATGTTCATATGATATTAACAACGAGCTCGTTGATGACTGCGAGTGTGATTCATGCGATTGGCGCATGGCAATACCGATCACACACGACTGGAATTTGAAATTTGTGCAAAATGCACCCCCTAATTGCCCATTACTCTCTGATCAAGAATACCACGACCACGTTATTGACGGCTTGGAGAAACAGCCAGATGTAAAATATTATGTTTATTGGTCTGATAGAGACAATCATGTGAGTGATCTAATCGTGGTTGATTGTGACAGAAAAATAGTACATGCCCGCGGCGATAAGTGTACCGGCGATTCGATCATGCCCATTCATTCAGTTTACGAATCCGTGGGGATTATTGTTCACAATATGACCGGCATTGAACAAATCCACAAAAATTTGTTCGATTATGACATCACACATCTGCAACTGTTTTACATCGTAAATTTTGTAGCAACCAGCAAAATCTTCGACATGATAACTGGTTCGTGGGACGAACGACATCTTGATACATTGCGATATTCTTTGTTCGTTGAGCATGTGCTTCGAAAATGTGTCCGTAGAAATGTTGATTTATTGATGATGTCGAAACGCACGGGACCGTCGAAATATGTTTTCATGATTCATCCAGAAATTGAATCAAAAGCCGCTGAAACGATAGAGAATATTGTTTTATTCGTCACCGAGTGAACGAATATGTTAATATTTTTTCGCGATATTGGGCATGTGCGGCACCAAATTTGAATGTTCGGTTTGTAATAATAAGTACACGTTATGGATTCCATATGTAACGATTTAATCCTTGTTATCTTTCAGTTCGTGCCGTTCAAAAATCGCGTCCGATTTATCAAAATGGGGCAAAGATATTTTGATATAGTTCGTGACTATATCACGTCTCCAGAATGGATATATGGTCAAATTGACCAATTTATAAAATGTACACGTATTCGCCCTTCATTGCGCTACGATCGTTTCACTCCGACGTGTAGCGCGCTGGGTTGTGATCTTAAAACCTATCATGATACGCGCGTTCATTTTGATACTTTAATGGAACAACAGTTGGGAATAGACGTTGTCACGCGATTGTACGAACACAACAATTTCGAATGCTGTGTTCACGAATGTGAACCAGAATCACCCGGACCATATGGTATCGAAAAAACGACGTTCGTCCAAGTCGATTCATACGACCACCGAGACGCTATGCGAAAATATCAAGATAGAATCGATGAGTGCACAGAAAAATATCCCGACGCGTCGTGGTTTGTCTGTTGGACAGGAAAACACATGAAAGACATACACATATTTAACACTAAGGGACTTGATGAGTGTGTTAGTAGTCTATGTATAACTTCTTGCCGAGATGGAATTATTCCGTTACATTCGATATACGAAACAATCGGAATCATTGTTCGCGGCATGACGGGAATCGAACAGATTCACATGAATTTGTTGGATTATGATATTTCACATTTGCAATTGTTTTATGTGGTAGATTTCATGGAAACTCGAAAGATAACTGCTTTACTGAGCAATGTGCGAAACACAAATGCAATGCGATATGATCTATTCGTTGAGCGCGTTCTCCAGAAACATATAAATATAGATGTCGAGCCATTAATATTATTAAATCGCACCAATATTTCATCATACGTGTTCGCCATTCATCCAGAAATCGAATCCAAAGCCGCCGAAGTCGCGAAATATTTTATGATGTTCGACCTTGAATAAAAAAGCGTTTCTTATTTTTTTGCGACAAAATTGAATGAGTGCAATCGATTTATATATTCTCGCGATGGATTGCGTCTGTAACGATTTGCTCACTGTCATATTTCAATTCACACCTCCCGAGGATCGCATTCGGTTTATTAAAATGGGACAAAAATATCTCGATGTGGCTTGCAATTATATTATATCCCCGGAATGGGTACATTACCAAATTGATCAATTTATTGAAAGATGTGCCATTGGTTATCACTTGCGCAATGATTTTCAGGTAGATTATGCGCCGCCAGTATCTCAAGAAGACACCCCAGAGTATAAGCTCGCCATCTCCGAAGATTTCACCAAACAAATCTTGTCACAACTCGAAATCAAAGTGATGAGAGTATCATACAAATACACAAATTTCGCGGCATGCGATATGTGCGATTGTATTTCTACGTGCGAATGTGATATGCATACACTAATTCTCGACAGTAGCTATCTAAATGTAATATGTCGCGCTCCCTTCGACAATTCGTTCCTCGACAGCAGTAACAACGGGAGTCGAATTCGACTAATTGTCGAACATTTAGCAGAACACCCAGAAGCAGAATATTGCGCATATTGGGTCGACAGAGGAGACCATATAAGAGATGTAGCTGTAGACGAAGGAGACATTGAATGCGATTATATTCGAAATTTTCATTCGTGCGAATATAATAATCCTATTGCACCTGTACGTACAGTTTACGAATCCATAGGAATCATTGTTCACAATATGACTGGGGTCGAACAAATTCACACCAAACTAATCGATTATGATATATCGCACCTACAAATGTTTTATTTAGTAGATTACATAATGTCTCGAAAACTCCGCGGTTTACCTGGCGCAATGGGCGACAGAGATGCCAAGCGCTATGACTTATTTGTTGAATCTGTGCTTCAAAATCATATTCGTACAGATGTTGCTGCATTAATAGAGCTAAATCAATGCAACATACCGGCGTGCACATTTGTGATACATCCAGAAATCGATTTTAAAGCCGTCGAAGTTGCGAAGTTTTACATGATATTTACGCTTGAATAAGAGCCACGCAGAAGTTTGTCGGAATCTTCGCCAAATTCAGTGTTAAAGGTTCGCATATCTTTTTTTATATAATGTCGTCATCCTCACAATTTATGCGCATTGATGCCCAATTGATTACAGCTCTGAACTGGTTAGATTTTTGCGATGGGAGTCGAATGACATACGATGAAATATATATCGATATTGGCCGTTATATTGAAACAGGATTTATTGAAGTGAGAATTCATATTCCGACAGAATATAAAGAAATGTGTCATCGAATATATTTGTACGATCCCGTTGTATTGTGCCGAAGAATACAATGGTGGTTTAATAGATACGGAGAGACATATATTCAACAAATGTCATACGCCGAACTAACTGATCCAATAGATTGCGAAATAGTTACGATACCGAGTCTTCCGTATGATTATATGGATAGAAATTTTTGCGGGGGTGCAATTGCGTGTCGGTTTGACTAAATTAACTGTTCGGCCTGTGGATTTATTGGTCAAAAAAATAATCAATGTTTTCTTTTTTTGCTTATTATTTCGCGCTCAAATCTTCTTGCAATTTCTTGGCCTTTGCGGCGAGTTCTACTGCTCTAGTCTTTGCATTTTCAAGTTCGCGCTCTTTTCGTTTAATGTCGTCGAGCTTTTTCTTTGCTGTCTTTTCCATTTTTTCGTCATCAGTCATCTTCTCTTCTTTGCCGAGTTTTTCCTTTTGAGCGTGTTCCTTGTAATCCGCCAATTTGCCCCGCATGACGTCGTCGATTTTCTTGAATTCGTCGGCAGTTTTACCCTCATCAATCATAAACAATTTCACTATCGATATGATATGATCGGCGTTTAATGTTCTGACACCAGACACATCTTGCACAATAATTTTCGCAATATTGGCCAACCGAATGATGAGATCATGTATTAAGTCCGAACAATATTCTCGAATTCGATAACTCACACGCATTCCTTTATTTTGTTCGTCGTCACGTATACGTTTGAATGCCTTGTCAACGTAAGTGATAAATGTTGTTTCACTGACTTCTTTGCTACTGTCTGATTTCTTTGGGTCTCTTGGTTTACGAAGTTTCTCGATTTTCTCACCGTCTTTCTCTCGCTCTTCGCGTTCCTTTTTACGGACTTCGCGTTCTTCTTTGATGGTTTTATTCTGTGTTGATCGATCTTTTTTCAATCCGTCTTCGTATGCAGCGTCGTAGTTAATAATTGTTGGAAGATTCCGCCAGATCGGATATGTCAACAGAGATTTCACCGAACCCGAATGGATGTGATGAACTTCGACAATTTTCCGATCTGCTGCAATTGTCTGTTGGATAGCGTGATTAATAATTTCTCGAAGGCTGTGATTACAAATTGTAGCGACTGCAATTGGTGCGTCATTGGAAATACGAATGGATGTTTTGGCAATTTCGGCGTAGATTTCAGCGACTCGATCTTTATGCTTTGCGCGTACGGTTTCAATTCTCTTTTTGGTTTCGGCCGCAGTTTCGACAACGGGCTGCTCGCCTTCAGGGACCACAGGCACTTCTTCTTTTTTATACACTTTAAGTTCTTCATTGAGTTTTTTAAGACCTTCAGCGATTTGTGGCGGAATTAATTGATTTTTTAAATGAGTGACACACCTCGCCGGGGGGATATCAATACCCAATACTTCAAGATGCATTTGTCGGGTTTTTGTTCCCGCTAATCCTTCTTCAAATTTTTCGGCAGGTTGTTCATCTGGATTGCATAGATCGAGATCGCTCATTATGAATATAACAATTATTGGTGTATAACTCTAATACATATATTTTGAACCACCGCTATTAAGTTGTCCGAATGGATAATTACAGATGTTTAACTTGGTTGGTACAAAAATAATGTAATAATTATTCCATCAAACGCAACTCAGCTTCTGCGTTTTCTGTCAGATCTTGGAGTATATCATCCATTTGTTGCATTGTTATTTTATTATTGACCTCTCCGAGGACATTTAATGTATCAATCGCTAATGGTTCTTCATCGTCGACATTCGGAATCGAGATGATGCTTGAGATTGGCGCACTCTTCGGCTCGGAGCTTAGATCGAGCTTCTCTGTCTTTGTGACTATTTCTACAATCATTGGCACACCTTTTTCTGGCTCTGTTTTTGTATTTATCTCCGCATATTGCGGGTCGGCAGTGACAATTTTCGACGCTTCCGCACTTGCTGATAGTGTTTTGTCCATTGGCTCGACAAACGCAGATATAGATTTTGAAATCGCAGGTATAGATTTCGACAGAATGATGTTTGTCGAGAGAGAATCATCCACGGGTTCAAGAAATGTTACAGATTTCGAAACCGCGGCGTTTTTCAAATGAGCCTCACTCCCTGCCTGAGTAGCGTCTGTTTGACTTCTATCTAATTGAGTCGCATCTGTTTGTTTTTCACTCAATTGAGTTGTGCTTGCAGGAACGGCACCAGTTTTGGACGGTCGACCATTTGATGCTTCGCGTCTCATATTTCTCAATTTATCAATTTCATTGAGATCGATATCGCCAAGTAATTGATCAGTCTGTGATTGGGGCTTCGGCGCCGCCTCATCCTCGGGCTTTTTTGCCAACCATGCGTACAAAATTATCAATGTGACAATTATAAAAATAGCGACTACAATAATTAATACAAGATTGCGCCGCCAAAACGATTTATGTTGAATCACAGTGTCGACCACTCTATCAATACCAGCCCCCTGCGTTGGCGGGGTATTTTGGTTCGATGGAAGAAGTTCCGGATCGGTGATTTCCGGGCGGACGCGGTATATGGTATCATGCGACATTTGCTTTATTATATTCGCAATTATATATTATATTCTAATACAATGAGTGAAACGAACACGTTTCGTTGGAGAGAACATTTGCACGAATTATTAAAAGCGCATCAATTGTTTTACAACATTATGCAGTCGAATTTAGATGATTTTGACGTTACAATTATTGAGCGAACATCGAGTGCACTTGAAAGTCTCCATAAATATGAAGCGCTCGAGGGAGACTTTGATCACAACTTAATCTCGAGTATATTTAATAATTCATCAGACGAAGATGCAGCATTACGAGCTGACGATGTGTTGCCGCATCTAGAAGATATTTTTGATTATTATGATGCAATCAATTACATCCGCGCATTTTGTTACCAAATAAAAAATTTAATGTACCCGAGGTTATACATAGATTTATTAATAACAAAATTGAGTCAAGGAACGATTGAGGACTTGACCAAATATAATTACGACTTTCGACATGAACTTGTGCGTATCGAGGGCGCATTCAAAACTTTTCGCCGCAGATTTAATTACAATATGTCGCAAATTGTTAAGGGCGGTGCGCCCGAGTTAATTACTCGAATTTTTGATGCATTAATTTCACAAAGGCGACTTGATTGGTCAATACGATTGTTCGCTGAAATGATTGGCACGTACACTATTGATTACGAGCAATTATTGCAAATGAAAGAAATTATACGTCAGTCGATTTTAATCGGAGAGACCGACAATCAAGAAATAATTAATGAATCGATTGAAAAACGCCAGCACTATCATCCGTCTCAATCGATGGGGATAACATTTAATTTTCACAGAAACGAACCAACACAGACATTCGCATGCGAAGATATTGACTCCGATTCGGAATTAGAACTTCCGGTGGGCAACAAAAAATATGATATGATTATTGATCTGACTCACCCGAGCGCGAAAAATGCTGTGACATATAATATTGCTCCAATTATTGACGTTCGCGTTGCTCGAAGTTTTGGATCTATTGCTCCGGTAACAAGCGGAATTAATCCGGAAATTATCAGTCGTTTTAAAACAATACACGATATGACAGTCGATCAAAAAATTTACCCGTACGTTCCAAAAATTACGCGCACATCTGATAGTATCAATATTGTTGGGCAAACAAATGATCGAGGCAAAACCGTGTTTCCAATAACACGTAATTTATACAACAGGCGTGCTGATCTAACGAATGTGGTGAATATCGGAGCAGGTCCCAAACTATGCCTGAAAAAACAATCAGACATCACAAATAACGGTCTGAATAAAATAGGTGTGAAAACAACGCGAGACATGCAGAAGCTATCAAAACATTATGATGACAGAGCTGAGGAATTGCGCGGCATTTGCAAATTTGATGTAATCGCCATCATCGAAGTGATAATATCTACTCTGGATGAATTTTTGATCAAAACACTTCCGACAAGCGTTAAAGAATTAATGACCATTCTTATTTGTGACGAATTTGTGTCTGCAGTCGTTACAAAAGTTTATTTACCCGTCTTGACTAAACATTTCAATCACTACTCTGGGGGTGAAGTGATACACGTAATGTCTGAATCTGTGAATGCCGCCGAAGTTTCACGAATCATATTCCAAATATTTGTCACCAAATGTTCAACGCTTCAGGACATCTTCACCCGTATGTCTCGCGATATAGATCAGATTGGTTATATTTTTAAAGACCAAGGCATAAAAAACATTAAGGGTGTTATTTTGAGTGATTTACGATCCGTACTCAATACTAAAATTGACAAACATTTACGAGTGGGAGCCATTGAAAAAACTGCGGGATTAAATTTATCATTGCCGTTTGGTTTATTCGCCTTGCTTAACTGTGAGCCCCAATAGACATGTTTTTGACCGCAAAATTTTAATAAATGCGTCGATGAACTTCTGAATTTCTGTTGCCGTATTATCATCCGACACACTTATTCGTATAACACCCGAAAGCAATTCCTCTGGCACACCCATTGCCTTCACTACATGTGATGCGTGTTCGTCAGATGCATTGCACGCAGATCCAACACTCACAATTATATTTTGTTTAACTAATTCTTTTTGACACAATCCACCACAGAATTTACCTTCATCATATACTGCCAATAATAATGTATTGGGCATTTTAGTATCTTCTTTTTGTGATATTTGAACAATAATCGGTTTACGTGAAGTACGCGCGTCAATGACTTGTTTCCATAATTTGGCGCTACTGATATCTCGATTTTTTCGATAATCTTCCAAATACATACATAAAAACTGCGAGCTCAGGGAATTCCACATATGATCTCGCATTCGTCGTGCCATTGTAATTTTTTCAGAGCGCTGTTGTAACGAAAGTTTCATCGCCATAAACGCTCCCGCGATTCCCGGTATATTCTCAGTGCCCCCGCGAAGTCCTTCGTTTTGACTTCCCGTGATATGTGCGCACAATTCATACCCCTTGATTAGCGAGTTTCGCACTCCAAGTATTCCAATACCAGTTGGACCGTGGAATTTATGGAACGAAACACTAAACGAGTCAATATGTAATCGGTTCGGGCGGAACAGTGATTTTCCGAATAATTGAACAGCATCAGTGTGGAACGGTACATTTCTTTCTTTTGCGATTTGTCCGATTTTTGTGATGTTGTTAATTATTCCGGTTTCATTGTTTGCAGTCATTATTGTAATCAGACATGTGTTACTTTTGATTGCGTCGCGAACTTGCAATGGATCAACCGACCCATAATGTGGTGATGTATGTTTGAGGGGAACATATGTTGCCTCAATTACACCCTCGATTTCGAGATCTTTGACGCACTTAAGTATCGATTTGTGTTCAGATACTGATGTTATAATGTGCGGTTTTTTCTTAGTTTTGCATCTATACGCGCGGGATAATATGTTGACAATCGAACAATTACTTTCGGTGCCGCCGCTCGTAAAAATCAGTGAAAAATCATCTCCGATATCACAATCTTGCTTAATTAAATCTCTAAATTTGGACATCAATTTGCGGGACAATTCTGCTGAGTAATAATTCGACGATGGATTCCCACAGTTCATCCAATTCGTGACCGCCTTAATTACAATTGGTGGAATTTTCGTTGTGGCGTTATTGTCTAAATATATGGTTTGGAGAATGCTGTCTTCCATGTTGTGTTATATATGGTACGTGGTATAATATGCGGACATTTTTTCGGTCAATCTATCTGTCAAATTATATCAAAATTTGAATCGAATTATACGAATGATACGATCGAAATCAGCGCGCATGAGTGATAATTCTAATGTCTACGTCCAAGTCTTTTCAGATTTTCACTTTTTGAGGACTTACCCGTATAGGTTTGCGCACAAGGCTGATATTCTTATACTAGCCGGAGATATCATCGCAAACTCTACACCAATCAGCGGTAATGTATTCGACAGATTTTTGAGGTACGTGAATGTCACGTGGAAAGATACTATACTTGTCCTCGGCAATCACGAATTATATAATTTCGAAGGCACATTTGGTGAAACAATTAAAAGATACGCCAAACAAATTTCTAAATATCGCAACATACATTTACTCGAACAGAGTGCAATCACAATCAGAGGTATTCGATTTATAGGCGGCATATATTGGCGCCCGGGTGAATTGGCACATAATAACGACAAAATAAAATTCACAATGCAAAGAGATGAAACTATGGAGAGTGTAATACACAGACCGACTGTGAAATTTATAATGAGAGAAATTGCGACTCAATCGAATCTATTCGTGGTAACACATTTTCCTCCGTTTGAATGTGACGATGATTTAGATATCATTGTTCACGATCACTTGACGGATAATAATTTTTCGCATCCATGTGTTCCGTGGGTATACGGACATACTCACAGACATGTAACGGTTACATGCAACCGATTCAAAATGATATGTAATCAAAGCCGCACATTTCCGCGCGGGCCAGACAATGGGTATACGCACGATGGATTATTCAGGGTTCGGTTCGGTGCAGTCAAAATTTATCCACCGCCACCTGATCAAAAATATCAACCGCCGACTCGAAGAATCGTCGGAATCGATCGCATATCGTAAGAAATATTATTTGAATGTTCTGGCGCATTTATTGGCGACAATTTTTTTTTCAACATAACGCACGAGAGACAAAAAATATTAACGATTGATTACAAATTAAATTTCAGCTGCATTGAACCTGTACTGCTATGTACCAAGAAATTAATAGTTCGGAGTGAAACAATAGCCTGTGTGCGATTTTGCGCACTAATATAAGAGCTCGTATACAAAAGTTCTGCATTGGTCAGATTCCTGGATGATAAATTCAAGTAACCAGAAACCTCGTCACGTCCTGGATACAAGTCAAATGGGAAGAATAGCGCAGAAGTGTCATTTGGTGAGTGAATTAGTGTGCTCAAGGGATAACGATTGGGCAAATAATTTGTGAAAAAGCTGGTATTCACGTTTGGAAACGCAATCGTACTTCCGCAAATGTTCAACCCCACAGTTGTAACAATTGGTTCCAGTGTGTCACTTGCCGATTCTTTGCATGATCGCGTAACAAGCTGCGCGGAACCAACGCCTGTATTGTACACTGACGCAGCAGCCATAATAGTTGATACTCCTGATGTGGTCGGACGAGTTGTTCTCCCAAACATACACCAGTGATCAAAATCGGTCACAGTTGATGTATCGCGAAATCCGACAAACATATATTCGGCCGGGAAATGAAGTTCTTTCAAACTCAAGCGCCATGTCGCTGCCACCATTGGGATTACTGCGCGTTTGTGTGTTCGAATCAGAGTTGTCGTCAGACGGGAAGCAATAATTTTATGAATTTCGGGATCAACATATAAAGTATTTGCGTACACATTGGCTACGTATTTTATTGACGCACATTCTGTACTTGATATATCTACACCACTACTATTGTATGCTCGGATTATATTTGCGGCGTTCTCAAGTTTCAGTGTGATTTTTCGTGACTCTGACGACGCTGATGTCGAATTATTAATGAGAGCTTGGCTTGGATCTGCGCAGAACCAAAATTTTAGCGGAATCCACATATTCAATTCCGGCTGGCTCGTTTGTAAAGATTGTGCACCATCTGAGTATTGGAATATACCCGTGTAACAATTCCCGGTGTATTCTGCTGTTCGGATTATATGTTGACCCATACATCGCTTGAACGAATTTTCCTGTTCTTTGTTTACTGTAAATTTGGAATCGAGGAGGGCATCATCTGAAGTGTATGAAGCTATTGCAATTCCGTCAGCGCGGAAATGTGCCTGATTAATGATACGAATACCTGGATATGCACAATAACGAAATTGTACGCCTGTAGTTTGTGATGCCGGAATCGCAGGAAGAACAATGTTCACAACGATGTCATTTAAATAATATCCTGTATCTGGGATTGTAATGTCGAGAGTATCTCCGTTTGCACCCAAAGATTCTTGATTGTTGCTTCGTGTATCGCATTTTATGTATTCGCTAGTTATATTCACGAACGGCTTGTAACTCCCGGTAACATATAATGTATGCGTACTTCGTATTTCAGGAATTGTTGGATTTACGTTTTTATCCCCGGCTGCCGCACGGGCGTTACGTATTTGTTCGATTTGGGAGTGCAAAATCTTGGATGCTTTGAATATGGTGTCGAACCGGGAATCAAATGCGAGTAAATGAAAATCTCCGCTACTCATTGTGATATACTTATACGATATAAAATTATATATCTATATTTAAGCACGAATTGCATGGTGTATAATCAAACTTGAGTGGCCGAATACGATTTAATATATTGTTTATTTATTGGTACGTAACAATGTCAATTGATACAGAAGGAATTGTTTGTCATGTTGGACCGAACGGGGCGATGGTCAATCAAGACGTTATGCAAAAGGTGTTGGGTACGAAACGAAAATTAGTTGCAATTTTAAACCTAATGATTATTAAAGAAAAGCGCGGGCCCGCAAAACAAAAAGGATTTGGCTTGAAAATAATTAAAGGGTATCGATTTGCGACTATTGATTCAATCAAGTATGTCACTATTCCCATTCCAATTGCGCACAAACTTAGTGAGCATGGAATTATTCAAAAATTAATATTTGATGAAGTTCCCGAACCTGTTGTTATTCCTGAAGAGCGTAAAGAATCAACCGAGGAATTCTACGACTATCAACACACAGTTATTGATTATTTTTCCAGCGAAACGAGTCCGATTCATAAGAATGGGAGATTGTATTTGGAAATGAATACGGGATTGGGAAAAACACGAGTTGCATGTGGAATTATTCATCGAATGGGTCTATCGGCTTTAATAATTGTCCCGACATTAGCTATTCGCGAGCAGTGGTTAGAAGAAATTAAAACAGTGCTGCCAAAAATCAAGTGCGGTGCGTATACCAATTCAGACAAACAGCCGATGGACGCGAATACGCACGACATTGTTATTGGAATAGTAAATACAATCAGAAATAAAACCTCGGAGTTTTTCGATGGATATGGTGTTGTGGTTATTGACGAAGCTCATGAATATCACTCAGATAAAAATTCGAATATACTACACTTGGCGCGAAATAAATTCGTCATTGGTCTATCCGCGACGCCGAACGAAAATCCAAACGGATTGGACAGACTTGTTAATTTATTCTTGAACGACCCGATTAATGTTGAAACAATTCCCGGGTTTAACCTGGACGCGGACAATTTTCAAGTGCGAGTCCGTCAGGTGCAATACGCCAATGACCCAGAATATTGCGAGGTAATCACAAATGGCGCGGGTATGGTTTCTGCAATTTTGTCCATCGAGAGATTTATACAAGATCCGGCTCGATTACAAATGCTGACGAATGAAACGTTTCGATTATTTAATTTACACGAATCGGACGAAGCCGAAGCATACGGACTTGTTGATGGTGCGACACACGGAATTTTCATTTTTGCCGAGCTTCGAAGTTTTCTCACGGTAATATATGATGCACTGCTCGAATTATTTTCAGAAGACGACATTGATGCACCAGAAATAACGATTTTGAAAGGAGGCGCGAAAAAAACAGAAATGCTCAAGGCAAAAAAATCGAGAATAGTATTGACCACATATGGATATTCGCGCAGAGGCGTATCTTTAACCGAAATGACAAGTATACTTCTCGCAACGCCGAGGCGCAACGGATTAAAACAAATTATTGGTAGGGTATTAAGAAAAGGAGGTAATGAAACAATCGTTCGAGAAATTGTCGATGTCGTCGATACTCGAACATGTCTGCGCAGCCAATTCAACGATCACAAAAAAATATACGAAAGCAGAAATTATCCAATCAATGTTGTACACTTATAAACACAGCGGGCGGGGATTCGACATTGTGATTTCGAAGTACACATGTTGATTACATTCAGAAACCACGCCGTTAATATCGAACATTGCGTTACGAATCAATTCCCGCACAGTTAGATTGTTGCGCCAAGTGCCATAATCTTTGGCAGAAATGTTTGCCCAATAATCTAAATTCATTTGAATCGCTGCGATCATTTCTTCGTCTGTCATTTCGCGAACTTCGTAATCTGTGATAGTGGACATATTTCCTTCTTCGTCACACTCACTGCGTTCAGAGCTAAATATGAATCGTTCGTATTCTTGCATCATCAAGTCTCTACCCTTCAACAATTCGCCGCACAATTTTGTAGCAATGTCATGCTCAGTAAGATATTGTGTGGCCTTTGCATACTTTGCGTCTTTTTTTCTCTGCTCGTCTTTGGTCAAATATGAAGCTCCCGGTACAACACCAAGACTGCTTTTTTTATTAATCGAGTTCGCCGACGAGCATTCAAGAACGCCGTCAAATTTACTCTGTCTCCTCGCGAAAGATCTTGGTTTTCCCATTAGTTAGCTCGACTTAATTATGAATGCGCGTAGATTCAATTTTCAAAAAATAATAACACGATATAAATATCGATATAAATATGTCGAAAACACAATGTATTCATAAAAACGACACGTCGTTTCCAACCGAATCGGCGCACTTAATTAAAAAGATTTATGCCAAGTACCAAACAATTCAGCGCGATACTGGGTTGCGCGGAGATGCAAAACTGGGCCAAGTTCTGTATTACTATCAATTTTTAATCCGCGAATTATTCATCAATCCTGATTTCGGAATCGGCCAAGCGGGAAATAGTCGAGGTGTATTGGTATATCATGGAATGGGATTGGGAAAAACAAAAACTGCAATTGCAATCGCAATGGCCATGTGGAATATTCGCCAGCCCGTGTTGATTTTGCCAAAATCAACACAGGCACAATTTGTCACTGAAATTGACAGTGTCATGGATGTTTTACATCCCGGTGAAACCGAACGCAAGGCCACAGTGCAATCGAAATTCACATTCATCTCGCAAAATTCATCAAATCTCGGAGATATGCTCGTTCGTAAAATTGACGGCGGACTGAACAACAAATTGCTGATCATTGACGAAGCGCACAATGTGTTCAGGGGGATAATCAATAGTGCGGACGAAAATACAGGGATGAGAAGATTGTACGATATGGTCATGAAAGCTAAAAATCTTCGGATTATTTTTCTCACGGGGACCCCTGCTGCCAAGCATTGTTTCGAACTTGTCTGCTGTTTTAATATGCTCATGGGCAAGCAATTACTGCCGGAACAATATGACACATTCGCAGATTTGTACATTGATCCAATAACTAAATCAATCAAAAATAAAGACAAATTATCGAACCGTTTATTTGGTATGGTGTCTCATGTGTCAATTGATTTGGCAAATCGCCCGGATGTAGAGCGAGTGAAACGTGTTCCTCGCGAAGATAAAGGAATGCCAGAAGATTTAGGTACAGAAGTGATTCACATAGAAATGTCAGAAGAACAGTACCGACAATATTTGCTCGCGCGAGAGAAAGAAAAAGCGGAAGGTGGCGGCATGGGATCGGCATCAACGAAAGCACCAAGGGCACTTGCTCTCCCGGGATCCGAGGGATTTGGATCTTCATACTATGTCGCATCGAGACAGACGCAAAATTTCGCGCCGCCCGATGAAATTTTGAAAAAAATACGCCAGGGAAAAAAGCTCGCAGCAAAAGAGCAAAACATTGAACGCGCGAAAAATATTGAATTGATTACATCTGTATCATTAACAGACAAACGCAGTCCAAAATTTGCGAAAGCTCTTGAAATTATTGGCAAATCTCCCGGGACAGTGATGGTATACTCATCGTTTACAGGAATGGGTGGTTTGGCCATATTTGAAAAATATTTGATCAAACATGGCTACGAAAAATTCGCGCCAGGAACCACTGTCGCAAAATCGAAAACCCCGAGATTTGCATCATTCAAGGGAGACGTCGATTCAAAATATCGAGACGAACTAAAAAATGTGTTCAATAATCCAGAAAACGCAAACGGAGAAATAATACGAGTCTTCCTTATCTCAAAGACTGGAGCAGAGGGACTAGATTTAAAATGCATAAGGCGGGTTATATTGCTCGAACCGTATTGGAATAAATCGCTCGAAGATCAGATTCAAGCACGTGCAATTCGATTGGGCAGTCACGACACATTACCCAAAGCAAATCGAGACGTTCGAACATATTTACTCCTCGCTGCTCCAAATAAAAAAATTTACAGTAGGATACCCGAAGCGGAAAGAGAAGATAAGACCATTGATGAATGGTTCCATGATCGCGGTCTGAAAAACAAAAAAATAAATGGTGAATTCAGACAGTTGCTGCGAGAAGTTTCTTTCGAATGTGTGACAAATAATTACCCAAATTGTAGAAGTTGCAAGCCAACAGATGAACCGCTGTATGTGGACAATCCAACGACAGATTTAAAAATGCCGGACCCGTGTAAAAATATGGCCGAAACACAGATCACGCCGGATGGCGAAATTGTTCGCGACGGGAAGAAATATTTATATAAAAATAATCCTGACGCACCATTTAATTATGATTTCTTTGTATTCAGCAATAAACTTAATGGTTATGTTCCGTTGGATCAATCGGATCCTCTTTGTATGGAATTACTGAAAACATTGGACCCCGAAGCATAAATTATTTCTGTGTAACAAATTGCATTGGGATGATTATTCTATTTTTTGCAACAAACATACGAATTTGAGTTGTTGATGTAAATATCTCCCCCACCCCAACAAATGCAGAAATATCAACGTCGGGATTGAGGCGAAAAGATACACTTGCAGTTATTCCGCTAGATCCGACCAGTAATCCATTCGAATTGCACAAATAGTTATTGACAACTGGACGTCCACTAACGTCTGAATTAATGCCTTCGAAATAAATGCGATCGCCGGCAACTAAATTATGAGCAGTTGCATGTATCTCAACGAACGTACCAGCAGCCTGTCTCTTCAGTACCAAATCATTTCCACTATAAAATACATCTTTGGGTAATTTGACACGTGAATCTGGATTGCGAAATATGAGTGTCAATGAATTTAAAGCATGAATTGGTGTATTAAAATGTAACGTTTCGCATCCCTTAACTGCGCGTGCATTCCGTGCGGTACTTCCGGCGACTTCTGTCCATGCTTGTATAGGATAATGAAAACGGCTCGCTTTTCTCCCCGAGAATGCCTGCTGCGATAACTCTGTGATTTCTAGTGACAGTACACCATTAAATGCTGATTGACTAAATGTTGTCGGTGCACCACCATTTGAAACCAAACGAGGCAATAAACCATTTGCTGCGGTATTCGTCTGATATGTTACATCTTCGAGGTACGGAAAATAAAATGGGAACAAAATTGCGTCAGTGACTGATGTCAAGCCTTGCGGGACTCCGAGACTAAAATTCAAAGAATCGGTAACTCCCACTCTCAGCTGAAAGCAAATTTCGCCCCGAGCAGTATCTGATGTTGGTGATTTATTCCACGAGTCAACGAACACATATTGTTTTAATGTTTCATCCCCGTGCGATACATTAATTCGCTCGACCGTATCTGATAACAAGCCTTCATACATGAGCTGGCTTATATCTGTTGAGTTTTGAGAATCAAACGTGTAGCGTGTCATTATATACAGTTGAGTGTATAAAGTTTAATATTATTTTACATACTATGCAGCGCCGAAATCTTCAAGATCGAAAGATAGGGGCGGCAAATTTGTTCGTCGAATTTTTGCTGCCGCTCTCCAATCATTCGGCGCAAATGCTCTGTCAAGCAATTTCTCAGACTCATTAGGAATCGGCACGGTAAGATCATAAAAAGCCACTTGTCTCAATGGAAATAACTCATTGCGCGAAAATGTAAGATTACATGTCACACCCTCAACGTCAGGCTGACGATAACGTACGTCGCAACAAACATACTGCTGAGTGCGAAGATCCAGTTTGAACAAAAATAAATCAATGTGATTCATTGATATTCGTTCGCCTTCAGGATTATCTCCAATTTGCCAATATGCGCCGGTTCGATTTTTTTGGATCACGTAACCAAATTCAGATATTCTCAGACTGATTTGTTCCAAACTATTCGATTCCAACTCTAGAAATCCAATGTCAAAATCATCGTCCCACGGAATTATCCCTCCGTGTCTTATTGCGCCCAATAGCGTCCCATCGGTCACCCAATATTGAATGCCAAGTTCGTTCAGTACACTTGCTACGTTTTTGAACAATATTTTTAAATCTGCGATTCTGTCCTTGGGTGTATAAAAATTATAAATAGAATTTGCATATAATTCTACGCTATGTATCGAAACATATGTTCTGACTGCTCGGGTTAATATTTCTACGTCTTTGTCGTTACCGGCAGTTATGCGAACAAATCCATTCATTTCGGCTAACTTACTTCGATCCCGAACGTGAATATTATGCATGTACATATGCGTGAGCATTTTGCTTACGTTCGAACCCACAAATACAGAGAAGAAATTCGCGGCGGAATCAATAACTGAGAAATTATATTTTGCGAATAATCGGATCATTGTTTTTTTGTTTCGCATGACATCTCGAACCCTGTCGACGTAGTAATCTACGTCATTAAGAACCGCATTCGCCGTTGTAATATCGAGACGATTGACAGATTTTGGGTTGAGCGGAACTGTGAGTTGTTGGATTAATTCGACACTTGCCACAGCGTAACCGACACGTAATGCCGCAAGTCCGAACGCTTTGGAGAATGTTTTTGAAACAATTATGTTGGAATATTTGGTTGCCAAATGCACTGACGATAACGAAAAATTACCGACTGTGTCAATCGAACTGAATTCTATATATGCCTCGTCGACGAGAAATAGACTTCTCGGAAATCGAATTAATAACATCTCTAAGTATTCTAATTTCCACACATGTCCGACTGGGTTATTTGGATTCCCTAAATACACCAAACATCCGACTCGCATTAATTCATCATAGTAAAGTAATTGATTGAAATGTGTTTCTGTGCTCGACGAATGCCCAATCATGTATGAACAAATTTTCAACGGCTCTAAGTCAGCATAGTGTTCGAAGTGTGTGTATGTGGGGAGTCCGATTAATAATTTATCATGATTTCGATGTGAACTTGTGTTAATTACTGCTCGCAAAATTTCATCACTCCCCGCAGAAATGCAAACGTGTGCATTGGGAATTTGATGTATGCGTTTGATATTTTCAATCAAACATTCAGACGAATCAATTGTGTATCCCGACAAAAATTGATCGAGCGACGGATCATCCACAAAATCTCTCACACTTTGTTTGACTGATTCCGAGTGCGGGAAACGAAATTCATTGAGATGTAATCGAATACTTCGCTCGTCACATGGAAACGAACACAATGTATACGACTGGGTGTTCACTCTTTTTGTCATAATATAAGTATATATCATTATTTATCTTTATATGATTTCCATTACATGACATGTTTTCTATTATACACAATCATATACATTCTGTTATATACTGTCGTTGAATTATGAACTCGATATGTATGCAATATATAATCATTTGCGTAGTGTTAATCTTCGTGTATGGATATTTCACTCGGAAAACAGGTGTACCCGATATACTCGAGCGAAAATTAACAAAACACGAGGCAATTTCAAATCTGGACGGGTGGTCAATAGCACATTTGTTATTTTTCGGAATGCTCGGATATCTGGACCCGGGCAAACACGTCGAATATTTATGCATCGGAATCGGATGGGAGCTGATAGAAACTGTGTTGGGTCAGAAGAAATTAACAGTCTGTGGCCATCGAATTCAATTGATGGGCGATCAAGCCCCGAGCGGTGTGTATACCGGAAACAATGATGGTTACTGGTATGGTCGAAGTACAGACATAATGTACAACAGTGTCGGTTACATAATTGGCGATGCACTGTCAGAAAAAAAAGTGAAATGTAACTCCGCAGAACAATAATTGCAGTTCTGCAGAGCAATAATTGCAGTTCTGCAGAGCAATAATTGCAGTTCTACGAAGTAATAATTGCAGCCCTACGACGCAATAAATGCAGTTAATTCTATGACGTTGTTTTCGAAATTTTCAATCCTGTAAATAAAATAATCAGCGTCTGCGAGATTATCTTCATCAGTGTCCACCAAAGGATAGAAATGTTCACGCCGCGTATTTACCATCTCTTTAATAACGCTCGCGTCCATTGTGAAATTGCTCCAATCTCGTGGATGTTGAATATCGTACAAATTTGCGTAACCAATAATACTGAGAGTGATGTTCTCAGAATCAAAACGCACAGTTGTCGTGCCTAATGGCTCGGCAAGTACTGAGCAATCGATGTATTGGCTGTCTTTGTATCTTATCAGAACCTCTAAGGTTGTCGCGTTGTGAAATTTTAGTGTCATACTTCTCAGCGGTGGCATATATTCTTGACGATGTATATTCAAATTTTGAAACGCTGCGCATGTTCAAATTTTGCGCGAAACATTAATCCACACCTTCAATATTGCTTTCAACCCCACTTTCGATATCACTTTTGATATCAACTTCAACATCACTTTCGGTGTTGTCTTCGACCTCGCCTTTGATGTCGCCTTCGATATCTGAAGTATTAGATTTCAAACGTTCGATATAATTACCGCCAATAATATTTGCGACCTGCCACATATAATCTGCCGAACAAATCCAATCAGAATGATTGTTCGATATTGCGGACAGCGCATCTTCAATTTTCATCTCACCACCAAGTGTGGCGGTTAATATAACGCCCCGATTTGTCGCCGTATCAAGTGACGCAGAACTTTTGTTCGCGATTAAATGTTTGATCCATTCGATCGGCACGAATGACAGATTTTCGTATGCATTGGGATATAACAAATCTGACAGACTTGAAAGGTTAAAGTCTGAATGATGCATAGCGTGAATTTCTGTGGTTAAACAAATCATGGCAACATTTGACATGTGTGGGTTTTCAATGATTAATCCCAATCGATAAATATTCAAATAACATTGAATAAAGTGTCCGGTTGTGAAATTCTGAGCGTCGCCATTTTTGGGTGCGAACGCATGATCTCCAGATTTCCACGTCCACCAGTCTTTGTATCTGCACGTTGGAAATTTAGAATCTTGCGCGGGATTAACTATGTTTCTGATTATGGCAAGTACGCTCCGTTTGTAGTGTGTGTAAAATTTTTTGTCAAACACACAAACGACATAAATTGCGTAAATGAGACAATTCCATAGATCGGGCCTGTCGTATAAATTGATGCCGTCGACATCGAGACCGCCCCATGTGTTATCATATCTGAGTTGATATTTACCGGAACATAACATGGTCACGTATTGTTTTAATTGATGTAATATATCGACAGACATGAATTCTGCTGAGGCACTGATCATGATTAAACGCGCGGACATATACGCGTGTTTGACTGATTTTTCGAAATTTGACGTGTCGATTGTTGATGCGTTATTATTTGCACTTGTTATGTCGGACATTGCTTGGTCCATAATTGTTTTTTTCGCACTGTCGATTAATTCTGCACCACTCGGAATAACAGGACATCGCAGTTCAAATTCGGATCGCTGTCCAATATTTACATCCATTGGTGAGAGTGGGCCTCTGTATATTGAAGTTATTACATCATTCGATCCATTTGGTGTTACCGCAGTGTATTGGAACTTGACATAATTGCTGTCAATGTGTGCGGTTAAATAATGATCGATTAAGTACGAGTCGACAATGAATGACGGATCAATACGTTTTATACATGCTGGAAATGCGTCGACACATATCCCACATAACACAACTCCCTCAGTACACGGCTGGACCGTAAACCCATTGGCCGAGCATCGAATATTAACTTCGTCGTCGAAGCAGAATAACCATTCAATCTGATCTGAAATGACTGTAAACGCTAAACAGGTCGTTTCTATGAATACATCGTTCGAACATACATTGCCATTAAAATGCGAAACTTGAGCTCCGAAATGATACGGCACAGCTTGCTCAAACACAAATGTTACAGATATTGAGCCGCGCACGGCAATGAATCGAAATAATTTATACCGCGCAATTATTGTCATGCCACTGAGTTTGTCAAGATTGACGAACTCATTATACGCAATCCATCCACCGGCGCTCGAATTGTTTGTCCCGAACACCAAACTGTGTTCGTTAATTTGATAGCAATATGGCGGGGCACTAATTTGTGCGTCTCCGACGAGTACATTTTGATACCACATATTCGTTGGCACGGGTAGTGCCATTGTCCGTGATATACCTTCCATCGCGCGCCCAATCCCCCGAGGTACTACCTGATTCGGTTTACAAGCGAATGGGAACAAATCTTTGTCAATTTTTTCGCCCACATTGCATTTGTCGTCAATACTGGTCACAAACATATTGACTGATATGCGATAATAGTACAACACTATGCAGAATATAATCACAATGCATATCGCTGCGCATATTGCCCAAGATGTGATCATCTAATAATATACATTGCACTATTGTACGATTCAAATCGCGAAAAAAGACACTTGCATTATTAAATCTATTGACGATAAAAAAAGGCCGTGTATATAAAATGTCGATATCCAGCAGAGAAAAACTGAATATAGCACTTCGACCGTTTGAAGCAGATACGCTTCGTCGCGACGAACGGATCGGATTTTTGAATCGGATTATTCACAATTTCTTCGGCAATTATTTAACAATGTGGACACAAACCAATGATTCCACTCAAACCCCAACTGCTCATTATATACACTCAATATTTGACACAATTGAGGAAACCTCGAATGAATCCGACATCGACGTAATTAATACGGACCCTTCAATCAAACCCGTTGAGATACCACCAGGCATCATTGGAGATTTCGGAATATTGTTGGCCAATATTACCAACTATGTCAGTACTTTGGTAGGTTCGAAAATTCAAACCGACGCTGAAAAAATGGCAGTTAAGCAGTATACTATCGCATTTTTGTTAGGTTCGATTGAACGCGATATTGACGTTTTGAATATGAAACAACTCTCGGCGTTCATCTTTTCAATGGCCAATTTATTTGGCCAAGACATTGAACCGCAACGTATCAGGATCAATGAATTCATACAGGAAATACTTGACAAGCAAACTGACAGCGCAGTGTCCGAAAGACATGCCAATGATTTAGAATCAGTCAGCTCAATATTTGGTGACCCTGATCAGAGCGCAGTTTACGGGCAAATTACCGACGCTTCTTCAGATGTGTTTCGAGTCATACTGATGTATGTGACGTTTGAACTCTCCGACGAGATTCCCGAGTGTATTATGGCTCTGTACCTTTCGGCACGACAAACATACCCACATGAAGATGCACGTATGTATGGTTATTTTATAACGTGTCTAAATACGTTGCACTATATAGCCAACGTCGTTATTCAACAAGATGTCCGCGACCAAATTCGCGTGTATATCCGACAACCCGATTTTCAAGCGCAGTGTGACAAGTTGATTGCGGTATACACTTCGCGTGCTAATGTTTTTGAGCATAAGGCGCTGCTGACACGATTTTACATCAATGCATTTGATCACATAAAATCCTTCGCGGATTTTGGCGAGTTTTGGGATAGTATCGTCGCAAATTTCGCACCGAACGCATTAAGCATTGAACTCAATCGTTACGGTAAAAATGTCTTGGCGTTTTCCGACAACGTTCAAATTATTCAGACACAATTGTTCAATGCAGTTGACCCCAAAGATCCGAAAACGAAAGATTTTAGAGCGTACGAAGCATTACAAACAAACACACAAGATGATTTCGATGCCGACGTTGTACATACTGCGAGATATATGGATCTGAATGAAGCTGATATAATTCGCGTTGAACAACTCACCACAGCTCCTATGGATATTGCGATATTGGTTAATGTTAATCCAGAATTCAAACAAATTGCGACAGCTTATACCAATAGGGATGATGTCGCGACTAATAAACTTAGTGCGCTGACTTGTGTCGGTAATTTTGGACGCGAACTTGAAACACGACCAACCCTCCCGGTATTTTTCGAAGTCAAACAACTAATTAATCAAATTATAGGTCAAATTGGGGGACACACATCTGTCGGAAAGATATGGCCCAACCTTATGTTCAGTCTGGTTAAATTATATTTAGAAAATCATACTGCAGCGCAGACCACTGATCACGCGCAATTCCCTGCGAAGACACTGCAGTTTTGGAACACATACTCTGAACGGATTACCGAGATATGCAAAGGGTACGTAAAATATTCAGACGATAAGAATAAGTTTAATGTGATGCGAGATACTGTCTACAATTCTATGCAAACTTTAAATTCCCAAGCAATCGCAAATCAAGCGGCGACTGCACAACTTCACGAGTTGAATGTCCGAGTGGCAGATGCAGAAAACAAACGAGACCAACTCAAAGCGGATGTGAACGCTTACAATGCTGAGCGAATTACACTTTCGGAATCAATTGCCGCAGCAACATCGGAACTGGTTGCAAACAAAGAATCTAAAAGGATTGTGGCAGAAAATCTTCTCATTGAGCGTAAGATCCTATTAGAGACGCAATCCGCATCAATGATTGACGAATTACATGATTTAACTAACAAGATTGCGGGTCTCGAAACGGAGTTTAACGCTAAACCCGAGTTCAAACCGGAAGGAAATCCAGCGATTGTCGCATTGCAAGCCCAATATGACATACTCGTTGATAAAACTGCCGAGCTAGACAGCGCGACACAAACTCTAGCAATACTCGTCGTCGACCGTGATTCCGCGGCACTCAATGCAAATGCCGCAGACATCGACAACCTGTACGCCACTGTTATTCGAGAGAGGCAAGAATCCATTATCTCGTTCTTCGCCATTATGAGATTCTTTCTCCTGAATTATCAAAGTTTTGATGACGCGAGTTTTACCGATATGCACGATCAACTCACCGATGGATGCAAACGCTTATTCGGGTTCGACCCCGCTTTACCCGCGAGTCCAACAGATGAGACTTTTAACATAGGAGCATTCACACTCCCAGGTAGCAAGAATGTCTACGGGATCCCAGAATCTTTGACGTGGAATTCTACACAAATTATAGCCACAAATTCGGATGCAATTTCATGGGAACCAATTTTGCCCGCGGAATATACTGATTCTCTCGGGCATTCAGAATACCCGATTTCACCCCAACCGGCTCTGCCATCACCACCCCTGCCGACTCTGCCATCACCACTCTCAGAAGCAGATGACTCACCCGTCGTGGAAACACCGGCACCGCAATCGGATGCTTCGTCTCCAGATGCCCCGGCGATACCTCTGGCTCAACAGACCCCATTTCCACAGCAACCAGATGCCCCGACGGTCGAATTTAACGTGTGTGATACTGCAGAGGTATACTTCGATAGATACGAGGATAATTTAATCAGACACAACTTATTCTTTGATTACGAACCGACATTTCCCAAGACAGGCAGTAGTGATTCGTTTGCCCAAATCAAAAATATGATAGATGTCTGCACATCGTTTATTAGAGACTCACAAATATACTACTGGATGACTCTGGCCGAACATGCCCGAGCTAGAGATATAATCGACTTTCTTTATCGATCGGTTTTCGGTCTCGATTCGCTCAGCGACACGTTTCACCCCCATCGATCGGCGAATACAAAATCACTCATTTCTGATTCAGTGAGTAATTATTTAGAAAATGATAGCCATGTCAGGGGCGAGTTGTATGACTCGTATGAAGCGTTATTGGCCGAGATATTATACATCATACAAAATGCGCAAGTACACCAAATTCGAGATCCTTGGCTCAGTCTCAATACATACGCGGTTTCTAAGCCAGAAAAAATACAGGGCAAATTGTACGCCGATCCGCGCAATATGATCAGTGAGAATTTCATGTCCGAAAGTGTTGAACCTCACGTGTTCGCACAATTTGCCAACAGATCTGTACTGAGTAAGGCTATGTATGCCCCAACATATGTGGGTGTGGTTACTAGTTTCGATGACGAACCCAGCACTGCAGAGTTGATAGATGCTTATACACAGAAATTGAAAGCCGTATTAGAAGAAATGGAATTTATGGTGCGGCAAAAATTCGCCGAGCTCGGCAAGGTCGAGATTGTGAACTCTGCTCCCGGAGGAACGCTCGATCCCAGTGTAGTCGTCGGATTACGAACCCACGCAAATAACAGTTTGGCACAATTAAACGCGGATAGAGGGCAAGCGGGATTCGAGCCAATTTCGCAATCTCGCGTATCTCAACCACAACAATCTCTATCAGCATCTCTACTCCCATCAGCGGCTCCACAAGCAACCACTTCGTTAGGTTTACCTGAGGATGATGCCGAGTTATTGTCGACGCAGATTACGGCCGCGGATATGACTACGCAATCCAGTTCGTATGAACAAATGCAAGTAAATAAGCAGTTACAGGCAAAGTGTTTACTCACATCTGCACATTGTTCGACATTACAGGGTCGAATACCGAAATCAAGTGACGTGATACAAAAAATCAAGCAATTTTCTGACGCAATGCAAACGCCTCTGAGTAGAGGGGGGGAGCCCAGTGATCTCCAAATCAGAAATATAAATGTATTCGGACTCATTATAACCGAATGGATTTCTGCACGCAATGCTCGCTTAGAATTTAAGGTCATTCCGTCTGACTGGGAAGATGTAATAAGAACAAATTACATTAAATCGCACTTAGATTTGAGCAAAGACAAACTTAATCTAATAATCACTAATGCTTCAGCGGCTCACGAAATTATCCGATCGAACCCAGATTTGAGCGAAGACGAATTTGATCTAATAATCACTAATGCTTCAGCGGCTCACACACTTATCCAACCAAAGATTGATAAGATTGATGCGTTATTAGCGCAATTGCCCGACACTGTTCAAAGCACTGAGATCAATAACCGACTCTTATATTTTCCGTTCGAACTCAGAGACAGCGCTGAAAAAGTGACACAGATTTCGCAACTGATGAAACAAATGCGTACCGTTCAGGCTGACATTGATAATGAAGCGAAGAATGAGGCACTCGCTTTACTCTATTACAAGGCCGATGATGAAACCACGTGACATTCAAGTCGATAGCAACGCTAGAGCGAATGATCAGGTATTTGATATACTCAATTCATAAGAAGTCAAGCCACAATTTCAACGAAATATATGTACTCTTTGACTATTTTTTTCCCGCGACCCTTCGAAGAGTTGAATTTGTCGGACGTGAACGTATAAATATGCACATCACCCAGTTCGGACAAAATAGAAACAATTTCATCTCTTGTCACAATTCCGTCGTCGCTATATGACAACATTAAATATCTGGTTTTGACCGATAATGCAACTCGTTGAAGAGCTTCTCTCGCTTTATGCTTGAGAGAAAAATTAGAATGATTGTATGACGTCAGCACTCCACCCTTTCCGCAAATTTTTAGCTCAGAATTATAGTAGCACAAATAATTCAGAAGAGAATAATTGCTTCCATACTGTCGCCGGTTAAACGGAGGATCGAGATAAACAATATCATACTCATACTTCGTCATATTTCTTACGTCTTCTTGAAAAACTTGATGCTCTTGCGGATCGTTATTTGTCCGAGTATGAATCGGTGTTAATACTAATTGTTTCAGCGCTGATGTTTTGAATTCACTAAGCCACGCACAATATACACCAATCGTGTTCGCGATCTTATCAATTGATACGATTAGTGACGCCAAGCAGAAGTAAAATTCGTAAATATCGATGTCTCCCTGCTCGTACAACGCGTTAATTTTTTGGCGCGAATAATCAATCAATTTGGCATTATTGCGCGTGAAATATTTTCGATCGCCCGCGGGCGAGTAGTTATGAAAGATCAGAAACGTTCCGTCAACAATAATACTTTCTATTTCGACCTCATTGATGCGTTTAATAATTTGTCGAACTTTTTCGGTGTAATTACACTGAAGCGTTGCGACTCCGATCACGTATGAAAAATATTCTTGATCATTTGATATAATTTGAAACGAATGCTTATCGGCCATTGTTCGACCGACGATATGTGTGCCGGCAAATAAATCACCAAATGTCATTTGAACTCGACCAATGTCCGGGATATGTTTTGTGAGAACAATGTCGAGTTTATCGAGATTTTTGTATTTCGATCCAATATAACCGATAACCATTTATTATATAGTTGCGCGCAAATAAACGCAACAATTATTTTACCCCCGTAAGATTGCAATCCTGTCGAAAAACTCATTGTCCGCCCGAACATTGTGTCCATTTTTTTGTTCGATTAAATAGACATACATTTGCTTGAGCTGCTCGTATGTTGCAGTGACTTCTATAAGTTGATTATCTACAATGTTAAATAAATAATAGTGCGAATAATCGATATCATTGTTATTGAGCAGATATTTGTACAGTGCGAGTTGAATAATATCTATCTCGGCAATTGTTTTCTTGCATTTTATTTCCCAAACAATACTTTTGTCATAATCAATCGCGTCAATTTCTCCACACAAACGTTTGTCTTTGTGTGTTTTTTCTGCTTCGACCAGTGGGGTTTCGTACTCCACATTCCTACCCATCGCCGTATCTAAGCGCTTGATGCAATCGTTCATTTGACTAGAAGTCACCCAGTTAAACCTCGTAATTTGGTATTCTGGATAAATATAATCATTGCGTCTAATTAAATAAGCCATTGTTTTTTCCAACAAATCCGATGTGTTTTTTATTTCACTGCTCACGATGCAACTACCTTTGGCTAAATAATTGTGATATGCAAGGACCGCAGTTCCATTAATGTCTGCTACGTTTTCATATAAATCGCCTTGTTGTGTTTTTGCACTCAACTCAATTATATCTGATGGTTCTTGATGTATCGTTTGAGTCAGAAATTCGAGTGCGCGACGCGTTGCTGAGAATGAAACATGTCTTAAAAAATCTGTGACACTCCATTTGTCTGCGCGAGTCTCTCGCAGTTCGTCGCGGGTTCTTATTATATCACCTCTCACTTTGCAACAAGCTAATATCTTCGGGATATTAAAATACTTAAATGCCCCCGCCTTTTCGTCTTGGTAAATGCTCAATATTTCGGTACTTCGTGTCAGTGCAACGTACATTGCGTTAGAACATTTGAGTTTTGTTGCTGGTGATCTGTCGAAATATTTTGTGTAACTGCCATCCACGCCGACGACGATGACAATTTTGCGCTCCAGTCCTTTTGTTTGATGATATGTGCAGCATACAATTTTGCCAGCGATTATCTCTCTATCGAGTGCCTCATTATCTGAACCCGACACATATATGGGATATTTTGCAACAATGCTCAATAAATTTGCGATCGTTCGAATCGGCGTGATTTCGCTCCTAACACTCGGGCCCAAAATAAAAATATCCTCGTATGTATATTTACTCGATTCGCAATATTTTTTAATCTCTCGATACATACGACTCATTCCTTCAGTTAGTCCAATTGGAATTTTGTTCCAGTATTTGAATTGAATTTCGCGAGCAGTCAATCGGTCCCAATACTCCCAGTGAACTTTTAATGCGGTATATTTCACGGGGGACCCGTCCTTTATTGCAATAATTCGATTTTCATTTAATACTCCTTCGTTCAAAAACTCCGCCATTTGTTTGGTCAAACGATAACTAATAGATAATTTGAGATACTTCCACGGTAAATCGTTAAATGTAAACACACAATCAGCGCGCGAAAGAAAGCGCGAATCGGCACCGTTATAACTGTAAATACTTTGATTGATATCACCCATTACAACGAACTGCGGAGCTTTATCATTCGAGCACACAATCATATTGATTAACTCAAAGTATAGGTCAGTAACATCTTGCGCTTCGTCGACAATAATTATATCGTATGAAAATCCGACCGAGCGCAGATCGTTATGAATAATATTATATAGCCTAATATCAGTATAACATTTTTGATCGTAATATTTTGCTCCAAACGAGTGATATGAATGACACTCGGCATTTTCCATTTCGTATTTTTCGAGTTTTTCTCGAGTTTCAATTTTAAGTCTTGCGTTATATGTCAGTACAAGTATTTGTTTGTCCATTTCTTGTCTGATGATATGCAGGCTCGTAGTAGTCTTGCCGCTTCCCGCAACTGCATTAACACAAACATTCGCGCCCGCGACACTGTCGAGTATCAAGCGTTGCTCGCTTGATGGTTCAATCAAAGCCGATTGCATTATTACGAAGTCAAATTGTAGATTTAAAATGAATATGGTATATTTCATTGATGGTTTCATTAATCAATGCCGAGCACGTATCGTTCTTCCACATATCAGATATTCACATTCAAGATCAGCGACGCGATGAATATGCGAAGGTTTTTCAAACTCTTTATTCATCAATTGATGCAAATAAACCAGATCATCAGTGTTTCATTATAGTGAGTGGGGATATTTTGGATTCAAAGACAAAATTCACAGCACACAATGTTGCAGATGCTGTAGCATTCCTCACTGCTTTGGGTGATATTTATCCAGTTATTATAATTCCCGGGAATCACGATATAAACATGAATTCACCTGGAGAGTTGGATTTAATTTCAGCATTGGGTGATAATCTCAGACACTCAAGTATAACATATTACCGAAATTCTGGGGATTATAACTATAAAGCCAACGGATATGAATTTAACATCGTCGCGATTATTCCGAATGAACCCATTCCTGACGTTTCGGAAGAAAACAGCATTTGTATTTTTCACGAAGACATAACACGATCAGATACTCGAATCAGTGAATTATATTTATCTGAATGTATTGCATGCTTCGGAGGTCACATTCACGGACACGCCGAGGTTTATCCAAATACGTTTTACTCAGGCTCGTTAATACAGCAAAATTTCGGAGAGCCGCATAATGGTCATGGATATTTGATTTGGGAACTACACAAGGGTAAAATTGTGAAGACTCAACATATTGAAATTCCCAACGAATCCGGATTCGTGACTTATCAAATTGAGAATAACGAAGACGTTACTCCCCAACCTGTTCCAGCGAATCCTCGATGCGCGCGCGTTTTATATAAAAGTTCGGATGCTGGGTTGGTCAAAGAATATGTGAAAAATATTCCGAACGTCAGAGAAATAATTGACACGACAGTAAAAACTGACAGCGTCACCTCCATCTCCACAGTTCCCAACACGCAAAATATCACAATCCCGTCATTCAATGTTCACGAATTGCTAACTCTCGACGCGCAAATTGCGTACATCGATGAAATTCTTGATGTCGCGGAGTTCAGACATTTCAAGACACTTCGTGATGAAATAATAAATATACATCGCGAACGATTTCCGAATATTTACGCGACCAAAACAAATATTGGGTTGGTAAAAATCGAATTTGATAATTTATTCAGCTTCGGACGAAACAACGTCGTCGAGTTCAATTTTCACAACACCATATCCGGGGTAATCGCAGAAAATGCGACCGGAAAATCAGCAATCATTGACATTATTTTATATGCATTATTTGATGTAACGTCGCGCGGAAATAAACAAACAATGATCAACAAAAAATACCAGCAATACAGAGTCGAGCTGACATTTGAACTTGACGGAAAGATCGGAAAAATTAAAAAGACGGGTAATTCGATTAATGGATACGCACACACCGAAGTGGTATTCATTTATGACAACGATGAATTGACATGCAGTACAATCACAGCAACCCTTGAACTCATCGAATCATACGTCGGTACATATGCTAATAATACCGCAACGACAATTTCATTGCAAAATAAATTCAACTCTCCGGTTTGCTGTTCAATCGCTGAAAGAAAGACAATGCTATGTAAACTCATTGGATTTGATGAGTTCGATAAAGTTGACAAAGAATTGGCGAAACGCGCTGCAGCATTGAACGGAGGATTGAAGCAGGTGAGTGTTACATCAAACGTGTCAGAAATGACCAAACAATATGATACAGCTGTGCGGAATAATTCGAAATTAACAGACATACGTGCGGAAAATCAATCAGCATTACAAGCAGCCATAGAAGCACGCGCCGATGTTAATTCGAAGCTAGATCAATTGCCCAATATTATTGAGACCGAATATTCCGCACAAGATATTCAGGCAAAGTATAATGCGAATCTCGAACTTATTAAGCAGATGCCATATGACGTAACCAACGAAACCAACGAAATTCTCAAAATTGTGAAAGTTATAACACAAGATCAATATAACGACGTCACTCTCGTGGATTATGTTTCGATATTTTCGTTGCGTAACGTCGTGTATCAAATTGAGCGATTGAAGAGTATCAGACAATTCGACATCCAAACATATACGGACGATCGTATTGATTCATTGCGTCGGGAAATTGAATCAATGACAACACAGCTCCCGAACGATAATTCATGGAGACATTACAATAAAGAGCTTGCGTACAGCACACAAGATGAAATGGATTCTCATAAACAAAAAATGGCAAAGCTTGTACAAGTATGTAATGCGCACGAGAAATTTATAATCGACGGACAAACATGTGCAGTACCGCTCGAGAATCTTTATCAAGTACTTGGATTACCATCCGACGCATTAATCGATACTGCGTACGATAAACTTTTACATCTCAAATCAATCGCAACCGTACGAAAACAAATCGATGTAATTCAATTAGATGATGCATGCCCAGGGTGCGTTCAAGTTCGCGCTTTGTTTGATTCATTCGTCGATACAGACACACTCGCAAAGTTCGAACCAATAATTAATGCCAATATGCAACACAAATACACCACGCTGAATAATAAAGTTAAAGAAATTGACGCGCTAATTCAGCAAAAAACTAAGGCACACGAAGAAATGTTACTTTACGAACAATTAATGCCCCTCGTAGAAAAAATCGAGGAGAACAGAAAACTCATAACTGCGTTGAGGCAAAATAAAGCATCCGAACTCAAAGATGAACAGAAAAAAATTATTCTCGGCTTTCGAAAAATTAACAGATTCATTCATCTCGCTTCGATAAAAAACGATTTACAACAAGAGAATTTAATTCTGAAAGATGCCATCGAACAAATCGACGCAGCCAAAGAACGCGACGAGTTGCAAAAACAATTACGAGCCGCTCAATATGATGTTCAACTAGAGTACCGACGCCAAGACGAGATAAACAAGAAATCAAATGCGTACAACCAAAATATTGCAAAGTTAAAAGTTGAAATTGAAACCGCTCGGAAGAATAATACAGAGCACAAAATTATGTCGCAAGAACACGACTTAATTTGTGCGTACAGAAAAGTCGTACTTTCGTCGAACGGAGTGCGATTATCAATTTTAAATCGGATTCGCGAATCGATCCAATCTGTGATGAATGATATTTTATTCCAGTGCGAATCTAATCTAACTGTTACGATTGATTCAAGTTTTACGTTTATCATGAATGCATTAGATGTTTCACTCAGCTCTGGCTTTCAAAGTTTTATGATTTCTCTCGCATTCAGACTGGCAATTTCTAAAATCGCTCAAGTTCCGTTAGTTGATTGTTTAATTATCGACGAAGGATTTAGTTGTCTCGACATAAACAATATGAATCGCGTCACGCGGTATCTCGAACGTGCATCAAATGGTTATCGATTATTGTTTATTATTTCACATATCGACGAGATGAAGAACGCCATTGTTAAACCTGTCGGAATATGGTTGGACGAAAATGGTGATAGTCACGTTGGATGCGGCGAATATACACTCACTCACGATGTACGTCTTCGGGAGCCTAAACGCATAGGTCCAATAGAAACCGTCACGGCAGCGGCGCCGGTGAGTGATGAGTATTATTGCGACATATGTAACAAAACAATCAAAGCCAGATCTCGATTCGGACACTTTAAATCAGTGATGCACGTAAAGCGTATGGGAGGAAAAAAATAACGAGAGTAATTTATTCATAAAATTCAATTACGGGGTGAAATTCGAGAACGTGTCTGCATATAGTATCAGACCACGTATTCTTAAAATAAAACACTTAACGCCAGTCAGATTGTTCTCCGATTGAGCAATTCGATTCAGTAATGGCCCATTTCCTTCGGACAGTTGAACTCCTTGAATGTCGGCATTTGAAAACGCGCACTCAAATATAATTCGTATTGTTTCCCACAGAGTGAAGTTTCGATGTTTGAACTGTCGCACAACTTCATCGAGATTGTTTCCTCCTGTGATTCCGTACGGCTGTAAATTGTGCATGATCCGAGCAAAAGAGTACACTTCGCCCAAATTGAGCCGAAAATGCATATACTCAAACATGTCAGCATCTGAAATAGAACCGCTCCTATCAGTAAACTGCTCCCTCAAATAATAGAGCAATACGTACATTTGTGCGGCCTCTTGATACTGTGAGGACCCCCACAAGAATGGCGGAATATCTCGAATTAGCTCAATCTTGAGTTGGTTCAGTGATAATCTGCCAGAGTGATACGCCTGGAGGACAAAATTGTCGGTTATATGTGTATTCATCTCGTACTCTCGTAACATATAAAACCATACATATTCAATTGTCCGAAATCCAAATTTGAACGATTACGTATATATAACTACATATTCTGTATGGGAAAATCAAGAAAGACACAATACAAAAAACTTGACTCCGGGTCAGCGGTTCTGTTGGGTTTTGATTACAGGCTCGGAGTGACGTACGACGAATTAATTGCTCGGCAATTTCTCGACAAATCCGTTGATGATTGTAAAACTGCGCAAGTTTGGGAGCGAGGCGCAAAGGCCGAAACATACTCGCCGAGTAGTTCGTCAGTTCGACAATGGGAGAGATTAACTAGTTCACAAGATTCGTTACCCGAAGTAAATTGGGAAAGAAAGTCTGCAACATCAAGTCCACTGAGCGAAAATAAGTGGACAAGATCCGAACCGAATGAATCGATGTTTGGAATACGTACAGTGAATCGATGGTCGAGGGGAAATATTCAACCCGAGACACCAGTCGGTTCATCAGCACAAGAGCCAAGAGTAAATCGATGGACGAGATCGTAATTTTAATCAATCTATTTTTTTGCAAAAAAATACTGCCGTGAGTTGCGAAAAATACTGTCGCGGTTTGCAAAAAAATATTTTATTAGATTCATTTGTGATCTAACTGACAACTAAATCAATCAGGCATTACCGCCGCTAATAATCTCATTGTATCATTCAAATGCTGGGTCGACTGAAATTAATCATATGTTGTCGACATCAACGTCATCACTGTCTGTGTCTGTATCAGATGTATTTGCGAAGTTGATATCATTCGATTCAGCATACTTGGTGAAATGTTCATCACGATGTGTCTTATCATCTGGGGGCAGAAATTTATGCAATATGTCGCATTTGTCTGTCTGGAAATCTCGGACAGATACAATCACGACATCATCTGCTCTGATTATAATTTGCCGTCTAAAGCTTCCGGGAATCATGCCAACGCGTATTATCTTGTCTTGACAAATAATTCGAACTCTGCGATTGCCGAGTAATTCAGCAATTAAGCCATACTGCTGCCCAGCGTCAATGTCAGGTGTCATGTCTGCGCATGTGCGCGAATCATACCTATGCTGAGCCGCTTTGGTTTTCTTGGTTTTATTTCCGCCTTTGATATTTTTGGGCATTATAAGAGATGTGAAATATTTTTCAACAAGTCGGAGTTTTGAATGATCAGATGGGGGCTTAAATATTATATAGTTCAATCAATTTTCGAGGCTGACATTTACCACTATTTTGATGCTCATGGTACCATGAAAATTGAATTATTTCACAATACTGTGAAAATTGAATTATTTCACAATTGTGGATACTCCACCGATGTCTAATTTTACGTGCCACTGCGGAAAAACTTTACGTATGAGCGGGAAGC